>Ga0157364_1000996_pt1 | contig 22675 bp, 24 predicted proteins | sample AttsexASBM2_FD_111476 | JGI IMG/M metagenome (GOLD analysis project Ga0157364, IMG submission 111476) | Fungus gardens microbial communities from leaf cutter ant in Ribeirão Preto, State of São Paulo, Brazil - Atta sexdens ASBM2 | ecosystem: Host-associated > Fungi > Mycelium > Unclassified ...
CGAAATAAATCTTACAGACAAGGCACCAAAGGAACTGAACGCAAAAGCCTACGCGATGACGCTCAAAGAAGAGGAAGCCCTAAATCAGTGGCTAAATGAACAACTCAAGGCTGGACTCATTGTAGAATCAAAGTCAAGATATGCAGCACCTTGTTTCTACATCCCAAAGAAAGACAGGTCATTACAATTGGTTCAAGATTACAGAAAGTTAAACCAAGTCACAATCAAGGACAAGATGCCACTACCTTTGATTGGAGAAGTAATCGACAGACTTAAAGAGGCAAAGTACTTCAACAAACTGGATTTGATTTGGGGATACAACAACATACGAATTAAAGAAGGAGATGAATGGAAAGCCACATTCCTGACCAACAAGGGATTATTTGAACCTCAAGTAATGTACTTTGGACTGTGCAACTCGCCAGGAACATTTCAAAGGATGATGAACAGTATTTTCTGGGAACTACTTCATGAAGGAGTATTGGCGAATTATATAGATGACTTCGTGATACCAGCCAGGACCATGGAAGAACTAGAAGAAAGGACAATCCGATTCCTAAAGATAGCAGAGAAGCACAACCTGTGTTTTAAAAGGTCAAAATGCGATTTCAACATGGAAGAAATCCCTATTCTAGGGGTGGTGGTTGGCAAGGGACAGATCCAAATGGAACAAGAAAAGATCAAGGCAGTAAAGGAATGGAAGACACCAACGAAAGTCAAAGATGTGGAAAGTTTCTTGGGATTCGCCAACTTTTATCAATGCTTCATACAAAACTTCAGCCATACTGCTAAGCCACTAAATGAGCTGAAAGGCAAGAAAGAGTGGAAATGGGAAGAAGAACATCAAAGAGTGTTTGAAGAACTCAAGGAGAAGATCACAAGTCAACTAGTACTGGCATTACCGAGACGAGAAGGAAAGTTCAGAGTAGAAACGGATGTCTCAGGACATGCTATAGGAGGAGTACTGTCACAAGAGCAAGAAGGGAAGTGGAAACCCATCACTTTCCTATCAAGAACAATGCAACCAGCAGAACAGAATTACAAGATCTATGACAAAGAACTACTAGCAATAGTAGAAGCTCTCGCAAAATGGAGGCAATATCTATTGGATGCAGCAGAACCCTTTGAAGTTTGGACAGATCATGAAAACCTCAAATATTTCAGGGAGCCACACAAGTTAAATGGATGACAAGCTCGATGGTATTTGAGGTTACAAGACTATGACTTCACACTAAAACACATACCGGAGAAAACAAACACAAAAGCAGATATTCTGTCACGGAAGGAACAAGTTGACACAAAGGAAGATAACAAGGATGTACAAGTACTAAAAGACGAGATGTGGACGAGGAAGACAACAGCCAAGGTTACGATGTTGGGAAGAAAGGCAATAACAGAAGAAGGGGACATAATCAAGAGAATTCGAAAGAACAATACAAGAGAGAAGAAAGTTGTTCAAGCATTGGAGAAGAACGACAGATTAACATGAGAAGAAGACGGAGTGGCATACATGGAAGGAAGAGTCTATGTGCCAAATAACAAGGAACTTAGGGAAGAAATCCTTAGGGAACACCATGACCCAGCAGATATTGGACATCCAGGACAACACAGAATGATGGAACTACTCAAGAGGACTTACTGGTGGCCAGGACTAAAGGAGGATGTTAAGAAATACGTACAAGGATGCTTCAAATGTCAACAGAACAAAGTTCAACACCAAAAGAAGGCAGGAGAACTCCATCCATTGGAAATACCTCAAGGACCATGGCAAGAAATCAGTATAGATATTATCAGACCATTACCAAAGTCAAACGGGATGGATGCAATAGTGGTCATCGTCGATCGATTCACAAAAATGATTTGGTTAAAAGCAACAACGACGAATGTTTCATTGGAAGAAATAGCAAAGATCTACAGGAACGACATTTGGAAACTACATGGAATCCCTAGGAAGATTCTCAGTGATAGGGGACCACAATTCGCATCGAAATTCATGGAAGAATTCATAAAGGCACTAGGGACAAAGAGACAACTATCAACGGCATACCATCCGCAAACAGATGGTCAAATGGAAAGGATCAATCAGGAGATAGGAACGTTTCTACGACACTACATGAATTACCAACAGGATGATTGGACGAATTGGTTGGCTGCAGCAGAATTCCAGTACAACGACAAGAAACATGCGGCAACAGGAAAGACCCCATTCGAACTAAACTTTGGAAGACACCCCTGGAAAGGAGACCTCATGGTGAAAACAGACATTCCACGAGTGGAAGACTTCCTTAGTGGACTACAAAGAAGCTGGGAACAGGCAACCAAAGCAATGGAGAAGGCACAAAAGAATATGAAGAAGCAGTTTGACAAGAAGAGAAGGAATCTTCAAGGATTGAAGCTGGGAGACCATGTGTGGTTGGAAAACAAGAACATCCATTCGAACAGACCCTCAAAGAAGCTGGATAATAAAAGATATGGACCGTTCAAAATCTTGAAAGACATTGGATCGGGAGCATTTGAACTGGAGCTTCCAGAAGGATGGATGATTCACAACGTTTTCAACGAGGACCTTCTAACACAATGTGTGGAGCCAAATTTTCAAGGACAACGCAAGGAGCCAGCACCTCCACCGGTGATTATTAATAAAGAAGAAGAATACGAAGTGGAAGAAGTACGGAAGCACAGAATACGAGGATGGGGCACCCAATACTTGGTACATTGGAAGGGTTATGGGGACAAACACGATCAATGGATAGCGGAATCAGGGTTACCACATGCAAAACAGGCGATAGAAGACTATTGGACGAGGTATTCGAGTCGAAACCTAGAAAGAGGGGGGGGTAAAATCCCATTTCAACCGCTCAAGAAATCACTCGAATTCCAAAAGCACCATACAAATCAAACAATGTCTTTCCCCACTGCTAACAACAACACTTTTGTCACGGCACCCACCTCTCCCAACCCTTACATTTCAAGGAAACTGAACAATATGGACCAGGCCCAAGTTATGAAAAGAGAGAGAGAAGATTGGACAAGGCTGTATCACAAGACGTTAAAAGGAATTGAAGCGATGATCGACATGCAGAGGATGCTAAAGGACATGAAGAAGATAGCGGAAGAAATGAGCACAACAGTTGCAGAGATGGAGGGAACAATCCTATCAGCCAGCACCAACAATCATACAATGAACACCACAAACATAACTCAAATAGTGGAAGACCTACGATATTTGATACAAAGCAACATGGACGATCGAGCATTGGAAGTTCAAAGAATGTTGGTGGATGAATTGGACCAGTACAAAGGAAAAGGGAACGATTACATGGAAGAAAATATCCGGGAAATCCAAGAGTTGTATATCAAAGAAGAAAACAGAGAAGAGAAGGGCAAGGTCGAAGACGAAGAAGTGATACTAATCAAACCCTATGAAGTATCCATGACAACATCGTTTTCAAGTACAAGTTTCATAACGGACGAAATCGAACATCTATTCAAGCACATGAAATTCATACGAACGCCATCTCAGACCAGACTATTCAAACCACCACCACACTATCAATTCCTCAGATCCAGAGGAGAACAAGATCCGACATTTTGGAACGAAGTGGCAGCGGCATTCTTGGACAAGAAATATAACACAGACACAGCCAGAAATGGATACCAAATCCATATGTTCCAAGGGGGTCCACCACACGAACCATATTTTATAGCCAAGGACAACAAGGATCAAATCATTATAGGTCCTAGTAAAAAGATAGTGGCCACGCATGTGGTAGGAGAGCTGGAGGTTTTGGTCTAACTCATGGGGACATGAAACCTAAAAAGGGGGTATTGTTATGATCAATGCCTCCTGGAGTCAACATGGACATGGGTAAAGAGTATGACGACAACAATCGGCTGCGCCGAAGTAGTCTCAGTCAGCACCTCATGTAGTAGGCACTGCAACCTAACCTAGTTCTTATTTTCTCCTCATTGTAATCTCATGTATTATGCCTCATGGACTCTTCATGGTTCCTTCTCTCAGTTGTATATATAGCATAGATACAGTTCTGTATCCTTACGCTTTACCAATTCTATTCTTCCTTATTCTTTCCCAAGTCTTTGCCTAAGTTGCAACCTGAGCTCAAGCTTAAGGTCGTTACAATATTTCACACATGTTGACCTTAAGAATAATATATGGTTATTTAGGGTAGGTTAAAGTAGTAGAGCATGGACCAACAGTTGTTAGTATATAAGGTAGATAACTTGTATCTAGGAACTCTATTGAGTTTTCTTATGATTAACTCAATCCAAGGTTTTACTTTTGACTATAATACTTGTGTCTTAAGTTATAACATTATAGTTATTATACCTTGCATTTCCCTTATGTTGTATTAGTTAGTGCCTTATGTAATAGTGAAGACCTCTTGGTCAAGTTCACAAACAGTGGACTTAGTTTTTTTCTATTTTATTTTTCACTTCTACTTTCATTTTGTTTTATTTTCTTGTTTTTCTATTTTTAGAACATAGGATTAGGGTTAGATCACAAGATGAAAAAGAACAAAGTAGAAGGATCTAGAACAAATAATGTCATATAACATGGACACCACATGTTGGCCTTATGTACTACATATGGTCGTTTAGGGTAGGTTGCACAGTAGTGAGCACGGACCATTGGTAGTAGTATATAAGGTAGATTAGTTTGTAGAGAGATCTCTATCGAGTTCTCTTGTATTACTCAATACAAGAGTTGTTCTATTGTCTGATCCTAAAGACTTTAGTTCATGACACTCTTCATGTTTTCCTTATATTTTACTTATATTATCCACATTGTTTTCTCAAGAACATCTTTCTCTTTTCTTATGGTCATAAGATACATATAATTGTAGATATAAGCTTATATCTTTATACTTTACCAATTAATTATTTCTTTTCTCTTACTTAAGTTTTTGCCCAAGTTGCAATCTAAGCCAAGCTATCAGAGTGATTGTTATAGCGCAAGGATGTGGACAGACTTTAGGGTTAGGATTAGGACAGAGTAAAGATATTGTAGTAGTATTCCATTAGTCTACAACGGACAAAGGAATAAGAGATAGACATGTGACCTAGGCCTAGAGAAGTCTAGAATGGTCTGGAAGGACTTAGGGTCTAGAAGGATTGGGGAGAGTCTAGAAGGAGTTAGGGTTAGGAGATGACGTCAAGGAACAAGGGTTCCTCATGGTATATACATGGTGTGCACATGTACAGTGGAGATTAAAGGTATGACGTCAGGGCACATGTAGGAAGTATGGGGGCCTTATGGAAAACACATGTGGATGAGTAATAGGACATGAGGATAGAGCATGGACTTTAGGGTCGGTAATATAATGTTGTAGCACGGACCAAGACAGTACAGTATATATAGTGGTAGATATCAGTAGGAGCTCCTTATCGAGTTTTCTTGTATCAACCCGGTATAAGGTTTAGTCTCGGAACCAACTCTAAGGTTTCAAGTCTACAACAGTGATTGAATAAAGATTATAAGAATATAAAAGAGTTATATTTTTAGGAAAATCTAAGAGTTTATTGTGAAGACTATCAATCAAGTACAATTCATCTTTAAAAAAGCCTAAGAGAACAGAATAAGGTTTTTGTTATGGTGCACTTGAACTCTTATATTTTATTTTTATTTTATTTTATTTTTATCTATTTTCTTTAATTTGATTTCTCTTTTTCTTTTATTTTTTGGATGATAAAGAGGTATGTGACTGCAGTCACATAACATGTCACATGACATGATGTCATAGGTCTAGAATCTGGAAGAAGTGCTGGAAGAATAATATCAAGATATATATCAACAGTACATTCACTTCATGACAGACACATGAACATTAGGGTAGGTGTTATGGCAACTACTAGATACAAAGTCCAATAATCACACAAACAAGTAAAGCTCTTAGTAGGCTATTGATAGGCTATTGATGTGGGGATCACAAGAGAACTAAACAAGGAGTTCCCACTATATTGCTACTCTATTTACATGTGGTCCATGCTAACACTAACTTACTCTACTGTCAAAGTTGAAAGCAGTGGACTTCATTTATTCTTCCTAGGTATAAGAGGTATACTAGTTAGGCAGGGGAAGCCTAGCCGTTTGATTGCATCAAAGCCCACTGGTGCATCTCAGATATATTACCTTATGTGGACGTGTTCTGTACCTTTTCAAATATCAGCCTTGTGCTACAAGTCCCCTTGTGACTTGTCTATGCAGAGGAATGGCAGATGTTCTTAAAACTACTGCTTAGAGTAGAATGTCCTTCTTAGAACAAAATTGTATAGAATTCTTTAGGGCAATAGTAGAAGTAGTCAGTAGAACATGTAAGCAGGACAAGAAGAGGACCTGCTATCACATACCAAGATTTTTTTCTCAGAATACGAATCAGAGAGCGAAACCAGCACAGGTTCCACTCTTCCCCTATATACATCATCACTACCAACACTACTACCACCATCTTCATCAATTACACTCCCCCTTACAAAATAAGTCAACCCAACTATCCTGCCATCATAAGGTAGCTCCAAGAACAGATTGTAGCACTAACAATACAGGTAGGAGGAAGTGTGGGCAGAGTGGCAGCAGGCATAGAGATAACAAGGCCACAAACATTCAATGGGACCTCATCAAAGGTCTTAGGATTTGTAATAGCATGCAAACTATATATAAAGATAAAAATAAGGGAAGTGGCAGTAGAAGAACAGATCTAGTAGGTACTATCATATGTGCAAGGAGGGTCAGCAGACATTTGGAAGGAGAACATCTTGGAAGATTTGGAAGAAGGAGAATTAGAATACGAATCTGTGGGGGAGTTTTTGGCAGCCATCAAGAAGGAGTTTGGAGGAGGAGGGGAGGAGTCAGTAAAAGTGGCAGAATTAAAAGGACTAGAGCAAGGAGGAAGAACAATGGAAGAATTTGTTCAAGAATTCAGGAGAGCAGTAAGAGGGAGCAGATATAAAGAAAGGCTGTTAATAGAGGAGTTCAAGAGGGGAATGAATGGGATGATCAGGAGAAAGTTGATGGAGGCAGAAAGGCCTCCCACCAGCATAAAGCAGTGGTACAAGCATGCCACCAATTTAGATAGGCATTAGAGGAAAAGCAGGAGGGAAGAGGATAAATTAAGAAGACGATAAGAACAGAGGGGACTAGCCCCTAGGCAACAGGAGCAATGAATGCCACGATCTCAAGTATGGCAGAGGAGGCAGGAAATGCCACCTCAGTGGGTGACAACAGAGCCTGCTCTGATGGAGGGAGTGGAGAGAATGAATGCGGTGATATTACACCCTCAACAGAGGGAGGGGGTTACTCAAAGAAATCCCTATGTAATGGAGGTAGATAAAGAAAGAAACTGCTACACCTGTGGGGGATTCAGGCACATGGCCCAACATTGTAAGAACAAGGGGGGGAGAATTAGAATTGGGGATAGCAGAAGATTGGAATATAGGCAAAGGTGGAGAAGAGAGGAAAATTTTGAACAATCAGACAATTTAAAAGAGGAGGAGAATCTAGAGTCTCTTAACTAGATTCTAACAATAGGTTTCATGTATTAACTAAAATAAAAGTTGGTACATTAGACTTAGAAAGGACTAAGAAGAAAGAAGTTGAAGTAAGAAAAGCCAAGGGAGATGAGTCATTAAGGGAGATAACAGTAAAGATAGGATTAGAAAGGATAGACACCCAGGAAGGGATAATGGTGGAAGCATTGTTGGACAGTGGTGCAATGGGACTAGTAATGAGTTTAGAGTTTGCAAGGAAACAAGAGTTTAAGCTAAAGAAGATCGACAGACTCATATATGTGAGGAATGTAGATGGCTCTTTCAACCAAGAAGGACCAATTAAACATACAGTGGAGGTAAACATATATTATCAGGAATACAGGGAAAGAATGGAGATCGATGTGATAGGAGGACAGAAATAGAGTGTAATCTTGGGAATATCATGGCTAGCTCACCACAACCCCAAGATTAATTGGAAAACAGAGGAGGTTAAGATGACAAGGTGCCCAGAGGAATGTGGAAAGTAGTGGAGATTGAAGCAGGGGAAATCAGAATGGCAAAAGCAGAAAGAAGAAGAGGTAAAAGAGGAAGCAGAAAGGAGATGAGAGGAAAAGAAAAAGGAGGAAAGACAGAAGAAGGAGAAAATGATAGATTTGAAGAAAGTAGCAGAGGAGTGGGAAATCTGGGATGAAGAAGAGGAAGTAGCAAGATTGGAGGAAGAAGCAAAGAAGTTGGTACTAGAAAAATTCCATAATGTTACAGACTCAAGTCCTTAGCATTGGACAAGTGGATGAACCTTATATTGGGGTTAACACAAGAGAACTCAATAGAGAACTCTGTACAGGATAGTTTACCTTTATATACTAAAGCCTTATGGCCCATACTAACTACTCCTAGCTTACCCTAAACAGCCATGTGTTTACCTTGAGGTTAGTATGACATCATCCTTTTAGAATTTTCTATATCTTTCTATGTGTCTCATGACTTGTGACCATGTTACCTGATGTGACTGATGTGTGGCCATGTAACCTGGTTACCCTAATTATGGTTCTAAGAATAGAAAGGAAGGTACTTTGCAAAGAAAAGGAGAAATAGTTTAGAGTTCTCTGCTTCTAGTCTTGACACATAAGTGGATCAAGGTCTTTGGGAAGAAAGCAAGCAAAAGGATGCCAACAAGAAAAATATGGGACCATACCATTGACATAAAGAAAGAATTTGTACTGAGGAAGGAGAAGGTGTACCCATTGTCAAGAGAAGAAAGAGAGGAGGTGTGTGAATTCATCAAGAGGCAATTGAGGAAAGGGTATATTAGACCCTCAAAGTTACCCCAAATGGCACTGGTGTTCTTTGTAGGAAAGAAGAATGGGAAGAAGAGAATGGTACAAGATTATTGGTATCTCAATGAGTAGACAGTAAAGAATAACTATCCACTATCACTCATCTCAGATGTAATTGAAAATATTGGGACCAAGAAGATGTTTACAAAGATGGATCTGAGATAGGGATATAATAACATGAGGATCAAGGAAGGAGACGAGTGGAAGGCAGCATTCATAACTCTGGAAGGGTCATTTGAACCCACTATCATGTTCTTTGGGCTAACAAATTCACTAGTGACTTTTTAGACAATGATGAATGAATTACTAAGAGACTTGATAAATACAGGAAAAGTGGCAGTGTTTATTGATGATGTGATAGTTGGAACGGAGAATGAAGAGGAACATGATGAGCTGGTAGCAGAGATAATAAAAAGGCTAGAGAAAAACAACCTGTATGTAAAACTGGAGAAGTGTAAGTGGAAAGTAAGAGAAGTGGAATTTTTGGGAGTAGTAATCAGACCAGAAGGGATAAAGATGGAGGAAGAGAAGATGAAAGATGTACTGGACTGGCCAAGACCAGAATGTGTCAAGGATGTGCAAAAGTTCCTAGGATTGGCAAACTACTACCATCAATTCATTCAGGGCTTTGCATTCATAGCTAGGCCTTTGCATGATATGGTAAAAAAGGATCAGAAATGGGAGTGGACAGAAAAACAAGAAGAAGCATTTAAGGAGTTAAAAGAAAAATTCACAAAAGAACTGGTGTTAGTAGCACTGGACTTAGATAAAAAAATAAGAGTGGAAGTTGACACATCAGACTATGCTATGGGAGGAGTGTTATCAATGGAGTGCAAAGATGGTAGATGGAGGCTGGTAGCTTTCCTCTCAAAGTCTCTGAATGAAACTGAGAGAAACTATGAGATTCATAATAAAGAGATGTTGGCAATTGTCAGGGGCTTAGAAAACTAGAGACATTTGCTGGAGGGTGTGTGCTTCAAATCTGGACAGATTACGAAAATTTGGAATACTTTATGAAAGCACAGAAATTGAATTATAGACAGGTCCAATAGGCATTATATCTGTCGAGATTTGATTTTACTTTAAAGCATGCCCCAGGAATGAAAATGGGAAAGGCAGATGGGCTAAGTAGGAGACCAGATTGGAAAGTAGGGGTAGAAAAGGACAATGATAATCAAGTATTGATTAAAGACAATTGGATCCATAGTTTACAAGAAGTAGTAATAGAAGGACCAGAAGTAGATATACTAGAAAAAATAAAAAAGGCTAGAAGTAAGGATGAGGAAGTAGTTAGAGTAGTAGAAAAGATGAAGAAGGTAGGAGTAAAAGTAATAAAAGGAGATGAATGGCAGATAAAAGGAGATTTGGTGTTGAAGGAAGAAAAGGTGTATGTGCCAAAAGATGAAGAATTGAAAGCTGAGATAATCTGGTTACATCATGATGTACTGGCAGCAGGACATGGAGGTCGATGAAAGACAACAGAACTGGTCACAAGGAATTATTGCTGGCCAGGGGTAACAAGAGATATGAGGAGGTATGTAGAAGAGTGTGACATGTGTCAATGAATGAAGAATAGGATGGAGGAAGTAGCAGGAAAGCTAAAGTTGAGCGAAGTACCAGAAAAGCCATGGACTCACCTAATGGTGGACTTTATCATGAAGTTACCAATAGTAGCCGGGAAGGATGTGATCCTGGTAGTCTGTGATAGGTTGTCAAAGATGGCTCATTTTGTGGCAACCATAGAAGGGACATTGGTGGAAGGATTGGCAAGGTTGTTCAGAGATAACATGTAGAAGTTACATGGGTTGCCAGAAAGTATAGTATTGGACAGAGGGCCTCAGTTTGCAGTAGAGTTGATGAAGAAGCTAAATAGGATACTAGGGATACAGACGAGGTTGTCAACAGCATTCCACTCACAAACAGATGGGCAGACAGAGTGAATGAACTAGGAATTTGAGCAGTATCTTAGGTTCTTTATAGAGCATAGACAGAAGGATTGGCCAGAGTGGTTGGCGTCAGCAGAGTTTGTGGTGAAAAACAAGGTTCATACAGTAACAAAGGTTTTTCCTTCATGGCAAATTATGGAAGAGAGCTAAGAATGGGAGGTGACATAAGAAAGAAGGGAAAAGTAGAGAAAGCAACAGAATTTGTGGAGAGAATGAAGTAAGTACAGGAAGAGACAGTGGTGGTACTAAAGAAAGCACAAGAGGACATGAAGAGGCAGGTGGACAAGAGAAGAAGAGAGAGCAAAAATTGGAAGAAAGGGGATAGAGTATTATTGAGTACAAAGGACATGGTGTTCAAGAAGAGACTGGCAAAGAAACTAGTGGACTGATATGTAGATCCATATACCATTGAAGAGGTGGTATCTACCAATGTGGTCAAATTATGACTGCCAATCTCAATGAGAATTCACCTGGTTGTAAATATTAGTTGGATAGTATGATACAAGGAGTAAGTAGAGGGACAGAAAATGGAGGAAGCAAAACCAATTGAAGTCAAAGTAGTCAAAGAGTGGGAAGTAGAAAAAATTTTAAACAAAAGAAAAATAAGAGGAGTAGAAAAGTATTTAGTATGATAGAAGAGGTTTACAGCAGAACATGACACATGAGAAAGAGAGGAAGATCTAGGAAATGCAAGGGAAGCAGTAGGGGAATTTGAGGGAAGAATGAGTACTGAAATAAAAAGACAAGAAAAGTTGGATAGGATAGAAGAGAAAGACTTTAGAAGGGGGGAGTTACTAGGAAAATATACCACAAAGATGTTATATGGGTGGGATGATGGAAAGTTTGAGGAAGAATATCTGAGGAAGTTGGAGAGAAACTGGTGAAAATGGAAGTTAGTTTCTCTAGAGGAGAAACCCTGAAGGGGGGGTAATATCAAAGTTGAAAGTAGTGGACTTCATTTATTCTCCTTTTGATTTAGATTTCTTTTTTCCTATTTTTAGAACTTAGGAGAGGGTTAGAGTGACAGTCACATGACTCACAGAAAGATATAGAAGGTTCAGGAAGGGTGATGTCATACTATGTGTAAAATACATGACTGTTTAGGGTAGGCTAGAAGTAGTTAGTACAGACCATGAGGTTTTGGTATATAAGGTAGACAATCCTGTACAGAGCTTTCTATTGAGTTCTCTTGTGTTAATCATAATACAAGGTTCTTTCTCTTAATCAACTCTAAGGTCTTGAGTTTGTAACATTTATGCCCAGAAGAAGCTCAATAAGCTAAACAAAGAAACAGAAACCCAGGATTGGGACAAATTTGTATGAGAGATCAAAACAACATTCAGCAACAAAACCAAGACAGCAGATGCCAAATAGAAGATAGAGACCTTCAAACAAAGAAGAAAGAACACAGCAGATATAATCAAGATAATACTAGGATATCCACCAATAGCAGCTCCAGAGACACTTAAAGAGTGGAAAGTAACAATCACATCAGTAGGACAAGAATATAGGTCCATAGAGGAACAACAAGATCACAAGACAGAATCAGGAATAACATACAGAGGATGAGGAATACTTATGGACATTGGGAAATTCAAAGAGAACTTCAAGGATAAGAAGCTTAGATGCTTCAACTATGATATATATGGATATTTACCAAAGGACTGCAAGAGACTGAAGAAAGAAAGAGACACTAGGGAATGTTATAAATACAAATGAGTAGGGTATATTGCCAAAGATTGCAGAATAGGGTAGAAGATGAAAAATTGAAATGTTCAAGACATAAAAATAGAAATAGAGAAAGAGAAGAAGAAACAGGATTTTGAAGATGGTTCTGAGTAGGCACAATACAAAGGACCCATATAACTAAAGCTCAAAATTGATATGTGATTCCTCATCAACAGAATAACAAAGAAAGAGAGCTAAACGTGTAAGCAAATGTCAAGACAAAGAACAGAAAAGAATTACAATTAAAAGCACTGGTGGATTCCAGATGCACACATACAGGAATAGATGAACAACTGGTTAAAGAAGAAAAAATCAAGACAAAACCACTAGACTTCTCTTTTGAAGTATTTAATACCAATAGTACAAAAAATAGAGAAGTAACAAGAATAGTGCCACTTAAGGTCAAAATTAATGGACACAAGAAACAAATCGATATAACAGTTATGGACTTAAATAGAACAAACATGTTTCTAGGATACAACTGGTTGGTTAAACATAATCTAGAAGTAAATTGGAAAGAAGACAAGATACAGTTTACAAGATGTCCAAGATCATGTAGGACAAATTATCAAGAAATTATGTTCAAGACAAGAAGGGCACAAGCAATGGACACACAAGACAATGGACAACAGAAAATAGGCAAAGAACCAGATCTAACAAACCTAGAAGATCTTCTAGAGTATATTTGACCTTTTATATACTTGTTCAACAAAAAGAAAAAAAACTACCAGAATAATGAGAATAGGATCACAAAATCAACCTAACAGAAGACACATCTAAGGAACTGAATAAAAAAGCTTATGCAATGACAATCAAGGAAGAAGAGTCCTTAAATCAATAGCTAGATGAACAGTTGAAAGCAGGATTAATTGTGGAATCCAAGTCAAGATATACAGTACCATGCTTTTATATTCCAAAAAAGAATGGATTATTATGATTAGTACAAGATTACTGGAAATTGAACCAATTTACAATAAAGAATAAGACATCACTACTCTTAATTGGAGAAGTCATTGACAAACTAAAAGAGGCATGATACTTTAACAAATTGGACCTAATCTGGGGATACAACAATGTACAAATCAAAGAGAGAGATGAGTGAAAGACAGCCTTTTTAACAAATAAAGGTCTGTTTGAACCTCAAGTAATGTACTTTGGACTGTATAATTTACTAGAAACTTTTCAACAGATGATTAACAGCATATTTCAAGAACTGTTGTATGAAGGCATACTTGCAAATTATATGGATGACTTTGTAATCCTAGTGAAAATGATGGATGAACTGGAAGAACAAATGATTTGTTTCTTGAAAATAGCAGAAAAACACAATTTGTATTTCAAGAGATTGAAGTGTGACTTCAATATGGAAGAGATCTCAATTCTAGGAGTAGTAGTTGGGAGAGGACAAGTCCAAATGGAGAATGATAAAGTCAAGGCAGCCAAGGAATGGAAAATGCCTACCAAGATAAAAGAAGTTGAAAGCTTCTTGGGATTTGCAAACTTCTACAGACAGTTTATCAAGAACTTTAGTCATATAGCAAAACCTCTCAACAAACTCAAAGGAAAGAAAGACTGGAAATGGGAAGAAGAAGAACAAAAGGCATTTAAAGAATTAAAGGACAAGATAACAAGTCAACCAGTACTCACCCTTCTGAAGAGAGAAGGAAAATTTCAAGTGAAAACAGATGCCTTAAGACATACAATAGGGGAAGTTTTATCCCAGGAACAAGAAGGAAAATGGAAACCCATTGTGTTTTTATCTGGAACAATACAACTAGTAGAAAAAAATTACAAGATCTATGACAAGGAATTACTTGCTATAGTGGAAGTCTTAACAAAATAGAGGCAATATTTGTTGAATGCTACTGAGAAATTCAAAGTCTGGACAGATCATGAAAATCTCAAGTATTTCTGAGAACCTCACAAGCTGAATGGAAGACAAGCAAGATAGTATCTAAAGTTGCAAGACTATAATTTCACATTATGACATATCCCGGGAAAAATGAATACTAAAGCTGATGTTTTATCAAGGAAAGATCAAGTAGATACTAAGGATGACAATAAAAACATTCAGATACTCAAGAATAAAATATAGTCAAGATGACAAACAATGGGAGCAGTAACAATGATATGGAGAAATCAAGTGGTAGAAGAAACCACTTTACTAGAAGAAATACAATGGAATGGTGCCAAAGAACAAGAGGTGTTAAAAGAATTAGAAAAGGAAGACAGACAATCTTGGGAAGAAAATGGAATTGTCTATATGAATAGAAGGATCTATGTGCCAAACAATAGGAAAATTAAGGATAATATTTTACAGGAAAATCATGAACCAGTGGACACAGGATACCCAGGGCAACAATGGATGATGGAATTAATCAAAAGGAATTACTGGTGGCCAGGAATCAAGAATGATGTAAAGAACTATGTCCAAGAATGCTTCAAAACAAGGTGTGACACATGAAGAATGTAGGAGAATTACATCCATTGAAAACACCAGAAGAACCATGGCAGGAGATTAGTATCAATACCATTCGACTATTACCAAAATCAAATGGAAAAGATGCCATAGTGGTTATAGTAGACTGATTCATGAAGATAATTCAACTTAAAGCAACAACAATAAATGTCTCATTAAAGAAAATTGCTAAAATCTATTAAGAAAAAATTTGGAAATTACATGGAGTACTACAGAAGGTTCTTAGTGACAGAGGACCTCAATTTGCATCAAGATTTATAGAAGAATTAATGAAATTATTAAGGACAAAAAGAATGCTATCTATAGTGTATTATTCTCAAATAGATAGACAAACCAGATGAATCAATCAAGAAATTGGGACCTTCCTACAACACTATATCAATTATCAACAGAATTATTAGATGGAATAGCTAGTAGTGGTGGAATTCCAGTACAATGACAAAAAACATACAGCAACAGGACACACTCCATTCAAACTCAAATTTGGAAGACATCCATGGAAAGGAAACCTGACATTGCAGATGGAATTTCTAAAATTAGAAGAATTCCTCATTGGACTGCAAAGAAGCTGGGAAGAGGCTACAAAATTGATGGAAATAGCAAAAAAAGCTATGAAAAAACAATTTGACAAGAAGAGATGAAACCTATAAGGACTAAAGACAGGAGACAATATGTGGCTGAAAGCCAAGAATATCCATTCAAACAGACCTTCAAAAAAGCTTGACCAAAAAAGATATAGACTCTTTAGAATCTCAAAGAACATTTGCCAAGAAGTATTTCAGTTGGAACTTCTAGAAGGATGAATGATTCACAATGTGTTTAATGAAGATCTGCTGATACAATGCAGGGAATCCCAATTTATAGGACAACACATAGAACTGGCACCACCACCAGACATTATCAACAAGGAAGAAGAGTATTGTTAGACTTACAAAGTTTGGACCCAAATATTTTTAATTTTCTTTTTATTTTATTTTTCTTCTTTTCTTTTCTTTTAGTTTCTAGGAACTGGGGTTAGGGGTGAGTGTGATTGTTATGTCACACTGTCACATGTCACATGTCATGTGATAGCAATGGAAGGATATAGAAGGTTCTGGAAAGATAATATCATATGGCATGTTTAACATATGATCATTTAGAGTCAGCTAAAGTAGTAGTAGCATGGACCATGGGGTTCTATTCATTGATCAACTCTAAGGTCTTTGAGTTGTAACAAGTATAAAGTGGAAGAAATCAGGAAGCATAGAAAACAAGGAAGGGAAATACAATTTTTAGTACATTGAAAGGAGTATGAGGATGAACATGACCAATGGATTGTAGAAACAGGGTTGCCTCATGCAAAAGAGGCAATTGAAGATTACTAGTCAAGGATTTTGAGTTGAAACCTATAAAATAGTGGGATAAAATCCCAAATTAACAGTTCCAAATCACTTTAGTATCAAAATCTTCAATGGCTTAACAATTCACTACTGCTCTCACCTCACCCAACCTATGCATCACTTGTATTTTTAACAATATAGCACTGGTTAAAACAATAAACAATGAGAAAAGAGACTGGACAAAGAAATATCATAAAATCATATGAGGAATTGAATGAATAATGGATATACAAGCACAATTACAGAATATCATTAGGTTGGCAGAAGAAGCCAATACCCAGATCATAGAAATTGAGACAAAAATATTACAAGTCAGTGACAACTATTGAACATAGACAGCAAGCAATATCTTCAGTATCTCTAAAGACTTATGAAACATTGTCCAAAGCAATATGGAAAACTAGGCATATCATATCCAAAAACTGCTGGTAGATGAATTGGATAATTGCAAAGAAAAAGGAAAAGAAAATGTAGAGGGACATATAAAAGAAATACAAGACACATACAAGCAAAAGGACATAGAAATGGAGAAACTGGAAACTAATAAAGAGAAACAATGAATTCAAGATGAGAAAGTCTTATTCTACAAGTCTTATAAAGTCAATTCACCAAGACCTAAAACCTCTGAGCCAACATTCATTCAGGATGAAATCTGGACAAATATATAAAGCTTATGCAAGCACCTGTTAAAACAATACTGTCAGGATTGCAGAAAGTGGACTTAGTTTCTTTTCACTTCTTTTCCTTTTTCTATTTTCTTCTTCTCTATCTATTCTCCCTTTTGTTCTATTTTTAGCATGTAGAGCTAGGATTAGTGATGACATGGGTCACATGATACAGAGAGGGTTCTAGAAGAATGATGTCATATCCCATGGAAACCTCACGGCTAACACATGGTTGTTTAGGGTAGGTTAGAAATAGCTAGCACAGACTATGAGAATTCAGTATATAAAGGTAGACTATTCTGTACAGAGTTCTCCATTGAGTTCTCTTGTATTACCTCAATACAAGGTTACTTCTTGACCTAACTCTAAGGGCTTGAATCATAACAAATACTATTCTATCCACTACTACACTACAAATCCTTATGACCCCAAGGAAAATAAGACAAGTAATACTAGAATGAAATTGCTGTCAAATTCTTAAAAAAGAAACATAATGTGGACATAACGAGAAGAGGATTCCTTATTGAAATGTATTTGGAAGACCCACCTCATAAACCATACTTTATTACATTAACATTGCAAGGACAAATTATTATCAGACCTACCAAGAAAATGGTCATATCATATGTAATTGGAGACTTAGCATTGCTGGACTAGTTCATGGAGATATGAACACTAAAACAGAGGTATTGTTACAATTGATCCCTTATGTCTAACACATTGTTGCAGCATAGACTATAGAGTTGAGGGTTGTTTCTTTTATGACACAATGATTGGCTGTGCCATAGTTGCCTTAGTCAGCATCTCATGTAGTAGGCATTTTTTCTTATCTTCTCCTCATATTCAATGACATCACTTACATATGTTCATCACACAATATCTTCATTGTCAATAGATATATATAGTTGTAGATACAGTCTTGTATCCTTACACTTTACCAATTGACTTATTCCTACTTTCTTACTCAAGTCTTTACCCAAGTTGTTGTTATGACCTTAGACTTGGCTCAGGTTGCAACTTAGGCAAAGGCTTGAGAAAGGATAGGGATAGAGTTCAATTGGTAAAGCATAAGGAATACAGAGTAGTATCTACACTATATACAAGTAGTCTATGAGGCAAGTGTCTGGAGTACATGAGGAAAATGAGTCATAGAACATGAGGATGAAGTAAGGACAGTACACCTACTATATGAGGTGCTGACTGAGCTACATGCAGCATAGCCGATCATGTTGTCATTATCCTTTGCCCATATCCATACTACATCCAGGAGGTGTCAATCATAACAGTTGTGATCTGAGCCAAGTCTAAGGTCAAAACACCAACCAAGGCATACATATGTGCAAGTTTTATCTGCAAACATCAATGATATCTTTAAAATCAAAGACAACTATTCCAATCTTCCAAATAAAAAGATCAAAAACATATACAAAACTATAAATGATACAGAGAAGATAAAACCATGTATTAATATGATGACCAAAGGCTCCTTATGATAACAAATTATTGTCTCTATGGGCAATGAGAACATCTCCAAATTCATGGTATCTTCAAGTGAACATATTGCCAACTTAAACAGAGTCTTGAAAGGTATCAAGTTAGACACTTTCATTGATTTTATCAGATCTGACCACTGTAGTCTTATTGTCACATTAAACAAAGTTATATCACCTTTGGATCACAATGTAGTCAAATATTATATAAAAAATATCAGCTTAGTGAATATTGACAATGCCCAACTCACTTATTGTCAAGATCAAAGAAGATGGACTTGATTTATTTTATCTTTCTTTTTATTTTTTATTTTATTTTCGATTTATTTTCTATTTTTCTATTTTTAGAACAACTAGGGTTAGGGTTGATTGGCCATGCTGTCACATTAGTCACCTGATGGCATAGTTACAAGACAGATCACGAGACTTGGAAGAATTTAGTAGAAGATTCAAGAACAGATGATGTCATACAATATGGACACCACATGTTGGCCTCATGGACTACACATGGTTGTTTAGGGTAGGGTATACAGTACTTAGCATGGATCATCTGTAGGACTATATAAGGTAGACTAGTTTGTAGAAGAGTTTTCTATCGAGTTCTCTTGTGTTTACTCTAATACAAGAGTTTGTTCTTTTATTCAACCTTAAGGATTTAAGTTCATAACACTTATCTCTCTCAATCTAAGTCATACCTAAAAATACTTGGAATTTCCTAATTCATTGAAGGCACAAATATGCCTATTGATTCTAGTGTGATAAAGACAATTATCAAGTCTATTCATATCTTTAATAATATTTGTATCGCCTCCAAGCTATAAGTTGTCAAAGTCTCACCAAAGTCTAACATAGCCATTATATGGATTGACATCTGGGACTTCCAGAGCAGTACATCTGCTAAGACTCTCATTAACTATTGTTTCAATGTAGGAAAGCCACATTGCCACTGTCTATGGTACTAACATAAATCCCAGTGTTTCTTAATGTAAGAATTGCTGGAAGTAGAGGCATATCACTTTTACATGTAGAGCACAAGGATCAAGATGCATTAAATGCAATGGATCTCACAAAGTCAAACATCATTGCCACTTTACCCAGTGTTGCAAGGTAAATTTTAAAATAAACCTACCTTGATTCAAAACAAAACAAAGTAAACTATACTCTCACACCTTCAAATATTTGAACTGCAAAGGTGAACACCAAGTAGATTCAAACTCTTGTCCATCCTAGAGGTACTGCTTCAATAAGGAATTGCATGCCAAGAAATATCAGAAAATCCAGAAAACCAGGAAATAGTCAATTCACTCAACCATGAGTGGTGTCCAGGCATGATTATTGAAAATCTCAAAGTGTTTTCTCAAAATTTTTGAAAGAACAAAGCTCTTACTAACTTAATACTGGAAACAAATAAAGATTTTGACATTATTTTCATTCAAGAACCCCCCTGGTCATTTATACATACTATTCTGAATTCTTTTAGCAAAGAAGAAGACAAAGTTGTAGGAGCTCTGAATTATCCAAACTAGATTACTTTTTCCAGATCAAATTCTAATGAATATGACCACCTAAGGGTTATTTCCTATATTAACATTTGTTTAACCTCTATGCATTTTTATTTATGAAAAGATATTTTTAACTATAAAAACATTTGCTGTTTTTCATTCTTTAATAATAGCTTCATATTTTTCATGATTAACATTTATTCTAACAATAATCAGTCTGCCTTAAAGTATCTCATGAATACTAAAGCCAACATTCAAAATGTTCTGATCATGGCTGGTGATTTTAACATTAGAGATAGTAGCTGATACTCATTATACCCTTTTTATTTGTCTTATAGCATCACTTTACTGGAGATAGTGGACTTTTTTGACCTCAGTCTCTTCTCACCCATCCAACAGGTCCTTATCCATTACTTAGATAACAATAATGACACAAACTCAGTTTTAGACCTATTCTTTTTGCAATCAAGTTCAATGGAACTAAACAACCATAATATATTCCCAGAACTTTAATTTCCCTCTGATCACACTCCACTCACAGTCGATATAATCATTGATAAAGTATTCATTCAAGACAAAAGATATACCATCATGAAGAACAGTCAAGAAGAAATAGAATTCATGACTGATCTCATCAAAGAATTCAAAAATATTGATACTTCAAATATTCCTGATAAGAATTCCCTTGAGTATATAATTCAAGAATATGCAAGACTACCAGAGTTAACCTGGCTCAAACACTTGTGTCTAGTTAACATAACTAGACAATCTAAAAATTAGTTGAATGAAAACTGTCAAGTAAAACTCAGAGCTTACAGGTCATCCAAGAGAGTCAAGGAATGGAGAGACTTCAAAAGAACAGTAGAGACAACAAAATGCATCTTCTTTCAATGAAAAGATTCAAAAAATCATGTCAAAAGATTGTAGACTCTAGGACCTTATGAATTGGGTCAAGAAGAGAAAATTACTGGCCATTGAAACAGTACAATACAATGAACATCCTTGCATAGAGATTAAAGATCTCTGGTGAGCATTACATCAAACATTCAACTTAGCACAAAAATGACAAGTTAATAAGTCTTTATTAGATGAATTACCTACCAAACCCAAATCAATGTAGAGTCTCTTTTCAAATAAGGAAATCACAAGCACCATTGACAAATACAGCAACATGTCAGCTCCTGGTCTTGACAGAATTTCATAGAAACATCTCAAAGCAATTGTTAAAGACAATGAATATTTAGAAAATATCATTAACATTACTAACACTTGTATCAATCTAGGTTATTGGCTGATATATTTCAAGTTGTCATTGTCCATCATCATCTCCAAGTCTAACAAGGCATCCTATAACTCTCTCAAATCCTTCTGTCCCATCGTTCTCTTGAACATGCTAGAAAAATTGATTGAGAAAGCTATTGGCAAACATCTACAATTTCACTTGATAGCAAATAACTTCATCCATCCAAATCAGCTCAGAGAACTCAAACAGCAATTGATAACTGATACTAGTATTTTCCTCACTCATCTCATTCACTTAGAATGGATTGAGAATCTTCAAACAAGTACTTTAGCATTTGATATTGCCCAATTCTTGATATTGCCCAATTCTTCTCATCCTTCAATCACCAGCTAATTTCCCTTATCATGGACAAAGTAGAGTTTGATTCTAGAGTTTTTCTTTTCTTTCCTGACTACCTAGTGGGCAGAAAAACCCATTATTTATGAAACAGTTTTGTGTCTTCTTCTTTCAATGTAGATGTAAGTGTAGGTCAAAGATTTGCCCTATCTCCAATTTTATCCACTCTTTCTATCTCACCTATTTTCTATATATTTGAAAAAAGAGCAAAAATTTAAAAATTCCTGTATCTTTTCTTTCATTTGTTAACAATGGACTTTTCATTTCTCAAGAGAAATCTTTTGATAAAATGAACACTCATCTCTTTTGTAGTTATAATGTTATCTCTTCCTTACTAGAACAGTTTGGTCTTATCATCAAATATGGAAAAACTGAAGTATTTCATTTTTCCAGATCACATGGTCTTCTTGATCCTCCTCCATTGAATCTCAGCCATATAGAGGTCCTATCCTTTGCCCTAAGAATTCCTAGAAGTATCTTGGATTTATTTTTGCTAGAAAGCTATCATTTCATCAACACATCAAATATTATGCCAATAAAGCTCTATCTATGGTCAAGTGCATAAAGATGCTAGAAAACTCAGTGTGTGGACTTCTCCCTTATCAAAAATGCCTTCTTTACAGAATATATGTTCTTTTTATCACCCTTTATGGCTTCCCATTATAGCACTATAACAAAGCACCCCTCTTTTACCCACTGAATGAGCTCAATACAATGGCAAGCTGTATTATAGATTTCAAATACTTTCTGTATCTCACCTACTATGAGGATCGAGGCCATCACTGGTCTTATTCCTATTTATTTACATCTTCAGAAACTGAGTGGTAGACACCAACTATGAACATCTATGCTCCCTCATAATTGTTATGACTTAAGTTCAAAGAGTTAGAACAAAAGACTACCTGTATATTAAGTAACATAAGAGAACTCAATGGAGTTCCTAGTACAGACTACTCTATCTTATATACACTTGGTTCCTGGTCTGTGCTATATTGTATCTAGCC
>Ga0157364_1000997_pt1 | contig 22665 bp, 18 predicted proteins | sample AttsexASBM2_FD_111476 | JGI IMG/M metagenome (GOLD analysis project Ga0157364, IMG submission 111476) | Fungus gardens microbial communities from leaf cutter ant in Ribeirão Preto, State of São Paulo, Brazil - Atta sexdens ASBM2 | ecosystem: Host-associated > Fungi > Mycelium > Unclassified ...
AAACTGAAAAGGAGCTTGCAGAACAGTTTGGCGTTACGCAGCAAGCCATTTCCGTACGATTACATACGAATAAAGATTGAATTTTACAAAAAAAAGCTCAGAACTTTTTTGTACACCTAATACTTCCTGACGAAATATATTTCTTTAACGCCAATATTCTGCAAATAAATCATACATAGTGGACATAAAGAGATATCATACGTTGTATAATAACAGCAGATTATGCAGTGCATACGCATGTTCAATGCACGGATTTCCGAAGGCTGAATAAATTTCTCTGCGTGATCCATATTGTTATCGTTCAACTCAATAAGACATTAAGTACCGTTGGATTGTACTTTTTCGTTGGACGACTCTTAGTCCATTATCCTCAAATTCTACTTCCATTGCATTAAATAATTTGTCTTCACACCATCCATATCCTCAACGTCCGCATGATGATCATCCATACTTTTCGCATTACACTTATTGTGATCGATTCGGTAATATTACAAGGCGCCAATTGAGATGTATCGCACGCTTATGACTCATTATATTCCATTTGCGATTTCTTTGTCTTTTTGTCTACCCTCCCTATTGGGTCGCAGCATCGACGATGTGTCACCGATCTCATGGTTCTTCCCAGATAAATATCGTTATCGACGTTTCTGACTTTGAAAGAAAAAATTGTGAAAACGCACTATGATTTCATCATCTATCCCTCATTGATGGCGCTTTGTTTAACAGTTAGCACATTGATGATGTATCAATACCGATCTCCTAGATAAAATATCTTGTCCGCGTTACAGGTTGACACATTTTAGGGTGAACGCGGAGTTCGCAGCGACGGCGGTCCCCAAAGATACGTGACGTCACAACATGGCGGCATGTATCATTATATCGATGGCGCCGAGACTTCTCTGCGCCTTCTCCTTCCTTCCCCGCGCCTTCGAGTATCCCCCGCGCCTTCCCTCCCCGTACCCCCCAGTATCTCCCGCGCCCCGCATCCCCCCTCAGAAGACCTGGGTTAGAATCCGCCTACTATTTCTACTCACATTGTCTTTTCTTCTTTTGCACATGATTTTATTAAATGGATATGGTATTTATAAAATCGCGTTCGAAAGAAGAAAAAACATTTACCATTTTTAATGATACAACTTAGAAACTAATTATGATAATATTTTTATGAATTTTTAATTTATTAAAAATTAATTATTAATTAAAAATTTTTTTGTAAAAAATATTTTTTATAAAAATAATAATTTTTTTTCAGATGCTTACATTATTTTAGATCTAGCGCAAAACTGAAGATTCACACAGCAGACTGTGGAAGACTTAACAACTGTGCTACATCAGGCTACCCAGTGAAGACAAGTGATTAAGTTTCAGTAACTACTGCAGAAAGGAGTGTGTCCCATTGTGTATGCCGATCTGGAATGCACTCTGGAAAGAATGGAAAAGGAAAATATGGAAACATATCATCAGATTTTTAATATAGCGTACTATGTTCGTTGCTCGTACGATAACTCACTGTCGAAGTATCAGTTTCGTCGATAACAATTGCATAGCATGGTTCGCCGAGGAACTAAAAAATTTAGCATATAATGTCAAAACTATCTTATCCGCTAACATTTCCATGGCAGATTTTTAGAAAGATGATTGGAAATTTGGACGATTTAAAAGCGCTACGTACTGTCATGTATGTGAGAAGCCGTCTGCAAAAGATGACACACGGGTACGCGATCATTGCCATCTCGCTAGGCGATATAGAGGCCCCGTGCATTCAAATTGCACTTAAATTACAAAGATTCGCATTGCATTCCTATAGTTTTTCATAATTTATCGGGATACGACTCATATTTCATCAAAAAAATAATTACCGCTTATGAACGACATGTAGATTTATCATCGATAACGAAAGAAAAATACATTTCATTTACCAAATACTTTGGCAGCATCAAAGACGAAAATGATAAAAGACTTGTATAAAATTATGTTTTATTGATTCTTTTAAATTTCTCGCCTCAAGTTTAGAAAAATTGGCATGTGCCAAATTGGTATGTCGATAAAAATAAACTACAGATAATATAACGTGAATTTTTTAATTTATCTGCGGGAAATTTCGATTTATTAACGCGAAAAGATACGAGTATGTTGGCTGCGTCGAAAAAGCTGAGTTGGAGACAGCTGAGTTACCATCATGTGAATCTTTTTATAGTTCATTAACAAGTGGTATCCGAAAACGATTATGCGCACGCCGTGAATGTATGGCAGCAATTCTCCATTCGAACCCTCGGCGAATATAGTGAATAGTTGTATCACGAGTTATGGACTTGATCCCGTGTATTATTATACATTACCGGATTTTATATGGTACGCGATGTTGAAACATATTCGTGTCAATTTCGAACTCACAGACATGATAATGTTTGTCAAGCGCGGTACAAGCGGTACAAGCGAGGGTCTGAGCCAATGTTCCAACAAGTATGCAAGAGTCAACAAAAATACATGCAGTCGATCCATTGAAATCATCAATGTACCTGATGTACTTTCATATCAACAACTTGTACGGCTGGGCAATGTAACAACTATTACTATATGTCGATTTTCGCTGGGTCGATGACGTAGAAAATTTTGAAAATTTTGAAAATTTTAATAATTTTTGTTATGAATGTCGCGTTAGATTCATCGATGATTTACGTTTTCGAGGTTGATGAAATATCCACAACATCTCCATGATGCACATTCCGATTTACCGTTTTGTCCAACGCGCGAGAAACCACTCGGCAAGCGAGAAGAGAAGCTCCTCGCGACATATTATGATAAAAAGCGTCATATATTATCGCAATCTGCAGCAACGTACCACCGACTCCATTACAAAGATCCATCATATACTGCAATTCGCGCAATTTCCATGGCTTCGCAAGTACATCAAACTCAATACAAATTTTAGAACTTTAGCAAAGAATGAATTTGAGAAAAACTTATTCAAATTAATGAGTAACGCGATTTTCGATAAGACCATGGAGAATGTGCGTAGCCACGTCGATGTTTAAAATTATTAACTAAAATTATTAATTAAAATGGGAAAACAGATACGGTGTGGAGGAAATGATCATGAAACCAAACTTTCACAGTAGAAGTGTTTTTCCAAGAACATGGTCGCGATAGAAATGCGGGAACTCGAGGTGAAATTCGACAAACCGATATATGTGAGTATGTACATCTATATATCTAAAACGTGTTTGTACGAATTTCATCATGAGTACATGTTACTGCTTTTTAATGAAAAATATAAAATTATGTATACCGACACGGACAATCTTATTTATCATCGAGTGTGACGATGTCTACACTATTATGAATTGCGATATTAAAAGATTCGATACGAGCGATTACGCGATGATAATACTTACGACATTCCGCTAGTAAATAAAGAAGTTCCCGGTTTAACGAAAGACGAGAACAACAAAGCGACTGAATTCGTTAGGCTTAGAGCGAAAACGTACGCCTTGCGCGTCGATGGCAAAAAAGACACTAAGAAGGCAAAGAGCATCAAAAACAATGTTATAGCGAGATACATAACGTTCAATGATTATACGCGTCTCAATGACACAATTGAAATGACGCGCAGGCAGTCGTGCAAGATCGAAATTACACGAAGTATACACCATATTTGAAACGAAAATCGCTCTGAGTTCATACGACGATAAGCGATACATGATTCCAGATTCTACTAACACGCTGTCATGAGGACATTATGTCTCTGTGAAGTTAGCATCTCAACTTTAAAAATCGGAAATTTTAATTAACAGTACTGCTTGCAATAGTTCTACAGTAAGAGGTTTTATAAATAGTTCCGTTGATTTAGGCCAAAAATTTAAAAAAATAAAAATAAAAGGTGGTGCTAATTTTGCGTGGCACCGCAAGATTCGAGAAATTCAATTTTTTGACGGAATTTTAAAATACTCGAAGAGTACTAAAGTTCTTGATCGATTATAACAATAGTTTCGGCTATTAAATATTTTTAAATAAATTTTTAAAACAAGAGCTAATACCTCAAGTTTAAAAAAAATTAATTTTTTTTTCGCCAATTTTTTGTATTCGAAAAGTTGTACAGTTCCTGACAAGTTTTAATGATACTACCGGCCATTTTCATATGTTTAAATAATTTTTAATCCTTGCGCTGGTACCGCACGTTAAGAGTAAAGTATCTCTAAACAGCCAGTACTGGCTGACTTTTCGGCTTTTTCCAACAGTACTACAATAGTATCTATGATTACTCTGGTTTAAAATGATACACAAACCATATTTGAAATCTTACCAAATCAATAGAATTAGTTCAATTATATTAAAAAATTACTACTATTTAATTTCTTTAAGAAAAAGAAACAATGACGTTGTAATGAAAATGTAATTTTAACATTTAAAAAGAATGAACATAATAATGTTTGAGAAATGAATTTTTTTGCTTAAAAAAATTATAACATTTTATATTCATAATATCTTTGTGTCAGTCTAATACTCTTGAGATGATTTATTGAGATGATTTCGCTCGGATTATTTCGATCATTCAATAGGGAAGGGTTTGAACATTTAATGGAGAATATTGTTGTCGAAACATACATAAGTCTTCGGAACTATTGTTGATGTGCAGTGCCAGTGTGAGGATTAAAAATTTAAACATACGAAAATAGCCGGTATTATTAAAATTACTCAGGAACTGTGTAACTTTTCGAATACAAAAAATGGCGCAAAAAAATTAATTTTTTTAAACTTGAGGTGCTAGCTCTTATTTTAAAAATTTATTTAAAAATATTTAATAGGCCGGAACTATTGTTATAATCGATCAGGAATTTTAGTACTCTTCAAGTATTAAGATTCCGTCAAAAAACTAACTTTCTCGAATCTTGCGGTGCCACGCGAAGTTAGCATCGCATATTTTTATTTTTTTAAATTTTTGGCCTAAATCAACGGAACTATTTATAAATCTATCAGGAACTATAGAACTATTGCGGGTGCAAGTAGTATTGTTAAAATTTCCGATTTTTAAAGTTGAGGTGCTAACTTCACAGAGACGGACATTATACAATATTATTATAAATTCATTTCTTTTTTTGTATTTATGTGTTCTTTTTTATTAATAAAAACACACTTGTATATGAGATATATGTTTAATATTTATATTATGTATAGTACGTATGGTAAGTACATGAATACGTTTGCATCTGTAATGTGTGTAATGCGTATAACATGTTTAATGCGTTTATATTTAATATATATTTATATATTTTAATATATAGGGAAAAAAATAATTATACAATTTGTAATAAATTTTACTTTTATAACACACTATCCTTGTGTATCCAAGAATTGTGAGAATTATCATATCCGAGCCGTTTCACGTAAACCTTGTCTCTTTTTTTACGCAACATCTTTTCAATTAGATATACGTCAGAATTAGCGACGCGATGCAACTCATAGAATTCTCCAGCGGCCGATTTTCCGCGATAACCTTCCAGTAAATATGTCACAGGATTAGTTTTCTATACTTTGACGATTCTAAACACCTCCTTGATTCAATTTGGTGTGTAACCTTTCTCAAAGATCGTTTTGAATTTACTCACATGTATCGAGTCACCCGAGTTCAATCGCGGGAGAGGCCTTTACGCTACTGTACACCGTGTTTAAGAATTTATTGTAGCAATGTGGGAGTCACATTGCTACAACAAATTGCGGTTCGATGAACCACATACCGATAGTTCCATGCTTCCGCGCATTGTATTCAGACAGATATGGAAGCAAGCCATTTATAATTTCCATTGTGCGTAAATTGTTTCATATATAATACACATCGTTTTTCAATGTACGATTGAACCGTTCAACGACAGATGCCTTCATTGTGGAATATGTTGAATGATTTATATTGTGTTTTTTCAAGAGTTTTTGCACGTTTGCACGTTTGTAAAATTTTTTTCCCATATCGGTTTATATATATTGACAAATTTTTCGGACATCTTCCATCGTCTCGAATTATCTTTGCGATCGCTGTAGCTATCTCATTTCCATTCTTGGTTTTTAGTGGTACAGTCTATGCGTGCTTACTCAACACATCGATAACGGTGAGAATAATAACTTTTTTTGAATCGTGTATAAAGGCACATCTCGATTATATCAGTCACAGGTCATCATATTCATAAACTATGACACGTCTACGTGGAAAATTTTTTATCGCCGGAGCGTGAAGTTCTTCCACCAATCGTCACTTTTCGAGGTTTTTCTTCTCAGACATGTTACGTTATATTATGATTATTGCTATATAATGCGCAAAATATCACAAAGTTCTTACGAAGACATTGTTCATCGGCATTTCGACGTCAACTAAAATGACTGTGTATTCCGTTTCAATTTATAATAAAGCCAGCTTCACAAAACTCCTCGATAATAGACAATATTTCGTTACCATGTTGTGACCTGCCTCAAACAAAAAATCGGAGACGATCTACTAACTCGTTAGGATCATCCTAATATGAATATAATCGATTTTATGAACATAATCGATTTTATTGTCGTTTAGGATCATAGTGCGTGGTATTACACTTTTCCGACTCTTTTACCTAATTTATTGTTTAAATTCCTGGCGCGTGGCACGTTCGTCCCAACTTGTATTTTACCTGATACCAAGGTTTGATACCTATAGGATAAGGAAGATACCTATTATATTCTTATTTGTACCCTTTATTGCCCACTATTGGATTATCTGCTTTATGACTGCGACTGTGAGCATTCGTGCTAACAGTATACATTTGTACGCTAGTTTATTATCCTCTGTATAAATAGTGTCATCGGGGATTCTTTTGAAAATTAATTCGTATCATAAATACTTTGTACTTAATCATCTACGATCACAAAGTCACTCGTGTCTACATTGAACTGTTTATCGCCGAGCATCGTGCCATTCTCGCTGAGGTATATATAAACGTGATCCTTTTCTGTCCAACCATCGAGAAGCATGTAGTTTACATATTTTTGTCCAAGTGCCCCCAATTGATTATGCAACTCCTCACAAACTTGTCGCGTTTGCAAAAGTTGTTTAACTAATGTTTCAAGCAGTTCAATGGGCGTTTCATAAATGTCTTCGACTGAGGAAATGTGCGTACGATAATTCGCGTTGTTCATTATGCGACGCATAATTGGAATTCGACATTCGATTCTTTTGTATTGCTTTTTAGATGACGGTGTCAATTGGAGCAATGAATTATTCATCCAAAAGTCATCACTATCATTATTTTCAGGTTTTCTTTTCTTAATATTTTTATCCTTTACAACGTTCACTTCTTTCTTAATTGGTTGAGATTCATCATTAGCGGTATTCTCAACAATCTGTTTTAAAGATTCGACGATAGGCTTAAAGTGCTTCTCCAAAGCTATATTTTCATCTATTTTGTTGGTTTTTAAAGTGCGATTCTTTTTACGAATCAAGTTACTTGTTTTCGCAATTTGTTTCACTATTTTTTCGCGATCCTTGAGTTCTTTACATTCGAAAGGAAATATTATGTAGTTGACAACAACTAACCACGTTAAGATATCGCATACATTAAATCCTTTTCTGTATATCGTCCATTCGTAAGCGCACTGTCTTTGTCTATCACTACAAATCCATACTTTTATTGTCAACAGCAACGACACAGTTCACAGAAATTCTCGTAAGACATGTTGATGTTTACATGATCATTGTATACATATTTTAAATTGGTAACGTCCTGTTTGAACAGGATCAGAAGATTTATATTATCGCGTATAAGATACTTTAGCATCTTTGCGTACGTCTGACACAGATAGAAGCAGTCGACATTCGTGTGTCGACCCATCGCAAAGTATTCTCTAATCGCATCTTGTTTATCGCATGTTATGTCATCGAAGACAAAAATGGAATTTGGAAGCGCCTCGTTCGGTGGTACATCGCTATTATTGGAGAATGTAAAATAACTAATTTCTTCAATCGGTGCTAATAAATTCTCCAAGTATCGATATTTTGGCTGTTACAACGATTTCGAGTATATGTTCTCGAAACGTATGCGATGTGACTTTCCTGCAAACACATTTGTTTTACTGCAGTTCGATGGATGACCGCAGATGATTCCGCGTATAGAAATCGGCAGCATGTTTCCATGCTTACGTATTTCTTTTTCAGTCTATACTTTATTGCATTAGTCACTTTGATTTTCTGTGATTGTCGCACGAATTTCATATTTTCTCCTTTCACGATACTAATAATATTAAAAAAACGACATCGATAACGGATGTATTTATAATAATGCGCAAAGCGAAACCGCTCAGTATTTAAAATGTTTCTTATCGTGTCGGACAACTGTGATGTATATAATTTAACGGCCAAAGAGTTGGAATATATAGTATACCAAAAATTATTTTGTTACGAGAGTTTAAGAATTACATAGATCAACTATGGGACAAATTAGCCGAGCATATAAAGGCTGATTCAGAGTTTCAGCAACATTGTCAGTGTTTGAAACATTATAATTTGCCCTACCACCGATTGCATATTGGACCAGCATCGTTTATAAGAAATTGTAGCAAATGTCAACAACAGAAAAGACTGCGGTTTTTTAAATCACGCGATAAACGCACTTCTGATCGAGTCCGATCGAGTTGCATATCCCGGAAATTTTGTGATCCAGATACGCATTTAGAAAGGCGATTGGCTAGAGATCGACACATTAATCCGTTGGACACGGTATGTCGCGAACATGACATAATTTATTCGCGGAGCAAAGATCTCACGAAACGACACGTAGCTGACAAAATACTCGCTGAGGAGGCGTGGAAACGGATTATTGCGAAAGATTCGACTCTTGGAGAGAGAGCTGCTGCCACTACTATTGGGCAGCTTTGAAAGCCAAAATGAAAATTGGGCATGAAAACGAAAAAGAAAAAGTCGACGAAAAAACGAATATTATCGCAAAATACGGTGGAATTTTACCTATTCTACCGCTATTAGGAGTCTTCGGCTCATTGGTCAGCGGCGCAACAGGAGTCCCAAAAATTATAAACAATAATAAAGCCGCAACATCAATTGGAAGAACTGAAACATCACTGGAAGGTCATGGAGTTTACCTCGCTTCATACAAGCGTAGACGAGAAGTCACAACGGAATAAAAAAGATTTAAAAAAACATTAAACAGTTGCCAAAAATGTCAAAGAGTGTAACTACCAATATACAACTGCAATAACTGGCAAAACGTATGCGTATTCCATATTTAAGAGGTATTTTTATGCGTACTACCTTGTCAATAGAGGAAATGTATTAAAACGAGAACAGTATCGTAAATTTGAATAATGCTGCTGGACCACGTACTCAATGGTGATATACGCGAAGCGGGGAGATCGTTTTTACTTTGATAATTTCGGCAATCTTCAACAACTGAAGAAATTGATGCAATTTGACGTAAATTGAGTATAATCGCACATCTTATCAAAGTTACGATCAAAGCAATTATAGACAACTGTGTCTACAGTTTTTACAAACGGTTGACGATCAATTTAAGAATTGACATTGCACTCTTCCAACTCAGTATTCATTTAAATATGTCAGTAACATTTACGCTCACCGGTAAGAGTAGCATTCTCTTTTCAAAAATGCATTTTTGGACAGTATATCAAATGTGGAATTTATTTATCTTAACAACCGTAGATACGAAATCACATTACTTTTCAAACATACTTCACACCATACAATGACTCATATCGTAAGAGTGCACTCACGAATTTTTTTATCTATTGGTTCGACGCCAATAACAACAATAAAATTTTATCTATTCCCAGTGCTTTCTTTTCAAAAATATTTCGGCTTATCTTTTCGACTGCGATAAAAAAATCATCCCTTCAAAAACATGTTCAAACATGTTAAAACACGTTAGAGCATGCACACCAAAAAATGATTCATCTTTGGTAAGGTATAAAATAAAAAGGTTTTCTTTTGTGAGCACATTTTTTTTGCTAGTCAAGTTTAGAGTTTATTGAACGTTATATCGGTGTTATATCAGTGTTGCTTAATGGAGAAAATGGATTTTGCACCTCATGAGGATAAAGTGATGGCTGAAGAAATAAATGATCAACATGAAGAAATATCTGACCAGGAAATGTCCGATGAAAATCGTGCTGTGTCAAATGATTCATATTTCGACAGTGACATGGAGAACAATGATGACATAATTGAAGTAATATATCGAGATTTAAATTAAGAGCTCAAGTAAACCTTTACGTTCTGTGAAAAAGATGTGCTGCATTGAATTCTACTACACTGATGGTCATGGAAGATATTGCTCATCATAGTAAGAATAAACGATCAATTTTCAAGTCTTCATGCCATTCAAAAACATGATATCGACGTATGCAATTCTCGATATTCCTGTTCGGAATGTAAAGATTTTCCTTTATCAAATAATGTTATGTAACATGTGTCTTATTTGCACACAGTGATACAAGATATTGTGAAAGTTTTGTCAAAGATACAAAAATAGACTAAAAATATATATTTTCTCAAAGCTTTTTTTTTTAATGAAAAGATTGTGAAGAAGAGGATATTATAATATGGAGCGTGAGTTGGTGGAGCAAGCCACCCACAGTTGAATATGCGAGAAGAGTACGTTGCGTGGGAACAGCGTTGTGATGTGTTTATCAAATCGTTGTAAGAACAGAATCGTGTTAAACGTTCGGAATTATTGATTGGGATCCATTGATCGCTCATATAGCATGACTCGAAAATATTAAAGATTCAGTGCGTGATCATGCAAGTGGGTACAGTGCCGGGTACAATGCGGGACCCTGAGGCGCGAGATAGATTCGGCGTTCGAAAGCCGTATACTGACTGGTGCCATCATAAACTCTAGATATCGAACTTCGCCAATTTCTAGAAGACGCGAGTGAAATTGTGCTGGAAAACGTGTGCGAAACATTATACAGAGACATAACTCTATAAAATCAAACACTATATTCAATGGTGAATTCATAACAAGTGATAAACGTGCGAATAAAATCACATAAGAAATTATGAACTCTTCAATACGTCTGATTTGTAAGAATGATACGCATCGTGCGTTATCGAGCCTAGCATCGCTGGAGGAATTCCAGAAATGCGGGCGGATGCCTGAATTTGACTCTCAATGTAAACAAATCTGTTGCATGCGGGTTGTCACATTACCGCGAGAGATTAAGATAAAGAAAGCAGTAATCAACGTGCAATCCATGGACAATGCATGCTTCGCGTGGTCAGTAGTTGCCGCTCTACACCCGGTAGAAATCACTCAAATCGGGAATCCTCATATCATAGCATTATAATACTATTATATTAAATCTTTAAGGCATTCAGTTTCCGATAACGCTGAATCAAATAATAAAATTCGAAAATCAGAATAATATCTCCGTCAACGTGTACAGTATCGAGAAACAGAAAAAGATTCTTCCATTACAACTCACTAGCCAAAAGAGGGACAAGCATTAATTTGCTGTACGTATAAGATCCACAAGACGATAACGCGGAGCATTTGTATTTTTTGTATTGATTAAAAATCCGCTTCATGAGATCGCAAATTACTAAATCCAAGAATAAGAAATTAATATTTCTGCGATCGATAAGTATAATAAGAAAAAAAATCGATAAAACAATATTAAAAGAAACAATAGTAAATATAATAATAATTTTGTATGATCTTTTCAGATGTCTACATTAGTTCAATACAAATGAAAAATTACAGTCACACTCAGTAAACTGCACTAAAATGAAGGACTGTGCCATCCGATTGCGAGGATAAGTGGCTGAACTTCAACAACTATTGCAGGAAGGAGCGCGTTCCGTTCATGATCTACACCAACCTGGAGTGTGCATTGAAAAAGATGGACAGAGATCCGAATAAGTCTACATATCAGCAACACAAGGTATTCAGCATCGAGTACTTCGCGCATTGTTCGTATGACGATTCGCTCGAAATATCATTTTCGTCGCGATAATGCTTGTATTGCGTGATTCGTCGAGGAATTCCGAAATCTAGCGCATGAAGTATATCTTATCTACTAATGCTCCTATGGCAGATTTCATGCGAGACGATTAGCAAAAATTTGACTGCATGTGTGCGAAAAACCATTCGCGCGTGACAACACGGGTACGCGATCATTGCCACTTGACGAGGCGATTTAGAGACTCCGCGCATTCGAATTGTAACTTGAATTACAAAGATTCATACTGCATACAAGATGGGCCATTTAAAATTTGGAATTTAATTTGACTCTAAAAAAAAAACGCATGAATATTTTTCAAAGTTTATGGCTTTATTGATAAGGTACATTGCCATTTACCGAGGTCTTTATTCAAAATTCTTCTCAAAGAAGTGCATGAAATGTTCAAGTTTTGAGAACGATGACGAGTTGATGTTGATAGTTATTCAAGCATACTTTGAGCAACAGCAGCAATGTTTTCGGTTGATCTTATTGGACGAGCACGTGAACGAGTTGCTTTATCCAATAAGGATCCAATTTGTCGAATTCGCTTCACAAATTGATCCACAAACTGTGTTGAAGGCATTTCTTTTCTATCAAATTTTCCACGTAAATCTCTTACAGTTTGAGTTGAAGATTCACCACTTTGGAAGTTTTCAATATTTCCCAATTTTGTTCAAGCGTATAGCGACCCATTTCGTAAATGTCAAACAAAAAATTAAATTTCTGATATGTTATTACGCCTTTCAAACTTAAAATAACCGGTAGTTGAAATTCCAAACCCTGGAAGGCTTACCCTGTACTTGCAGTTTTTCATAATTTATCAGGATACAACTCGCATTTTATCATCAAAGAAAGTCACCGAATATGAAGGACGTATAGATATCCTATAACTAAAGAAAAATATTTCCTTTTGAAAAACATATTGACTACTAGTACTAAAAATGAGCAGGAGAAAACTGTGTAAAATTACGTTTTATAGATTTTTGTAAATTTTTCTTATCAAGTTTAGAAAAATTGGCATCGTATTTCGATAAATTGAAAATTACGGTCAGAATTCCTTAATCTTAGTACGGAGGATTTCGATCTGCTCACGCGAAAAAGTATATTTTCGTACGAGTATATTGACTGCATCGAAAAGTTGGAGGAAACCGAATTACCATCGCGTGACCATTACCATTCTTTTTATAGTTCTTTAACAGATAACACAGTTTGAGAGCGATTACGCGCATGCCAACATGTGGCAGAGGTTCTCCATTTAAATCGTTATATTCGGCGAATATAACGATCTGTATCTAAAAATGTCTTGTTGTTGGTCGATATACTTGAGAATTTTCGCGACAATTGTGTCGCGAGTTACGGGCTCGATATCGCGTACTATTGCACTTTACCGGGCTTCATGTAGATGCCATGTTAAAACATACCGATGTAAAATTTGAACTGCTCACAGACATCGACATGATCATGTTTGTCGAACGCGGTATACGCGTGGATCTAAGTCAGTGTTCCAGATATGCGCAGGGCAACAACAAATACATGCAGTCATACCCATCGAAACCATCGATGTATCTTATGTATTCCGATGTTAATAACTTGTACAGTTGGGCAATGTGTCAATCATTGTTATACACCGATTTTCAATGGGTCAACGATGTAGAAAATTTTAACGTTATGGATGTCGCGTTAGATTCCTCGACAGGCTATATTCTCGAGGTGTACTTGGAGTATCCACAACATCTCCATGACATTCATGCGGACTTACCGATACGCAAGAAACCACCCGGCAAACGAGAAGACCAGCTCCTCATTTGTTACACAATATAAAACCGCTACGTGATTCATTATCATAATCTACATCAATGTACTCACCATGGTCTCCGCATCTCAAAGATCCATCATATATTACAATTCGCTCAATCTTCATGGCTTCGTGAATATATCGAACTCAACATAAATTTTAGAACTTGCGCGCATTGAGTTCGAGAAAAATTTATACAACTAATGACGCAATTTTCGGCAAAACCGTAGAGAATGTGCGCAACTACGTCGACGTGCGACTTTTAACGCGTTGGAATGGGAGATACGGTGCAGAGGCAATGATCGCGAAATCGAATTTTCATAGTTGTAGCGTCTTTTCGGAGAATTTGGTCGCGATAGAAATGCGAAGTGTGAAATTCGACAAACTGATATACGTAGATATGTGCATCCTCGATATATCTAAAAACATCTTTGTATGATTTTCATCATGAGTACTGTTTCGCGACAAATGCAACATTATGAATATCGATACTGACAATCTCATATATCATGTGGAATGTGACGATGTATATAACATTATGAAATATAATATAAATAGATTTGACACGAGCGATTAGTCTATCGATATTCCATACGATATTCTGCTCGTAAATAAAAAAGTTCCTGGTCTCATGAAAGACGAGAACAATGGTGCCATCATGACTGAATTCGTTGGACTTAGAGCAAAAATGTACGCTTTACGTGTACAAGGAAAGAAGGACAAAGGCAAAGGGTGTCAAGAGTAACGTGACAGGATCCATAATGTTCGAAGATTACATTCGATGCTTGAACGACGCAATCGAAATGTCGCGCAGACAGTCATGCATTAGATCAAAATTATACGATTTCAAATCAACAAAAATCGCTTTAAGTCCGCATGATAATAAGCGACATGTCATGTCAGGTTCCATGCTGTCATGGAAATATTATCGGTGTAAATAAATTTGTATATAGTAAATAAATTTGTATATGTACATATATATATTTAATAAGTATATTTTGTACATTATGTTTAATATGTATATTATATGTAGTATGTATAGCATGTAACTATGTAAATATGTATGTACACATGTACGTATGCATAAACGTATGTACGTATAAACGTATGTATAAATGTATGTATGAACGTATGTATGAACGTATGTATAAACGTACGAATGTATATATGACGTACGTACGTATATATGTATATATGTATTTACGTGTGTACGTATAATATGTGAAATGTGTATAATATATTAGGTGTGGGAAAAAGTTTGTGGTGTTTTTTATGCCATCTTATCTATTTAATTTAATTATCTATTTAATGCCATCTAATGGGAAAAATGGCAAAAAAAACTTTTTCCCACACCTAATATTTAATATATTTACATAGGAAAAAACATTTATAATAAATTTTATTTTTCTATTATAACACATTATCCTTCTGTATCTAAGAGTTGTGTGAATTATCAAAATCATTTTACATAAACCTTCTCTCCTTTTTTCGCAATACCTTTTCAATTAGATATACGTCGAGATTAGCAACGCGATGCAACTTATACTCGTAGAATCCTCCAGTGACCGGTTTTCTGTGATAATCTTCCAGAAGATACGTGACAGGATTAGTTCTCTGTACTTTGACGATTCTAAACACCTCCGTGGTCCAATTTTGGGTGTAACCTTTCTCAAAGATCGTCTTGAATTTACACGTACCTAGTCACCAACTTTGAATCGCGGGAGTGCGACGGCCTTTACACTACTGTACACAGTATTTAAGAGTTTGTCTGTAATCGTAGGAGTCACATCGATGGGTCGCATATTGACAGTTCGATGCTATCGCGCGTTGTATTCCGACACTAGATGTGGTAGTAAGTCCGCTTATAATTTCCATTGTGCGTAAATTGTTTCCACGTATCGTTTTTTTTCAACGTACCATTGAATCGTTCGGCGACTGACGCCTTCATTAAATGGAATATGTTGAATAATGATTTATGTTGTGTTTTTACAAGAGTATTTGTTTTTACAAGAGTATTACATTTGCATTGTAAAATTGGTTTGCAAATTTTTCGGACATCTTCCATCGTCTCGAATTATCTTTGCGATCGCTGTAACTGTCTGAGTTCCATTTTTTGTTTTGAGCGGTACGGCCCAACGTACTTACTCAACACGTTGATAACAGTGAGATTGTATTGATAACCTTTGTTGAATCGTGTGTAAGGGCATATCTCTTCCACATCAGCCTGCCACAGTCTCATCGTATCCGTAAATCCTATGACACATCTGAGTGGAAAATTTTTTCTCGCTGGAGCGTGAAGTTCTTCTACCAGTCGCCATTTTTCGAGATTTTTCTTCTCAAACATGTTTTATCTTTTTTTATTGTGGTAATGCGTAAAATATTACAAAGACGTTAACGTTGTTGGTTGATATTTCGATGTCGATTAAAAATGATTGCGTATCCTTATTTCAATTTATAATCAAGTCAGCTTTATGGGAGCTCGATAATAGATAAGGTTTTGTTATCGCGGACATTGTGTTTGGCCCTGTGACGCGAGGCCTCAAGCAATCGAAAATGATACACTAGCTCGTTAGGATCGTCCCAATAAACATAATGGATTTAATTGTCATTTAGAGTCATGGTGTGCTATTACACATTTTCCAACACCTTTATCTGACTTGTTGTTTAATTTTCAGGTATATGATATACCCGTTTCAACTTGTATTTTACTTGACACCAAGTAAATAATATACTTTTACATATATGCTAATTTATCATTCTCTGTGTAAATATTGGGAGTACAAATTAGTTCAGTTCGTTTCCCTAAAGATAGCTCCAGCTGTTGTGAATGATTTATAGTGACAACTGATTTTGGCGGTTTCAGAGAGGTTAAATATCTGCTAATAATATTCAGTTTATATTGCTTTGAGTTTCATACAAAAATCTTGATTTTAACTGTGTTTGAAATGTCGAATTTCGTGTTAACTAAGCAGCATTTACGGGAAGTTTTGATTTTCTGTTTTAATTGGAAGAAAAGTGCGGCTGAAACCCATCGAATGCTTGCTCGAAGTTTATGGTGACACTGCTCCAACTGATAAATCATGTAGGGAATGGTTTCGACGTTTCAAGGATGGAGATTTCAGCGTTGAAGACAAGCCTCGCTCTGAATAAAAATTCGAAGACAAAGAATAGAGACATTACTCGAAGAAGATCAGAGTCAAACGCAAAAGGAGCTTGCAGAATCATTGGGGATAACTCAACAAGCCGTTTCTGTACGATTGAGAGCCATGGGAATGATTCAAAAACAAGGAAAATGGGTGTCTTATGAATTGAAACCGAGAGACGTTGAAAGGCGATTTTTCACTTGCGAGCAACTGATTCAAAGACAACAGAGAAAAGGTTTTTTGCATTGGATTGTGACTGAAGATGAGAAGTGGATATTCTATAACAATCCCAAGAAAAAAAAATACTACGCTAAGCCCGGTCAATCATTACCATCGATCTCAACATCAACACCACGGTCGAACATTCATGGTTCGAAGAGCATGCTCTGTATCTGGGACCAAAAGGATCTTGCTTACTATGAGCTGCTGAAACCTGGCGATTCCATTACGAGCGATCGGTATCGGTTATAATTGATTCGTTTGTGCCGTGCATTGCGAGAAAAACGACCGGAATACGAACAAAGACATGATAAAGTTATTCTTCTTCATGACAACGCTCAGTCTCATGTCGCTAAAGTCGTAAAAAAATATTTGGAAACACTCAAATGGGATGTTTTACCGCACCCGCCGTATTCTCTGGACATTGCTCCTTCTGATTGATGAATTACTGGTTGTTCCGAAGGGTGCAGCAAGTCACCGATTCACTTCTTTCGCAGAAATCGAAAATTGATTCCAAAATTGGATCGCCTCCAAGGACGAGTCATTTTTTCGAGATGGAATTCGAAAATTGCCTGAGAGATGGGAAAAGTAGTAGGCAGCGATGGACAATACTTTAATTGAATCTGTTTTGTTCATTCTGTTTTGAAATAAATGCACAAAAGAACGGACCGAAATTTGTACTCCCAATAGTGTTGTCGGGAATTCTTTTGAAAATTAATTCATACAACCCAGACGTACCTTTATATTTTACTCCATTCATCAAAAGTCATTCGTGTCTATATCGAATTGTTTATCACCGAGCATCATACCGTTCTCTCACTGAGGTTTACGATCTAAACGTGATCGATCATTTTTTCTCTGTCACTAAGAAGCATGTTTATGTATTTTTGTCCAAGTGGTCTCAATTGATTATGCAACTCTTTACGAGCTTGTCGCGTTTGCAATAATTGTTTAACTAACGACTCATTGGGCGTTTCATAAACGATTGATGGAACGTGTGAACATATAATATATGATAATTTGTGTGATTCAGATAACGCATAATTGGAATTTGACGTAATATTCGATTCTTGTATACGTTGCTTTTTTTTAGACGACGGTGTTAATTAAAGCCATGAATTATCTATCCAAAAACTATCGGCATCATCATCATCATCATTATCATCATGTTTATCTTATCTTTTTCATTTTCTTCTAGTTTTTTTTTTCTTAGTATTTCTATCCTTCTTTCTTTCCTTAGCTTCTTTCTTCTCTCGGTTAAGATTCTTCGCCAGCAGTGTTTCCGACAATCTGTTTTAAAGGTTTTACGATGAATTTAAAGTGTTTTTCCAACGTTATATCTTTTTCTCTTATCCCGTTATATCTCTAATTTATCGGTTTTTAAAGTATGACTTTTTACGAATCGAATCACTCGTTTTTACAATTTGTTTCGCTATCCTCTCACGATCCTTGAGCTCTTTGTTGTTATCCATGTTGCACTTGAAGGAGAAGGATATTTCGTAGTTGATGTATCCACCATGACTCATCACATTAAGGTATCGCAAACTCATTAAATCTTTTTCTGTATCGTAAACGCACTATCTTTATCTATTATTGAATCCATACTTTTATTGCCAATAACAACGACACAATTCGTAGAAATCCTAAGATATCCTAAGAAATCCTAATAAGAAATCCTGTTGATGTTTACGTGGTCATTGTATACATGTTTGGTCAGATTGGCAATAGTTTTTGGATAATTCGTGGCTTTAATTAACACTGTCGTCTAAAAAAAAGCAACGTATACAAGAATCGAACATTACATCAAATTCCAATTATGCATCATCTGAATCACACAAATTATCATACATTGTACGTTCACACGTCCTGTTTGAACAGGATCAACAGATTTATATTATCGAGTATAAGATATTTTAGTATCTTTGCGTACGTCTGATACAGATAGAAGCAGTCGACATTCGTGTCGATCCATTGCAAAGTACTCTCTAATCGCATCTTATTTATCGCATGCTACGTCATCGAAGACAAAAATGGAATTTGGAAGCGCCTCGTTCGATGGTACATCGCTATTTAGAGAATGTAAAATAACCAATTTCTTCAATCGGTACCATATAAAAGCTGATTTAGAGATTCAGCAACTTGGTCGGTGCTTGAAACATTATAACTTGCCCAGCTATCGATGATCCTGCGCCATTTATAAAAAATTGTAGCAAATGTCAATAAAGAAGTGCTGCGGTTTTTTAAATCACGCAATAAACACATTTCCAATCAAGTTACATATCCCTGGATATCAATTTTGTGGTCCAGGTACGCATTTAGAAAAGCGATTGGCTAGAGGCGATCGAGGCCGTTGGACGCAGCGTGTCGCGATGATGATATAGCTTATTCGCGGAGCAAAGATCTCATGAAATGACAGGTAGCTGACAAAATACTCGCTGAGGAGGCGCGGAAACGAATTACCGCGAAAGATTTGACTCTTAGAGAGAGAAAGAGAGAGAAAGAGAGAGAGCTACTGCCACAATTAGGCGACTATGAAAGCCGAAACGAAAATTGGTATGGGCTTGAAAACGAAAAAGAAGAAAAAGCTGATAAAAAAACGAATATTATCGATAGCAAAACGTGGCAGTATCATACCTATTCTGTCATTGGTGAGAGTCGTCGGCTCGTTGGTCGGCGGCGCGACAGCGTTGCAAAAGCTATAAACGATGATAAAGCCGCGCCATGTCAGTTGGATGAACTGAAACGTCATAATCATATCATGGAGTTTACCTTGCTCCGTACAAGCAAGGATTCTCTACAAAAAAGATTAAAAAGATTTTAAAAAAATATTCGATATGATCAAAGTGTATTTTTATGACATGTGTCACTGCATAGTTTGTAGGATTGAAATTGAAAAAAAATCCCATCTATTTTGGGATATGTAAAAAAAGTGGAAGGGAACATTGTATAAAAGAAAAGTCCAGTTAATATAAGGTGTAGTAAAAAGAAATCCATTATTTTTGCATGAAATTGAAGGCTTTATTTGGTATAGAATGATCCGATTTAGATCAAATATGCACCGTTTTGTTCGATAACTTGTTGCCATTTTGAAGATAATTCCATTATGCCTCTCTCATAGAAACCCTCGTCCCTATTGGCAAAAAATTGGGATTTTCACAAGCTTCTCCTGAGGCGAATTTTTCACCAGCAAAATTATTCGCCATAAATAGGAACAGGTGGTAATCACTTGGAGTCAGGTCCAGACTATAAGATGGATGCATAAGAACCTGCCAAGCTCCCGGAGTTTCTGGCGAGTCACTATCGATGTGTGTGGCCTTGCGTTGTCCTGATGGAACACAATTCCTCTCCTATTGGCCAATGCCGCTTCTGGGCGATTGCTTCCTTCAGACGGTCCAATTGTTGACAGTACAGGTCCGAATTAAGAGTTTGGCCATAGGGGAGCAGCTCATAGTAGATGATTCCCTGCCAATCCCATCAAACACACAGCAAAACCTTCCTGGCCGTCAATTCTGACTTGGTCACCGTTTGCGCCGGCTCACCGCGATTCGACCACGACCGTTTTCGTTTAACATTGTCGTAAGTGATCCACTTTTCACCAGTCACTATCCGCTTCAGAAATGGGTCGATTTTGTTACGATTCAGCAGCGATTCGCAGATGGAAATTCGGTCCATGAAGTTTTTTTGCGTTAACTCGTATAGCACCCATACATCGAGCTTCTTTTTGTATCCAGCCTTATTCAAGTGGTTCCAAACGATTTTTTGTGCAATGTTTAGCTTCTGGGCAATCAAAACAGTGCTTACATGACGATCGGACTCGACGATTTCCATTATTTTATCGCCATTTTCGACAATTGGCCTTCCAGAGCGTAGTGGTCTTTGACATAAAAATTACCGGAACGGAATCGACGAAACCAAAATTGCGCGTGATTGGCTGTTACAGTATCAGGACCATAAACACTATTCATATTTTCAACCGCCTGGCTTTTCGCCTTTATCGAAGAAAAACTGTAAAATATGGCGTATTTTCTCTTTGCTGGTGTCTTTGACGCGCACTCAAACAATATTGAATCAAGCAACAAAATTGTCTCAGAAGTTTTTTTAGTACGAAATCTTATCTTTCTAATGCCATCTATTGGAAAAATGGATTTCTTTTTAATACACTTTATATTACTGCATCTCAAAGAAAATCGAATAGTAAAAAGCTCTTGAAAATATACAGCGAACTACTACATTCCAATTCAAACGGGTGGTGAAACATATGAGGGACAGTAAGTTTTGTATTCAATTATATAAAATTTCAATTTTATAAAATTTTGTTTACATGCTTTTGGTATATATTATACATTTTTTCTGCTTACCTGTACTCTTCTTTCTTTAACAGCAATCTTCTTATATATCTTCTTATATATCTTCGACATCTTGTCATACACCTTATATTATGAGAAGGAGATTCGCATTGACACCTACAGTTTATAAATATCTGGACATTGGAATCAGCGTGGACTTATGTCCTATAGTATGTAAAAATTGTGATTGGTAATAATCGAGGCAATCGCATAATCTAGTCTCATACGACATAGAAGGCGTTCATCGAGAGATGTGCAAATGTTGAGCAATTAGTGCAGTCAACTGTTTCCTCTTTTTTAATGGTTCAAGATTTAATTGTGGAACTTGTTAAAATTAGTAATGAATATAAAATAAAAATATTATTGCATGGTACGTGTTTGCACATGAAGCCAAAAACCATTCTTTTCATATTTGAACTCGAACATTGTGTTGAACATGTATACTTTGAACTGTGTCAGTATATTCATGATGTTAGTGAGAAATTTAAATATTTTGTGACTTTTTTACGCCAAAATTGTATTACTAATCAATGCGATGCTGCAAATATTTTACACAAAATTTATGATAAAAATTCTATTATAGAATGTAAACGCGAATGTAATAGCTTATGCATTAAATAATATTGTATATGCTGCGTTACATGAAAAATAAATTATTAGGTACAACTTTGCTTCCGCCGTTTTCCTATAGATAGCTTTAGCGGTAAGTGGTGGTCGAAATAAATAGATTATAGACGTCATACAATAAACTTGGGCATCTGTCAATTCCATAGAAACATTAGTCGATTTGTGTCTGCATCATAAAGTTATTCTTGATTGAAAATGTCAGTTTGCGAGCCAAATTCTCGTCATTTGCGGGAGGTTTTAATTTTTTGTTTCAATATAAAGAAATCTGCGACTGAGGCTCATCGAATGCTCTCAAATACTTATGAGGCCGCTGTTAGTGAACGTGTCATGAGTGGTTTCAAAGCTTCAAGAACGGTGATTTTGACATCGAAGACCGGCATAGCGGTGGAAGAGAGATTTTCGAAGATGCAGAATTGGAGACATTACTTGAGCAAGACTCGTGTTAAAATCAAGAAGAATTGGCACGATCATTGGGAGTGACTCAACAAGCCATTTCAAAACGCCTCAAAGCCATGGGAATGATTCAGAAGCAAGGAAATTG
>Ga0157364_1000998_pt1 | contig 22657 bp, 13 predicted proteins | sample AttsexASBM2_FD_111476 | JGI IMG/M metagenome (GOLD analysis project Ga0157364, IMG submission 111476) | Fungus gardens microbial communities from leaf cutter ant in Ribeirão Preto, State of São Paulo, Brazil - Atta sexdens ASBM2 | ecosystem: Host-associated > Fungi > Mycelium > Unclassified ...
CTGAAGCATAAAATTTATGCCGAGAATGACAAAAATTTTTGAAATTGAGATCTTTATCATTTTTTAGTCCAGTATAACGTCTAGTGCTATTAAGTCATGACAATATTTGCTTGATATAAAAGCAACCTATACTTACGAAATTGGTCGCTACAGATTACTAGACATGAAGAACGAACATCTAGTTTATAGAATAATACTTAGGCATCTAATTCTGTACTATATGGTTTTACGATTTATGTATATGTGTGCATAAAATATTGGTGTGGTAATGGATATATAGATGACATTTGTATGTGTATAATATACATCCTGTATTGAATCGGTAAAACACACATTCTGTCGGAATTTAGTTTTTATCTTATTATTCTAAATTTCCTAATTTTCTGATTTTTTTTTTCAAAGTTCTTTTGTTTTTTTTCTTTCTTTAGTATAGAGATATAAAAAAAAAGAAACTTTGAAAGAAAAGAAAAAGAAAAGTCAGGAAATTTGGAAAATAAAATGAAAAATCGAACTCTAACAGAATCCCTGTTTTATATCCGACTCAATACTATTATTTATTATAAAATGAATATCAACAGATACTATTTTGTTTCCTCCTGTTTCTTTACAATTTCTCTTTCATCTTTTTTCCAATTTTTAGGGCAATAAATCTTATTATTATACAAAAAGAAAGCGGAAAAGAAAGAAAAAGGTCGGAAAAAAGGTTGAAAAAGAAAAAGATTGATTACATTAATTTTATTTCTTAAAAGAAATGATACTTTTCACAAAATGCATTTTTTGCGCTCGTAAAACGAAAAAAAAAGAATGCTAGTCAAATAATTGTTCTTGTAAAACTTATTCGTATGGTGCAAAATATGCAGTCGCAGCTACATATTTTCACTGCAAATGCACGAACTGTTATCAAAGTAGATACGACATTAACTACAAGAATAATTTCTCGATTATGTGATAAAAATACGACACCATGCGCGCATTCAAGTTAAATACATATCGACAGAATTGTAGATGCGTAGCGCGAAATATTATAATTTCTGCATAATCGTTATATATAGTATAGTTAATCATCTTAACATGTGAAACTATCATGCGAGCATCGTAGAAAGGATGAGAGGAGGATGCATTGCGTTGGTCGACGCTTCGACCCACGGTCGATCCTTTATTCCCCCTCGACGAGCATGTCTCATCTCTCTGCTTCGCCTTTCTCGTTGCTACCCGGGCGTCAACAAACGTGAATATTTGAGAAACGTACGATACTATTTTTTTCTTGTCTCAATAAACTCGCATTTGCAAAAATAATTAAATTTATAATCTCGCAATTTATTGAAAAATATGAGACGTAGAGACATTAGATGTCTATATCCTCTTCTTGATTACTTGCAAAGATAGTTTGGTACAGATTAAATAAAATCAATTTCAATTTAAATTATTAAGTCTGACTCATCTGTTTGTAATTGTGTTTTGCTTCGCTAACGAGCTTCGCTCGTTGGAGTTTGCTTGAATAATAATTTATAATGAATAAAGGTGAAATATTTGTTTTATATACGTGAAAGTTATACGAAGAAAATGATGCGCATTAGGGAAAAAATTCCTTGAGATTGAGGCAATGCCTTGTTTATCTGCCTGCCTGCCTGCTTGTCTGCTTGCCCCTGCTGTGCAAGAATATCACCTCTCCTCTGTTTTCCGCGGAGGCTGAAACTCTTCTTCGACCTTCCCCACTTTGTCCTCATCCGTCGCAGCTGCGCATCATCCTTCGTCGTTCTCCAGGCGCGCGTCTGGTGGCCACAGAGCCGACGACGCCGATTCTCTCCTGCGCCAGCTGTGCACCGCGGCGGTGGCGGTAGCGACGGTGGCAGCGGCGGCGAGCCGAGTCGAGCCGAGAGCAGCCACGGAAGGAAAGTCCGGGGTGTCGGCTATGAGAGAGAAGCAAATAAGAGCGAGAGAGAGAGAGAGAGAGAGAGAAGACAGCTCTATCTCTCTCTCTCTCTCCCTTTCTGTTTCTCTCTGACTGCATCCCCCACGGCAGGAAAGGCCGTGAGGAGTGATGACGGGAACAAGGCGCAGGCCTCTGGATATTTGCGGAACCAGGTATCCGAAGGAACTCTAACGGCGCTGATTTGGTCTACTGGTATTCCCAGCAAGCAAATGACTCAAATTATTCGGATAACGTTCGGGTACCATTCGGATGTCTATAGATACGAGGAAAGCTTCGGGTCTTATCTAGACTCATGGTCATCTTAGATGCTTGAAAATCGATATGTTGCAGGATTAAACCATGAGATTCCGATGATCAGTAAAATATATGCTAGAAAAGTATGTTTTTTTTCATTATAAATTGCAATAATATTAATCCAATTCTTTTAAATCAACTTCTGTTTCTCGAAGGAAGAATAATTTTTCTTGAAAAAGATTCTTGGAGCACTTATGAATAAATAATTCATGAGCATAATAAATGAGGATTAATGTCCGAGAGAAATATTCCGATTGAAGTACTCTTTGAAAAAACTTTACAGAAACTGCAGAAGCTCATGTCGAGACCCACGCGAACGAAGGAGAGAAGTTTACGTGCGAGAGAAGGCGAGAGGATAGAAGTGCCGGAAATCAGTCTGTCCTTGTTTAAGTGAACTGCCAAGCAGGTCTTTTCTGCTGTTCAGGCTGCTCTCTTCTTCGCTTCTTTCGACGATTTTTCTTCGTTCTCGATTCTCGATCAGGAGACCCACGCGAGCGACTAAGAGTAGAAAGAGAAGGAGAGGAAGAAGGCTAACAATGAGTCGCAAAAACACTCTTGACGGAGCCTCCACGAAGACTTCTCCAAATCGTTCTCTATTCAAAGTTGCACGAGAAAAATTGTAATATCAGTGCAATGTTTTTGGAAACATAAAATTTGAACACACGTTAATTGCGCGTTAGACATATATTCGCTAATCGATAAACAATCTTAATTTTTAGATATTATAATTAAGTGGATACTTTTTAAGAATAATTGTTTAATTTTTTTTTATTGTGATTTAAACGATAAAAATGATAAAATTTTTGTTATAACTAATATTAATTAAAATTATTATTTTTAATAAAATAGTTTGAGTAATAAATTAAAATAAATTAAAAAATTGATGAAATTTAGAAACATCTCTTTTAAGTTCTTAAGACTTCCTCGTTTTATGCCTATCATAATTAGTTCCACACAGACATTTCATTTATGATCGATTTCTTGATTGACTATACGAGAAAGTAATAGCACCAATAATTTGTTGATTAATCAAGAATTAATCAATATCTTAAGATAATAACGGATACAGTAAACTCGTTTGAAGGGGGAGGGTCAATTTATTGTGCTATTTATCTTTTCGAGATGAACTACGAAAAAAATATAATTGATCAATTTTTTTCTTTAGTTAAATAATCTACTGTGATTTAATTTTATAATTTCTTTTAATTAAAAATATCTAAACCATTTTTATTTGACATTTGTACATAACTCTTTGTTAATAGAATTTAAACAGGTCGTAATTTTATTTTTTGTGTCGTAATAAAGAATTCGCCAATATAACGCCATTTATTACGTTAATTTGCTTTAAAAGTAAAAAAAAATAAATAAATAGTATAAAGAGAAGAAAATGCAGATAAAAACTGGAACGTTATCCAATTAAAAAATCATCAATTTCATAAAATTAATAATTTGCTTAATGAAACAGATTCTATGTTGTCGTGATTATCCGGTATATTGATTGTCGATAGCTTTTTGGATATAATCAAATTTTTGTTTTTCTTTTTTTGTGCTGCGAAAAATATTATAGATTATAGATACTATAACCGATGACAATAGAACGATTTATGGATTCCATGCAAATTGTGAAAATCAACCTAATTCGGCGGGTTACTTTGGTGACGAGAGATTTTAATGCTATCGAAATAGATTCAGAAAGTCGTTCTTCGATATATCTCCTGAATTATTAAACCCCATATAATTTTTGTTATTACAAGACATTATCGAATTAAATATGAGATAAAAAGTCAAAGTTTTATTATTATATTTAAGAAATTATTTTATTAGATCTTTAATCATTAACCTATTTTTTAATATAGATTTTTTATTATTTTAAGATTTTCGATATTAAAGGAATCATCGTTATAGCGATAAGATATATGTGATGACTTGAACGCAAAATTTACATATTTATATAAGGAAAGAATGGTTTTGCTAAAGCATTCTTTAAAAAGTAACTGGATAGAGATCTGAAAATAATTTTGTTAGAGAGATCAATAAGTATATAGGACGCTAAAGCTGATTGCTGGAAATGTTAAATTTTTCAGCATTGTTTATTATAATTGCTTGAACGTTCTACATATGTATTTTTTTTTGATCTAATAAAATCATTCGGTAAAATCATTAGATCAAACTAAATTTTTAGATACTTTTATTTTAGCAAAAAATTTCCATGTAATGTGTTTGATCTACTCGAAGATTTAATACGATTAAAATAATAAACTAATTAAATAAAATAATTTATATTATTATCTTTTGGAAACCAGGTAAATAGTTAGTGTTGTAATTGAGTCAAAAGAACATTTTCTTTGCTATACAAAACACGGAATCTCTATATGTTACTTATTGAGTGCGCGATGATTAAATGCTGGTCGTTGACACAGCGGTTACTATGTCGACAAGGACTTCTTCATCTCTGTCGGTACTATCGTACTCGTATTACGAATAATCGTCGAGAGTGCGCATCTAGAGGAACGATGCGTAACCCAACACGCCCCGCGAGGGGGAGGACTTGAGGTCACTCAGACGAATGGAGCATTGCATGAACAAGAAAATGTTGTGCTGCGAAGAGAAAAAAAGGATAGACGCTTTATTGAAAGACGCTCTGAAATTGTATCTCCAAGAGCATCTCGAGAGCTGCAACTAATATACGGAAAGAATGATTTTGCTGAAATATCTAAAAATTTATTTAGCTATAGATCTGAAAATAATTTTATTTGAATCATCAAAATAATTATGTAGAGCGCTGAAACTTTTGCAGGAATGTTAAAATTTTTGTTCTGATTCATCGTATAATGTAAATTAATATAAAGTTCATTAGTGTATTTATAAATATTGCGGACATAATTGCTTATTTAAAAAAGTATCATTTTATTTATGTATTTCTTTTTGAAGCAATTATGCATTTTCTTTATACTAATTGAGTAATTTATCTCATAACTTTGTTTAGAAAAGTATTAAGGTACAACTATCAAAAAATTAATAGTTTACGTCTTTACAAGATATTTAGTATTTTATGTCAAAATGTGCCAGCATAGAATATAAAATATGTTGTATTTCATAAATTATTGATTTTTCGATAACTTTATCTTAACTTTTATATGGAATAATGAGAGAATTATATTGTGTAAAATAATGAGAGAATTATATTGTGTAAAAAAAATTATATAATTCCATTAAAAGAATGACTATATGACCTTAAAAAAATTGATTTTTTAATTAAAATTAACTTTACTAATATTTGCATCCCTTCAGACTGTATAACTTTATTTAATCTGAATTATTTTTCCATATCTTTTATATTTTTCGAGATATTCAACTCATTATGTTTTAAATCACCCTGTATAATTTAGTTAATATTACAAAATGTTTTTGTAATTCAATGTATAACAATGAAGAAGTCTTGAATATTTTGTTTGTATCCTGATATTTTAAGGTTAATAATCTGAAATTGGTTGCTCAAGAGTAATCTAACTCTAATTATCATCAACGTTTAAGCGTTCTACATGATTATTTTAATGATGCAAATTATTTTTACATCTATGTCTATATATATTTAAATTTTTTAATATGTTAGTAAAATTTTTTCCAGCATATACGTAGAAAAATAGTTATAAAGAATAGGAATGTACCGAAGCGTAAAATTACCGGATATCGGATACCCGGCGTCACATTGTTTTTGGATATAGGGCAATTATCCAGCTGACCACCGGATATTTTCCTGGATATCCTATCGGATATCTGGAAAGTGGCTTCTAAAAGAAGGACATCAAGGAAAAAATAGTGATAATTTTCTTTATTTTCCTTCAATGTGAAAAAAAAGAAGAAAGAGAAATGAACTATGCAAGAAATTTGCTGAAAATTGCTGAAAGAAAAGAATAAAATTCTGCATTTTTAATGATGCAAATTATCAATATAAAATTTCAACTGGATACATATTACTGGATACCAATGATATTCGGTTATCCAGCCGAATAGTAAAAAAATGCCGGATACCAGATATTTTCCGGATCTCTGGTACATCCCTAAATAGAGAACACAGTACAAATCACATAAATATTCAAAGTAATGCGTGAAAGAGATAGAAATAAATTTGTATAATATATATATATATATATATATATATATATATGTATATATATGTATATATATATATGTATATATATATATATATATATATGTGTGTGTATATATGTATATACATGTGTGTATGTGTGTTTATACAATATATTATATAATTTATATAACATATAATAAATAAAAACATATAATAAAGTTGAGGAAACGATAAAAATAAATGTCATGCTATTTATATAGTTTTTATCGTCTTACTCTCTCTCTCTCTCTCTATATATATATATATATATATATATATATATATATATTAATTGTGTGAAGAAAATTTATATTTATATATCTCAAATTTAAATAACTGATGACAAGGTCCTAAATCTCAATGACCAATGAATTCTAACTATAACTGTAGAAAAAGATATAACAGCATATATAAATGGTTTAAGTGATAAGATGACCACGAACTTTAATAATGGGGATATTCTTGGATATAGAATGTTCTGTTACACACTTTTATAGACAAAATAAAAGAAGAACAACAAAAGGAAAGAAAAAGAATCATTTACATAACAATGATACTTTGTTGAATAAAAGCGTATGTTTAAAAGCGAAAATCTTAGTTTGACTTTTATATTTTTCGAATCCTTACAAAACAAACATTTATTGTCACGAAGTGATAAAATCAAAAAGTCAAAAAGATCAATTATCAAAAATAATAATAGAAATAATAAAAATAAAGACTACGGAGATTGTGAAATCAAAAGAGATTAAACATACAGTAGACATTAATAATACTGATACCACAATGATGATACCATTTATTATTGGAAATTCCATTCTTCACGTTTTAACAAATGTTAATAACGAAGTACGCAAATGTTCCAAGAGAATGTAAGCGAGTACAAGAAGATGATTGTTAGCGAAGAGATTACAAGAAGAAATATAGTGTAAAGTGAAAACTATAAGTGATATATAAAAATATTGGCAGAGAGTGAAAGCCAGGTCGACGGTTGATCGCGGCAGATAAATGCGGAAGACCGTGCGACGGCGTGTGCGCCACAAGGGGTGGCGAACCCCCTAAAGGACCCTCGGTACATGGTAGCGGTGACCTCCCGCCGCCCCTCCCTCGCGTCTCCCCCCCGCCGACGGCCTTCGCGCGCGCGGCAGTCTTCCTTGCAACCCCAGGTTGTACGTCCCCCTCTCCACGACGTCCTCGTCATCCCTGCCGCGACGGCAACGGCGGCGCACGATCATTGGTTCACAGGTTCACGCAGGCACGAAGAGGTACACGCAGCTGCTGTGCCAGTGTGCTCGCCACCTCTTGCGCTGCGGACCGATCAGAGCAAGAGGCCAGTGTTCGGAGTGGTGCCGCGAGCGCGGGTAAATTTGCCGTCGCCGCCGTCATCGTCGTTATCGTCGGCAACGTCGTCATTTATCGTCGTGGTCATCATTATCATCGCCGTCTTCACCGTTATCGCTACATTACGTCGCCCTTCGTTCTCGTTATCTCTTCACATGGTTCCAACTACCCCTTGCTTCCTTTATTCTCGTCTTCCTAATATATACGCGCTCACTTCCGGTGCCAACATCCGTCGTAAGAAGTGAGTATCACGCGTGCTCTCTTTCGCTCTTGCGCTTTCCATCTGCCTAATAGTATCCTCCTCTCGGTCCTTCTCGCGTTCTCCACAGTCCACACGGTGTTTCTTGCCGGGTGTCGTGTACCTCTGCGATGCCGGCCGGTTGCGCTGCCGGCTTCAATAACGCCATCTTGTTGGTAAATGGGAATAGCAGCCGATTGTCGTAGCCGCGACGTTCACCGAGGCGACACCTCTCGCGGACGTTACGCACTCGATCTTCTCCTCTTCCTTCGTCTGTCGTTGTCTCTCTAATACACATGCTCTTCTCTCTCAGTCTTTCGCTTTTCCATTATCGTTCATACTACCCCTACGACACCAGTTTTCGATCATCAATTTCGAAGTTCAAAAGTTTGAGTAGGGTAACGAAAATGTCTTTGACATAATTGTTCTTCAATTATTCTCTCTATACCTGATTCAATTTTTATTCCTTTTCTCTTTTTCTTTGTTAGATTTCTTTGTCAGGAAAAAAGAGGATTAACAATTCCCCCACTGCGTCTTTTCCATATACAGGCTACCAAAAGGGCCGTTGCACGTATAGTACGACCCATTTAGACGAACCATGATTGGCTCGAGTGTTACTCTCACGCTTCCCTCGATGACCAGTCTCACCCAGACGAACTTTCGATTTACAATCAGTTGGAATAGAGTATTCATCAGAGATACATTCTCAAAGCTACCAGAAGAGGAATCGCATCCGAGGACAGACGAGTTGGCGGCGGTCGCTTATCATTCACCATTCGTCATCAATTAGTCTCGCGTGAATTTCGGGGGGGATCGTCTGTCGACCACCGCCGTTCGCCATCACGTTCTTCCGTTCTCCGCGCTCGTGATTGTGCGTTTATGTGCGCGCGCGCGTATGTGTACCACGCCGGACTCAGTCGTCGCTTTGTCCTCCTGCGCTTCTTGATAGGCCGTTCTCGACGACGATAAGAGGGAGATCGCGCCGTTCAGGATGCCGCAGTGCGCGGTGGCCACGTGCCGCAACAGCCATCGCCGGACTCGCAAGCAGTCGGTGCGATACCACCGTTTCCCGCACAATACCGAATTGCGCGAGTCATGGGTACGTGCGTGTGGCCGTGCACCTTTGGCAAATGGAGAACCACCGTTCAACATCAAGACAGCGCGAATCTGCTCCCGGCATTTCCTAGAGGAATTCTATGAGGATGAAAGCAGGGAGCAGATCATGCAAGGCAATCAGAAGAGGAACCGACTGCGCTTGGGCGCGGTACCTACCATAGATGTGCCAGTATTAGTAGAACCTTGTTTTAAGTTGCTTCGTGAGACAGACAAGAAACGGTCTGCAACACGTGTTAAAATTTCGAACATCATGGCGGTTTCTAATCGACCGGATACTCGACAACCCTATAAAAGGACTCAGGAAGACGAAGAAGACGAAGCTAGCAGTGAAGCTAAGACGGTTTCACCTGTTATCAAAGAACGTGCTGAACAAAATCAGAAGAAACGTCCGAAAATGAACCAACAAGAATGTTTTCTAATGGCGATCGGTCTTGTACACGTCAGCAATGTATGGTGAGTCATTTTAAACGCTTGGCCGCCATAGGCTCATGGCTTTTTATTGCGATATATATATATTATAATAAAGCAAAAATATCCGTAACATTATATATACATCTTATAATACAGCAAAAAAATAGTTTTAAGAAAAAGATATTAAAGAAAGAAAAAAATTTAAGAATACTGAAAAAAAGTGTTTGATTTTAAGATATTAAAATATTTTATTCTTGTATCTGTTTTTAAACACTTAAAGATGTTTTAGTTTTTAAACTTTTTTATCTAAAATATCTTTAAATGTTTAAAAAACGAAGATAAGAATAAAACATTTTAATATCATAAAATTAAACACTTCTTTTTTGAGTGAAAACTCAATGCTGCTTTATATATAATAATATTTAATATTTGAATTACTATATGTTAATTGGTTAGTAAAATCTCATTATTTTAAGTAATTTTATCGAGTAATTTTAAGTTGTAATGATTTTTATTATATTTTTGTAATATAAAAGTTATCTTATTATAAAATGATATATATAATTTTTGCAACAATTATTTATTTATTTACTCATTTTATATTGTATCTTAATTAATAAAATATTTGATTCTTAATAAAAATTTTTTTATATTTATTGCATTTAGTACAGAAAGGGAAGCGTCTCACTTGACTATCAGCTTGGAGCTTTTCTATTGCGTTCGGGAATACACATCGAGTGTTTCCAGATATCAATTTATCCTTGTTTAACATTCGATGAATAATAAGGATGAAATGATAGCTTGGGGCTCTTGATGTGTGCCAGTCGCAATGGTCAAACTATATCCACTCAATCACCAATAATAGAGTTGCTGTCCTTTCTCTTTTCCTCAGAACCATCTTCTTTTTCTTAGGGCATTCAGGACCGTCCAGGGGGATTTCCAAAGGCATCTGGGTATAGTTACGAGGTTGTAGATAGTCTTCTACAATTTTTCTTTGACTCCTCCCACGCTATTCTGTATTCTGTACATAAATTATATTAAATATAAATAGGTGTAGCAATCGTATAAAACTATAGGAAATAATCGCAGTCAAATGTGAGAAGACTGATCGACTATAATTGGTCAATTTTTTACATTAAATTAGTACTACTAATGAACAATTAGATGTGAAGTAATTATTTGTTGACTGGTCTGATTAAATCAATTTTACTAATCTATACGCATACAATTTTTTATATGCATCTGGGATTGCAAGAGAAATGCCCGGAGTTTTTAGTCTGTAAATTTTAAAATGTAAATTTTGAAAATCTTGATATGGTAATAAATTATAACAAAGAATCACTAGTTGTTTATCGAAAGCAGCCATTGTATAGGACGTTACTTTTAATCAACACAAATTTTACATTAAATTTTGTTTAATTTTAATTAATCTTATCACGTTTTGATACATAATATCTTACCGCATACATATTATTTTTATATTTAAAATTTGATTTATAAATCCATAAAAATGCATATACACACATAGTATTCAAATGTAAAATACCTACAATATTTTTATGGTCTTTTATCGAATATCGGAGCAAAGTATGAAAATATAATTATATATTTATGTTACATTTTCACAAATTATATTACAAAATCGATATGAAATATAAACAATTTTAATAAATTTATTTATCTAGGTTTTATAACGCTTGTATCTGAGATAACAAAAATATGAGCAACTTAATAATTTTTTAATATATCGTAGTTTTAACATGTCCTTTTTAGACTCATAATTTAAAAATCAGTAATATATAATAATATATCTTAAAAATAAAATAAAATTATTTTTCTCCGCCCTCTGCAAATTATAGTTTATGTTATTACATTGTTCTATTTTTTTCATTTTTTTATTATCACTCTCGTGAAATGAGCGCATACAACTCTCACGCTGAGAATTATGCACGCGGAAGAAGATAAGATATTAAGCCTCTGTGCGTTAAGCGAGACATCCGAATTTGTTCATTGATACAATAATTTTCCCGGCATTCGATCGCTGGGAGGCGTTCGAAGGAAATGTCGTGTTTCTACTCCGAAAGCTCGACCTTGGAAATACGAAGCCAAACTAACATACGTGTCGAGAGGAGTCCTTTATTCTTGTTATTCTTATTCTTTAAACTTCCGTTCTCCAAAAGACCTACGTCTTTTGCCACGGTTTATTTATTCGGATATAGTTTGATTTTTTTTTTGTAACTACTGTTTCTGTCAGTGAAATAATTTTTAAAAATTGCGTATATTATATGAAGAGAAGTTATAGGAATCGCAAATAAAACACAAATCTTTTGCTCAATAGAAATCCTTTGCATGAAATTGTCCTTCGGGGAAACAGTAGGCTTTTCGCTGTAGACTTGCACTCGCTTTTTGTTGTATTCCGTATGAAGGTCTATTGTGTTTAGAACATCGTCGAGAACGATGCAAAAATGATAATAACGTGGAAAGTACATCTTAATGAAATATAAAAGACAATGAAATATAAAAGACCTGGACAGATATTAATTATTCGGAATTGTTCAATTATTTCCTAGATTTCTGTTATGTTTTCTGAAGAAGAGAAACCAAAATAATTCTGATCGGAATCCGAATAGTTTCATAAGTGCTATAATAGGTAGGCTGTATAGGATCCGAGACCTGTTCTTTCTTTATACTTAAAGAACTTAATGAACTTTTTGCACGGTTCGTCTTTTGTCTTTTTCTCTCTAATGTGAAAAAAAAAGAAGAAAGCTAACACAATGCAAGAAGTTTAGTTTTAGACTAAGAAAAAGAATAGGTCTATAACTCTAGAACAGTCTACAGTCTATTTGATTTCACAATTTTTTCTAATGTTTGTTTCTGAATTCAAATTTGAAAATTAATGGTTAAATTAAAAAAAGAAAATGTCTGAACATCAATAAATATACTCAATATGAACTAAATAGTGCTTTTTCTTTTTTCATTCGTATAAATATTTTGACAATGTTTCATCTTTTTTTAAATGTTTATACATATTTTTCTTTTTTGAATCTGCTCATCAATTTTCTATTTTTTTTGGATTTAGAAAAAGATATTAAAAAAAGATATTAGAAAAAGATTGTAAAGCTTATACAAGGCTCAGTAATGATTTTTGTAGTTTTTTCTAAGCGTTAAATATGTAAAACTTGTTTTTCATAAGGCATCTTTGATACATCGCTCAATACTATCCAATATCCTGTATGTCTGTAGCACCTTTTGTTTATCACATTATAAGCTACATTATATATGAAAATTAACTCATTTCATCTAAATCCAATTTTCCATATAATTAGTGCAGTATTTGCAATCGTTATGGTGATGAAAAGATTTAAACATCACAAAATAAACCGTGATGTTCCTTGTTATTTATGTAAAATGTTGATTCACGGAATATGCGAAGGTAACGTGTTTTAAGTATGCGTGGAGAACAAGATTACCAATTACATGCACATAGTGAATTTCTGAAAATTCTGACCATTTTAACGATGTAAAATTAATTTTGTATATTTTTGTTGTTTCATTTATTTTGTTTTGTAAGATTTAAAAAGTTCGAAAAAATCAATTTAGTAGATCTGATCTTTGTTGCTGCACTGGATTGCATTTTTTATCTCGCTATCGCAGAACTTTAAATATGTCTATTCTATTTTAAGTACAATAAATGTATACTAGTTCAGTTATAAAGAACAAACCTAACATTGTTGCATTTCTACATTTCCGAAAAGTCCTGTTTATAACGTTTAAAATACAATTTTTTTCTTTTATCCTATAAAGAAGGGTAGATAAAATAAATTACCATTTATATCTATCAAAATCGGGTAATTATACATTCCTTAATACAAAGCTTTAATTTTAATAAAAATGTGAAAGGAATTTATTCTCTGAATAAAAAACAACATTAACCCTTAATAAACACTTCAAAAAGTGTAAAATTGAACTAAAGAAGAAACTTCAATTGTTTATATTTTAGAATTCAGCCAATTGTTTTAAATTTGGATTTTTCAATTTTTGTTTATGATTTGAAAAAAAATTCTTTTGGATAAAAAATTTGTAGAAAAATATCTGTTGAAAAATTTTTACGGAAATTATGTACAAAAATATCTGGCGAATTTGATAAACTCAAAATATTAGGTGTGGGAAAAAGTTCGTGGCGATTTTCCCGTTACATCTAACGGGAAATACTTAATATATTATAATTTATGTATACATAAATATAGAATGTAGTCCTAACACTAATAATCACTTTTAATTATTTAGTTATTTGAGGATAATATTTTCCGTTGCATTTGCTTAATGATGCATAATAATAAAGCAGTAATGCTTAAACTTGGCATCTTTTCAATAGCATTTTGAAATACACTTTGATTAATGCAGTTGACTCATGTTACTATAATTTGTTGCATATAAATTGTGTGATACGTCTAGTCTTACAATTAGTCTTGAATCCAAGATCGTTATTGGTGCGCGTTATCGATAGCGAAAAAAATATTATCGCTTGTGCTATATTCTAAAATAATGACATATGCAAATACAATCTTACACAAAGAGTTACGTAGACGGCGATAACGAACACGTAGTCAAGAAATTTAAAGTTTAAAATGAAAATATTTTGAAAATACCTTACTAAAAAAATTACAAGATGAAAAACGAGATTCTTCTTTTCAAAAATTATTAAAATACAACGAACGGTGAATTTATTATATCCGCGGTTAGTACATAAAATGAGATTAAAAATGAGCACCATAATTCACATCGTGATCATCGTAACGAGTAGTAACCAATAGTAATGAATTGACCAAATATAGGAACAACTTGAGGGAAGCCTTCTAATTGGTCCAGAAAGTTTGAAATATTCAATTGTCACGTGGTCAAAAAGAATGCTCATAATGTTTTGTTGCATCACTATCAAAGCTTCTATCGATATTTTTATTTACGCATAACCTAAGATCATAAATTGCAATTGTCCTTCTTTCGTCTATTCTATTTCTCATGATATCGGTATTTCTTGTAGAAACAAACTGTGTTTAGAGTACAGATAAGACAGGATGAGATAAGAAAAAGAAAGAAAGAGAGTGTCCAAGTGAGAGAAGGAAGAAGGGAGAGTTTCTCAAAGATTCTGTACGTCCTTGAGCATTCAAGGTCTTGAAAAATCATTTAGCTCATGGTCTCATGGCAGTTGACGACTGGTTTTGGGGGGAGGGGGGGGGGGAATTTGAAGTTGATACAGATCGATTTTTATAATAACTTTTACGATATCTTTTAATTTATTCTAGAATGCTATCGCTATTGAGTGATGTAGTATTGTTATTGATATATAAATTTTTAACACACAGTTACACATTTTTTTTTACTATATTTTCTTTACATCATAATATAATTCATCTTATTACGTATAAAAGTATTAAGGTATAATTATAAAAAATTGAATAGTTTACGGGATATTTAATATATTTTTTGTTAAAAAAAATATGTCAGAATAAAGTATCTCTCGTAAAATTACTAATTTTTTTATCTCTACTTTAATACTTTCGTATGCAAAATATTTAGAAGAATTACATATGTAAAAAAAATTATACATTTTCATTTTAAAAATGACTATGACTTTTATGATCATAAAAAATTGAATTTAAAAAAATAAATTTTACTATTATTTGTCTCTTTAAATCATAAAATTTTTGCCTATTGGGTTGACATTTTTTGGTGATTTATTTTAAGTTGCCATATTGTATATTAGTATGAAGATAGATAGACCAGACCAACTTCAAACTTTTCTCTCATTATTCATACTTAAATTTTGGCTCTTCATTCACTATGGTCTTTAAACATATAAAGAGTCTGCTAAAAATAGGAGAAAGCATGAAGTTATTTTATGAATGTTTGCATTTCTGAATAAGCTGCTATCTCATTGTATTCACGTTAGACCCGGAGGGGTTACGATTATGTCGACTTGTATGATCGTACCATGGACTTTGATGCGACCGACCTAACGATCGATCGGGCACAAAGTTGAACAGCCATATAACTCGTGAAGGATTGCGACATGTTTCCGCAACGTACTTTTGCTCTCTTGGTTTATTTAACGAAATCACAATTACATTTTTTTACCTTTATCTCACTTACATTCATAAGGATATTGCTTATCTTTATTTAGTCATAATTTAATTGTCTAAAAAATATTGAATAAAGATTATCGAAAATGAGTACCTAATTGCGCCAACTACAACAGGTCTTAACAGATCTTTGCAAAAATGCAATTAAGTTGGTAGAAATTTTTTTGATCTTTGTAATCGACCTTCTTGTAATGCAGTAAGTTTTTAGAAAGATGATAAAAATATTTATATGGTTCCAGGCATCTTCATTTTTATAAAAATATATTTCTGTATATTTAATCATTAAAATTGTTTTTTGTATACAAATTTTATGAATTCTGCTAAAAATTTTAAAAAATTATAATTAATATTAAAATTTAGGAAGTAAAATATTCTAAAATATTTTAACTTCGCAGAAATCATAATGCATTTATATATACTCACATAACATAATATAAAATATAAAATAAATATAATACATTGCGTAATATATAATATATTAAAGAAAAATAAATTTTTGAAAACAAGAATTAAAATATACGAAGATGAAACTACACAAAGACTTTAGAAATAATATTGTAACATGCGCAGGTAAACTGTACCTGGAATCAAATATTCCTACTGTTAGACCTGAGATCTTTCTAGAAACTCGCATCACGAGAAGGTCGATTATGAAGGTCAAAAAAGTCTCTGCCAACTGAGTTGCATTTCTGCAAAGACTTGTTGATGGTTAGCGCAATAACTTGACACACCATTATTAGTTATTCTTTCACGATAATCTTTAGACAATTATAACAATATATAATATATTTATATATGCCAAAAAAACTATTTTTTTTATATCAAAATTCATATTTTTTTTAATTTCGATCAAAATTTACTTGATTCCAAATTTTAATGAAAATTCTATATGAAAATAAAAAAAAGAGAAAGTTGGCAATTTTTTATTCAATTCAATTAAAATTTTTTAAGTTCTCTAAGAGTAAAGATAAAAAAAAAGTTTTTAAAGATAAAAAAGTTTTTGGAATATTTTTAAAACAATTCTAGAGAACACTAAACTTTTCTCAGAAATTAATTTGATATTGATAAGAAACTGAAAATTAATAACAATTTTCGCAATAAAAAACATGAATGTAAATAAAAAATTGATATCCCATATTTTTTGCAATCTCATATTTCTATTTTTATGTATTTAAATGCCAGAGCTTTTTTTTGAAACGTATCAAGATCTCCAAGCTTATGGAAAAGAGCCAGGATTCTATAAATTAAATGAAAATTATGAAAACGATTTGTTAAATTTACAAAAAGTGTTGCTACGGATTTGTTCTCTCGTGACTTGAAATTAGTTCATGAAGATTCTTCAAAGTTATGGTTGAGCGATTCGAAGTACATTTGCCGAGGGAAAAATAAACGAGTCTTTTGTCGTTAAGTAACATGGCGGGGATCTTCGTACTTGAATCTACGTCTCGATCTTTAAACTGGCAGTCGGGTTGCAACCTAGCGTAACCTAGACGTGGCGAAGCGCACTCGTGGTTCACCAACGCGCTTGAGAACGCGTCCTTGACGCTCAGGGACATCTCGGGCGTGCGGGACCGCTCCTCCGCGCGAGTGTCTGCGAATTAGGTCGAGACGACGACGACGAGAACGAGACTCGGGCTCTCTCGTAACCGATTCAACGTCCATAATAATAGCATGACTTCGATCGCTCTTCGAGGTTTCCCTCTTTGCGTTCCGCGCCGTCTCCGACAGAGATAACATGTCGACAAGTGTGACATAATTCTTTTTTCTTCTTCAAGTATAATGCCCTGTTGCGAAATACAGCATGTCGCTGTTATGATTTGCCTTTATATTAGGATTGAGTTTTTTGCGAATAAAAGTTGGCAAGATAGACAAACACGTGGTTATAACGTAGGATGTATGCGAAGAATATCGTAATCTTCTTTGGAATGTTAATTGAAGAACATCTTGGATTTTGTGCAAATCATTTTCGATTTATAATTCTGAAAGGCTTATATTATCGAGAATCTTCCGGGTTACGAATAAGCGATTTATTTTAATTTATGCAAATTGTGCCTATCTGCCTATGAAGTCTATTTCCATCATGATATCTTTAAGGCTGCGTTCTAAAATTCGACTATGTTAACCTGAATATCCTTATTCACCGAATGTTGAACAAGGATAAAATACTTGGAGTTTACGCACCCCTAACTGCTATAGATTAGTCAAATCGAAATCTCAGCAGGGAATTATTTTTTTCACCGAACTTTTCGTATGACCTTGAAATCGTACACGATACACCGTTGAGTGCGCAAAAATTCTAATTTCTAAAACAGAATTTTAGATGAAAAATCAAATATATTTTTTGTGTTTTGTCAATTACATTTAAATGGTTGTTTTAAAAAACCATTATAAATTATAGTTGAATTATAGTAATCAACTATTTTTGCAACCATTTTTATAATAATAATAATTAAATTAATAATAATAAAGGGCTCTTTATAACAATAAATAATAAATACAATATAGGGCGAGTAAGAGTCTGATATATAAATTTATATTCAAAAATCAAAAAATTACAATTTTAAAGTTATTATATACTAATCGATTATATAACTTTAAAATTGTAATTTTTTGTTTTTGAATATAAAGTTATATGTTGGACTCTTACTTGTATATTGTATTATATTGTATTATTATTTATATTATATTTATTATTTATAATAACTACAATTTTTGGATGCCAATTATATATGTTCGTGAACAGAACTATGCGCAAAGTTATTACTGACATTATAACGATAAGCATAATTATGAATATATAACATGTAATTATGATCACAAATGTAAAAAAAATTTTCAGTATATCTATTGGAAAAAAATATACAATTGATTTTTAACGAGTAAATATGTATATTATTGTTAAATATTTATAAATAAATAAATTAAGCGAATAATAAAAATGTGATAAACGAAATTTAAAGATAACATGCAAAATTTAAAGATAACAATTGATAGGGAAAAGTAAATACTGCATTGAACAAAAGAGCGGCAACCTTTAATAATTGCTTTGTAGCATTTTCCTAGCAAACTTCTTTTATATTTACAAAGAATGTAATAAAATTTGTCAATTTCAACATTGTTAACGGTCAGGGAAAATCGGGAAACAGGAATTTTTGTTTGTTTCGCTAACAGTGCTGTTAAAAGAGCAAAAGAAAACTCAATATGAATAAAAAAAAATAGAAACTTGAAAAGAGGCTATTTAATTAAATAAAGGAATTAAAGATGAATAAATTAAAAATTATCTCTGACAGAAATCAAGATATATCGAAGAAATAGATGAAAAGATAAGTGCTGCCCTTTCAAAAGCACAAAATTGAAATTTTAAAAACATTTAAAAAGGTACCATAACAGTTTTATATTATTTTTTATTTATTCTTATTATTTTTATAATTTTTATAAGTTTTAGTTTTATTTTATTTTAATCAGGAAATTTTTCTAAAAAGTGATTGGGAAAAGTTAGAAAACTTTTTTTTTTGGTTTTGCTAACAACTCTGAATTTCAAGTTCGGATGACAGTACGACTTTATGGAAACTCAATATAATAGGGATATCGAAAATCGCGTTCTTCTAGATGCGCATTCATTCCCTATGCATATCCCTTCTGTTCTTCCTTGTCGAAGGCGTCCCGAAGGTCCAAGATATGCGTCATCATCCATGCGTAATAGACATCCGCTTGTGCAATGATGAAGGCGAAACGCATATTTTATATCGCGCGTGCGCCTCCTCATGAGGATATGCATTCCTGACTGTTTAATACGCTGACCTTCTTCGAGGGCCAACGCTGCTCGAAAGTCTGTTTCTTTCCTGAGAATCGTTCTCTCGTCCCTGACACTCTCTCCTCGCTTTTACTCGCGTTTATATCTCGCGCTTTACCTTCCGCCGTTTATCCTCGCGTCTGAACAGCGGAGGCGCGACAAACGTAATTCCAACCACTGATACGCGCGGACATGCATAATTCGTCACAATAATCGCCACGTAACGTAACACCTACTATGGTGTTTAATGCGTTTCGCGATCTCGCTTGCGTTACGACAGCGAAGTTTAATGTTCCAATATCGTCTTTTTGCTCGTGCAGCTTTTGAACTCTACGTTAAATATTTTTGATATCTCGTTTATATATGAAGTATTAAATTCACAAATAGACTATAGAACCAAGCACTAGTTTCCAGTTAAATAAATACGAAGTTATTACGTTGAAATAAAAAAAGTAAACGACTATACTGTGTGAGGTAACAATTATCGTAGAAAACTTTTCTAGTATACAAAGTAATTTATAAAGTCCTTGTGCAACTTTTATAACTTCCATTCTGTATCTGAATAAATCTGTAAAAAAAAAACCATGTAGGAAAAATTAATTTAAATATACATAGGTATTGAAATAAATTAATGAAGTTAAAAAATTTTAAATACAATTATAAGTAGACTTGTTTTCCTGCTATGCAATTCACAAAACTTTGAATGTCTCTCTTTCTTCTTTTTCTATTTCTATCAAAAAATTTTGAACTTTTAAAAAATTGTAAAATGTTTGATTAATTCTTCGAAAATAAAAAAAACTTGAGTATTTTTGTAACTTAAGGAATTTTGAACATTTTACGATCTTACAATGCTGCAAAAGTATCAGTATTCTAATGACTTAGCTTGCAATGTAATTAAAGGATAATATGCTATTAGTGGCGTTTTATTAGGTGTTTTATTACATGTCAGATGTTAGATATTTATAGGCAGGAATATTCATCAACTTTAATAATAGTAGTAAGTGCAAGTAAAATATATTTTGAGAGAATTCTAATTTAAGACTTAATTTAATTACGGAAACAAAAAATAATAAAGATAAAAAAATTACAATTAAGGCTATGAAAGTATGCGTTGATTTTCCAGGATATTTTTGTTCATTGAGAAAATACCGAAACTACGTTTAAAAGCATTAATCTAAATATTTAAAAATCATGCATTATGCACCGTTATACATTTTTAAGATATTCACGGAATTCGAGACGCACGAAGCTAAGAAGCGAAGATAAAAAGCTTACAGTATTTAAGATTTATTAAGTTTATTTCCGATGATACGTAATATTAACAATTTGAAAGTCACGTAAATAAATGAACTTTTACGAAGAGAAACTGTGAGTGTACGCCTCATAAAGCTAAAAGTCCGCAAGTGAAAGAGCTTCAGTATTCATCTCTGAGACGTCGGTCTAAGAAATTTCGAGGCGCACGCGAAGCTAAGAAGTTAGAAGTTAATCGAGGAGGCGAGGCTACGTCGGCTTCGTCGCTCGTGCTAGGTTGCAAAAGCACCGAGGGAGGAGTAGCGACTCCGAGACGGCCGGCTTGGCGGCGAGGCGACGCTCGGCGACGCGTTCGTCGTGACGCGGCAGTACACCGGCCAATCGCGAACGCGCGAGAACTTCGCTCTCGTAGTAGGTGAACGGTGCGGATAGAAGAGAGTGAGAGCGGCATGCCGTCACCGCCGTCGTCGTGGCCAAGGAGAGGAGGTAGGTAGGTGGCCCGTTGCACTCGGTCGTGGAACTCTCGACCCCGATACCGCGCCGTGGTCGATGCACGTTCGCGTTCCATGGCGTCTTCCTCTTCGTCACAGCCTTGAGAGGGAAAGAGACAGACTTTCGTAAGCCGTTCGAGCGCACCGCGAGGACGTCGATCGAATAGAACGGCGTGAACGTCGCATCCCTTCATAGACCTGCTGGGAATCGAGACATCTTCCAATTTCTTCCAAGGGAATCACCTCGCCGGCGAAGATCGGAGCATCGAACGACGTTGTTGTGTAACGTCGTGGCGCGACCTTTTATGACCTCCCTTACCGGCTACCTGACGAGTGCGAGGACGGTGGTGTTGGAGGGAGCCTTCCCGTGAGACCGACAGACCGACCGATTGGCGGATCAGTCTGCATCCGCCGTAGAGTGTAGGCGGAAGGTGAGAGAAAGGAAAGGAACGTGGTCGGTGGAGGAAAGACGTTCGGTGAAAAGTGCAAGTGGCCGTGGTTGCTGACGAGAACGATCGCCTGCGTGCGTGCATGCGTGCGTGCGTGCGTGCGTGCGTGCGTGCGTGCATGCGTGCGTGCGTGTATTCTTCATCGCGGATCTTCCGTCCATTCTATCTCGCTACGCGCGGGCGTACCGCGGCTCATTAAAGATTACGGGAATGCGCGATCTGTGTGCAAGAGAGACGCCGATGTTGGGCGCCGCTCATACTTGTCGATGGATCGCGTGAACAGTTGTGCGTAAACGGTTGTTGCGACGGATCGTTTCGGCCTACTTATAACTGCTGCAAGTTAACTTTATGCTTCCCGCTCACAGTGCAGTTTCATCGACGACGGTCTAATAATAATAGTGCACGACCGCGGCGCGAGAACGATGCCCCCGAAACGTCGTGGGAACGTTTTAATGAAGATATAAATTACGCCGATATATTTATGTATAATACGCACATGTGTATACATCGAACAAATTGTTTTGCGAAGAAATTGGAGGCCGCAAAGTGACTGAGGCATCAACATCGTGCAAATAGCTTTGCAAACTACAAACAATCGAATGCTTTTTAATAGACTATTTCGACATCACAATTCGCCGGTGCAACGTTCGATATATTTATTTGTCCATGTGCGTTATTAGAGTTGTCGATTTGTTGGACTTTCAAGAAATTGTACAGTGCTGTGGAATATATTTCCTTATTAAATTTTCAGCCTGCGAAGCTTACCATTGGATTGGTGAATGTGAGTTAGAAAATAACATAAATTTACTTATCCTCTTTTAAGCCCTTTTAATGTCCGGAGCACGATTGCTATTTTTCGATTACTGTTCCATTAAAAATTGACAATATTCTTGTCAGAGATCTGACCGGATTCTACCGGAAATTAACGTTTTATAGTGGTCTTCTTAAAAAAGGATTTTTCCTTTCCTCTGGTTTTGAAAAGAAATCTCCATGCTAGAGAGATTTCTTTTCAAAACCGAAAGAAAATGGAGGAATATATATAAAAAAGAAGACCGTTATAGGAGTATACCA
>Ga0157364_1000999_pt1 | contig 22654 bp, 12 predicted proteins | sample AttsexASBM2_FD_111476 | JGI IMG/M metagenome (GOLD analysis project Ga0157364, IMG submission 111476) | Fungus gardens microbial communities from leaf cutter ant in Ribeirão Preto, State of São Paulo, Brazil - Atta sexdens ASBM2 | ecosystem: Host-associated > Fungi > Mycelium > Unclassified ...
CGTGTGACTTCTTTCTGTTCCCAAACTTAAAAACTTGGCTCGGTGGGAAGAAATTCTCGTCAAATGAGGAAGTCATTGTCGCCGTCAATGAGTATTTTGCAGACTTTGAGATAGCCTACTTCAAATGACTACCAAACGTGAACTATGCGTCCTTTCTGGCTGAAATTTGGCCTGAAGGGGTTCGAAGAGTGGATCTTTCGAGATATCGCGTCATCAAATGGATTGTAGCGCTATTTCATGGAAATTTATAAAACAACCCACGTATATACTTGGCACTTACTTTAATAGAAGACATTTTGTAATTTAGTCTATATTGAATTAGGATATATTGGAATCTATAATAAAATTTTTTCGATGTTTTGTGATCCAGGCACTCGGGCTAAAGAAGCGATTGGCGAAAGATGAACACGAACATAAATCTGGACACGGCGTGCCGCGAACACGACATTACATATTCTCGGAGTAACGATCTCTGACAGACATACAGCGGACAAGGTACTCGTCGATAAAGCACTAGGACTCGCGTCATGGCGAAAGATTCGACTCTGAGCGAGAGAGTCGTCTGGGATGAAAACAAAGACATGAGCATGAAATCGAAGATGACGAAGAAAAAGACGATGAAAAAGCGGATACTTCTGACGGTGAAACGAGGGCCGCGCATTACCAATTCTGCCAATTTTGGACGCGCTCGGATCCTTGATCGGCGCAGCGTGATGAAAGTAGTAAACAACAGTAAAGCCGCGCGACGTTAGCTCGAGGAGCTACAATGTCATAATCGCGCGATAGAACATGATCGCGAATTATATCGCTCCGTACAAATACCGACGCGGACTGTACTCTCGACCCATACAAACACGGATAAGACATAGTAACAAAAAAAAACGTCAAAAAAACGATAAAAATGGCCGCGAATGTAACCAACGTGCAATTGGACCAGCTTGCGAGGCGTATGGGCGTATCGTACTTTATGGATATTTTCATGCGTAACGTTTTACCGACGAATTTCGGCGCGACCGAAAAACAAAAATGATATCGTAAATCTGATGATGCTACGAATACTCCCGGTACTCATTATAATGTATGCGAAGAGGAACGCGTCGTGTACTTTGAGTTTTGATAATAAATACACGGAATTTTCGCCGAGCGTGCCGCTGAAATACAAGATATCGAAAAGGCTGGCACAGATCATTTACCTTCCGATCATCGGACGAAGCATTACGGATCTAATGATATGTATGGTATTGTCGACCAAATCGGACGATTGCTCGATTTTCGAGAAGAGATTATCGTCAGATTGCACGTGCGATAACGTGAGCGTGAGATGCTTGTGAATAGAGCAGAACGCATACAGAGAGATACACCTTCTTTACAAGGTCGGCGTCACCGTTCGATACCGATAACATTCGCTCATCCAGCTACATCAGGAAGAAGAAGTTTAACACGTCGAACAAAATTTTTTAAATCTTTGGGATTCGCGATACGCAACTTTCGAGATAACTGATATCCTAAACATCACGAACGATCCGATCTTGAATGTTGTTCAGGATCATGTCCTAAATATCATTTGTTCAAGCCATTGAAGGTTGTATTTCTTATTCTCATTGTTAAATTGCTCATTGCTAAAAATTTGGACTAAAAATTCATTTTTAGTCCAAAAATGAAAATAAGAGGAATAATCTCCAATGGCCTTGATCTTAACAAATGTTATCCAGAACATGAGCCTGAACAATATTCAAGATATTTTAGTCGGATACCTTGCGTAATGCTAATGTCGACGGTAATCATCAAGTTTTATAACTTGAAATGTGCTTCATTTAAAAAATTTAAAAAATTTAAAAAAACGTGATTTTGTCCTGACCTTGACAACGCCAATAATACCATATTATCATGTTCCCCATTAAAATCGAAAAACTTTCGTCTGAAACATTTTTTAAGAAAATGCATATTTTTCAAGAAATTAGCTTGGTACGGTCGCTCTGTTACATTCTGTATATAATAATACTACATTTTGAGAGAGAGTGCGAGTGGCTGATATTAAATAAATACATTTATTGTAAAGATACAAGCAAATCTTTTTTTCGTGAACTACTAAGGATCGCGGAATATATTAATTCGAGCAATCGATCAGAAAAAGCGGAACTGAGACGTGGAATATAATTGTGTGTGTATGCGTACGTGCATGCGTGTGTGCGCCAATTATTGATATCAGATCTATAGACCTCATGTTATATACCTCATTCAAATTAGTTTAATTTTTATTTATGAGATTTTAATTTGGTGGCAAATATACAAAAATAAATTTACTTTTTTAGATATGCTATCTATATATCATTTAAGTTGTAATTCTTAATCAAGATTTGTATATGATTTGGATTGACTGAGGTAACAATTTTTAAAGATTATAATTTAGCGCCTATTATTAATATCAAATCTTTTATATACCTGATTCGTATCGTTTAAATTAAATAGAATTATTTATAGGATATATTTCATTTAACAGATACAAAAATACGCATCACTTAGGTTTCATCAAATATTTTAATTTAATAAAATTTTTTTTACAGAGTACGTATCCACAACATTTTTTTACCTTTTTTTAAAAAGAAAAAAATGTATACTAATATCTCGTGCATTCTATAGTGTTTAATGTCTTCTTATAAAGTATATGAATTAATCAATTTAATACATATTTTTTTCGAAGAATCGAAGAATACGCACTCTTAGTGCCTTTTTCTACTCTTTTTTAAAAGATAGGTTTTGTACTGATGTATTTTATAGTGTTTAGTGTTTCCTTATAATTCATTTTTTAATTTAGAAAATTTTTTTCTCGCGGAAACATATATTTGTACCGCCTTCATATTTATTTTAAAAAGATGAATTTATATACTAATATCATGGCTTTTATAGTTTTTAATGTCTTTCTATATAAATAGTATATAAATTATATAAAAATTATACATTTCGCGGGTTTTCTCCGTGTCTAAATCCAATATCAAGCTGCTTCTCGCCGTGATGAAGTGGACTGCAAGGTTCACGAAACGTAGGCATTCCAAGACTGGATCTGGACACGGAGAAAATCCGTGAACCGCATAATCTTTATATAGAAAGTATCCGTGGAAGTCTCAAAAATAATATCAGAATAGTATATAAATTAATTACTTTAGTACATTTTTTTTACGATGATTTTTAACTGTAACATCAGGGTTGGAAAGTCACTCAATCGTTATTTACAACGAATTGGAATCATTCATTACTGAAAAATAGTAACTCGTTATTTATTATTTTATTAAGTTTTGTGTAAATTTAACTGATTTGAGTAAATTTAACATTGCCTCTTTTTATTATTTTCTATTATAAAACCATCTCTTATCTCTTCCATTTTAATCTTTGAATGATTCGATGACTCATGCCCATCATCTGTTACTGATCCTTTATCATTTTTTTACCCTTTGCATTTTAAAATGATTTAGTTTTTTTAATCGCAGGCATGCGAAAATACGACTTTGAAAAGTCCACTGATATGTAGGAGTAATTTCCGACGTAATTTTTTTGCACCCAAATCTGACCGCAAATTGTTTAGCACGTCAGGCTTTTGAAATTCTGGATTCTATATAACTTAAAAGTGTAAAAGTAGCCGTTTTTTTGACATTTTCAGATTACAACAATAATTTTAAACCTAAAGATTTGACTTATTAACAGTCAATATTGTTCTTTCATTGTAACGGAATCTTTTTATCTTTAACTGTTGGTTATTATTCGATTTCCTTTTTGATTATAAACAATCTAACTTGAAATTTAAAATTATATCTATTTTTTAAAAAAATTTGACACTGTCAAATCAAGAACTAGTTTTTGACTAAATAATTTGTGCTTAACTGTTTGCGATATGGTTGATTGCTGTTATAAAGCTTCCTTCTTTTTACTGTGATTTAAATTCTTTAAAGTTGTTTTTCCATAATTCATCTGATAAAAATTATTTGTCATAATTTTTAAATATTGATCTGTATTTCATCCCAATATCAAGGTTCTTTTAGTGAGTTGGAAGGAGCTTACTATGACAAGTTAATCATCATGTATACAGGGTGTTCCAAGAAAGTTGGGACACCTGAACATCTCGGAAAATATAAGTTTAACAGAAAAGTGTTTTAGACAAAAATTGTAGAGTTTAAAAAGATCTATTTACTGATCTTATCAATTTGATCTTGGGTGGCATTGCCAAAGTCAGGTCAAGGTCACATCAATTTTTGAAGAGGGACACTACTTTTAATTCCAGAATCTAATAGCTAATAGCTATAGCTCGAGAGTTTTTCAAAACACTACAATAAAATTATTTTTTAAGTATTTTTCGAGTTTTAAGGCTTAAAAGTTTCAGTATTGTTCAGGATTGTTCAAGATCATTTCCTAGATAACAATCGTTAAATCAAGATCATTGGAGATTACTTCTCTTATTTTGGTTTTACATAAAAATGAATTTTCATTGCAAACTAAAAATAAGACATTAACAATCTCCAATGATCTTGATTTAACGAACAAATGTTATCCAGGACATAATCCTGAACAACATTCAAGAGGTTTTATCCATTGGTCAGATCACCTTGTGTGATGCTAATGCCAGCACTGCAGCTTTCAAACATTCCCTTACGGAAATAAACTATTGAAATATCAATAATTATTATTGGATTTTAATAGTGATTATTCGCTCTTTAATAGTGATTATTTATTATCTAATAATCGGATTGTTCACAATGATTACTTCCCAATAGTTTTGACGTAGTAATTGGTTGTTTACGACGATTTTTAATCCGACAGACCAGTGGCATGCATTGATGCCAAAAAATTCCTAGCCTAATCGAATTTTAATGGTTATCTCAGAAGTAAGTCGGATTAGATCGAATAGATTGTGAGAAGTGCAATGTGTTCTGCGTGATGTAAATTTAATAAAAAGAATGCATAAAGACAAACAGGTATGTACGTTAATTATTATTTTAATAATTAATATTGTGTATTTTATTTTAAAATATATATCAATAATGGAAATATATACAGTTTAGAGAAGTCTAAAAAAGCAAATATAACTTCACTGTACTAATTATTAATCTATAACTTAATTAAAATATAATATTTTTACAAAAGTAGCTTGAAGACTTACCATTAAGGTCCGGTTGCACCAACGTTACTTTAATTTTAAACGAGGTTTCTCTCTTTGTTCCTGTTTCTTTTCGGTTTAACACGACATAGAGAAAGTTTTAAGTCTCGCTTCAAAGTCAAAGCAATGTTGGTGTAACCGGGCCTAAATTATTTTAAAATGGATGTAAATGAGAACAGATCCTTTGAGAATTTTTAGATATAATATAGAAATAAGGTGCCTTAATTCCAACACAGATGACATAGTATGACACAATGAATAATTACATTCTTGTTGTTCGTTTCAATGGTTAAACAAGAATGAGATGATCGCTATGTTTTGATGTGTCGCTTGTCAAAAGGCACCTATTCGTGTTCTCTGCGAGGGAACGTTAAATAATATGGACTGGTTTCACCAACGCCAATTAACTTAATAGGCTTAACTGACCAGTCGTATTGCTGTTTAATAGAATTGACCAATTACGGTTGTATCAGTTAATTATGATTAAACTTAATCAGCGTTAGTGAAACCAGTTCTGTTATATTTTTGACTTTTTTAGTAATCATCTACATGTTTGGAAACATTTTTATATTATTCAATAAAAATATTTTCCACAGAAAACAGATTTTATTGGATTATAGAACCACAAACAAAATTAATACAAGAAGTTAGAGTCATATATTATTAATAAAAAAAATACGTACAGAAGAAAATAATGAAAAGATATAGCCAATAATTTTGAAAAAAGATACAATCACTGATGAGCAATGTTCAACAAAATGAAAAAAATTATGTTAAATAGAATATTTTTATTAAGACTCTCTTATAAGATATAAAACTGAACAGATTATAACACTAGATAAAATTACATAAATATGAGATATACATACAACGTAAAATATGTGATGTGTGAATATGTGTATTCATCCTTATTGTCAAAACATATGTTATGCAAAACGCAACACGCGAGTATAAGTAAAAATATCATTTCTGTGTTATACATATATACATATATTATAAATTTCCGAAATCTTCCTTTTAACATACCAAACGCTCTTTCGATTATAACACAAATTTTTGACAATTTATTATTATTGTGTCGTATACAATTCAAGTGGCCATTGTCACTTAAAATGGGATAATCATAAGAAAGCGAATATGCAGAATTCAATAACAAATAACCCTACTGTGGAAAATATCTACTTATGTATGACATGTTCCATCAAAGTTTTAATATCGCTTAATCGCTAAACTCGAGCATCGTGAATACTGCCACAAATTCCTATATATATATATATATATATATATATAGGAATTGTGAATAAAATTTATTGATATATATATCAATAAATTTCAATTTATGATCACAAATTCTTTGCAACAACATAGTATGAAAACCTTTGATATAATTATTAGAGTGTTCAGTAGGAACACTGCGAATGTGGCATCCATCAATGACACCCATTACATAAGGAAAACCGTGGCAGCAAATTCTTGTTTGGATGTTTAGTAATTCATGAATTTTAATTCATGGCCTTTGGCCATTTGATGTAATTTTGTACGTATTGCTATAATATGTATGCCACGTTAAAGACATCCTCTATATAGTATTTTTTAATACTATATTTTTTAATGTTTCAAATCTACAACAGATGTAAAAAAATTCTAATATAATATAATAATTTTAAATTAGTATTTATTAATTTTTTTTTACATTAACTTATTATATGCTACATCTAAAGAAAAAGCATTACAAATAAAATATTAATATTTTTATTACTACTAATCTGTAAACTTCTTGATTACCAAGAATCCAAAGTGTTATAGCAATCTGGCAATTTAGGCGAATTATTCTTTTAATTATAGCTGGTCCAAAATCTTGCATTCAAATGTAGTTCTGGCGAAATACGAAATACGAAAATGTGATTTAAAATTTACAAAAAAGGAAAGAATATTACAGAAAAATAGAGAAGAATATTGCAGAAAATTTCGCAATTATATAAACGAGAGTGTTTACCTGTGACAGAATAACAATGTTCTCATAATAATTATTAATTTTGAAGTATGGTTCTCTGACATGGTACATTTGCCAATCATCTTCTTCATTATTAAAGAAAATATTCTATAAGACAAATATGTCCATTCTTATAGGTTTCCTATGTTTATTAATAATTTATATGGATATATATATATATATATATATATATATATCCATACAAAAAAATATAAATACATTGTTATTGCAATATCTAGTATAAATTGATGAAAAATGATATAAATAATATTTTGAATTAATCTTTTAAATTAAACAAATTCAACAGTTTTCTGTAAAATATATAATAATATGTATAATAAATATAATAATATTGTATACATAATTATTAATATCTTTTGAATTATAATTAAAAATTATAATTAATAATTATAACTTAGAGTTATAATTAAAAGTTAATACAGTGAGGTTATATTTTACTTCTCCAGACTTCTTTTATTAAACTGTATATATTTCTATTATTGGTACATATTTTAGAATAAAATACATAATATTAATTATTAGAATAACAGTTAACTGTATCTGTTTTTATGAACTTTTTTTATTAAATTACAATTATTTACACACGCAGATTTGTGCGCATTGCACCTCTTACAATCTATTCGATCTAATCCGATTACTTCTGATTGTGAGACAACCATCAGAATCCGATTAGACTAAGGAATTTTTTGAAATACATTAATGAGTACCACTGATTGGTCGGATTAGATCGAATCCGACAATTCATCGTAACCCATGATCCACTAATCGGATTATTTTCAATATATACAAATTTCCCAATAATTTTTGATGAAGTGATTATTAATTTTTTAATTATATTATCTGTAATGATCATTATAATGTGCACTACAGCGCATATGTTAATTATACGTGAGATTTTTCTTGATCAAATATGTCACAATTATACATCTAAACATTCAGGATTCGTGGTTAAGAAGCAGTTTCCATACGATCATCCCTATTTTTGTTTTGAAAATGAAAAATTAAGAAAATATTATAATATACATTTAGTGTGTCTGATGAATACACTTAATATTCGAATAAAAAATGAATAAAAAATAAATGAAAATATTCATTTTAATACATTTTTTTTTATTCGTGAAGAAACGAATAAATACTTTTTCATTCCATTTGAATGAAAATTTTTTGAATATGATTACGAATATTTTCGTTTTGTATTCACTTTTAGTCTGTATTATCTGCACATTATAGCTTGCAAGCCTGCAAGAGAAAATAGAAATCTATAAAAAATAAATGGCTATAACTACACTGCGCGCTTAATCCGCCATCTATATAATGGACGTCCTTGTTTAACCTATAGGTTAAACAAAGATATTTTTATTGGAAATAAATAATATATCTATATATATATCTATATAGGAATTTAATGTCCACAGACTATAATGAACGACGCACCCAAGAGTCTTATAATACAACATGTTTAACGTTACTGTGACGTAATCGGAATTATTTCGGAATATATATGGCGTGCTCTCAAATAGACATTTATAAATTAAAAATGTATTACTTTCTAAAATATTTTTCAAAATTTCTAAGTTTCCTTCATAAAATTTGAATATTACAATGACAAAAATAAATAAAATTCATTTTTTTTTTTTTACTTAAAGTCATCAAAGGTTATAGTTAAGGGTAATGATTGTTTATTGGAACTTTTTTCAATTTATATTTTATTTGAATAAATATGAATACTCATTAAATATTCATAGTTTTTTGTAAATAAATATTTTTTGAAAACCCAAAATTTGAATGAATATGTAATTACACTTTTTTTTATATAAAAATTTTGAATAAATACAATTTGGAGCTCAATTGCAATTTTTTGTGTTCATTAGGCACATTACGAATACACATTATGAATACTGTAGTATTTCCCTAGCTTTTCGTAAATGTCTGTTTTCAAAAATAAAGTCCAGAAGTCAAGCAGCAAATGAGATACAGATTTGGATGGGTGACAGCTTGAGAGCATCGTGAAATTAAATCCCGAATTTAGAAGGAAATTTATTTAATTTATTTTTATTTTTTAATTTATTCAAATTTATTTTTGATTTATTTATGAGAAGCATTAGTGGTTGAGCTGACTAAAACGCTCTTTCTGGAAAGTTAAGAGGTCCCAGATTCGAATCCTGGCTGAGAGAGAATATTTCTCGCAATAAATTTCTTATTTTCTTTCTTTCTTTCTTTCTAATTTAATTTAGGGAAGATTATTAACGTTTCAGAAATTATTGACTCGCAATTATATCTGGAATAAACTGATTTAATAAAAGAATATATAATGTATTATTTATAACATCCAAAATTTGACCGATCTTGGCGTTCTATATCGTATTTGATATATTCATACATATATAGTCGTGCTTAAAAATTCTTTAAATTTATTTTTATTACATTTTTGTCATGTGTATTATGTAATATATGATGATGCTAAACACTAATATTTATTTTATAACATAAAATATTGAATTAATTAATTTTTACAATGATCTGAATAGTTTTTCCAATAATCTAATAGTAATTCTTCTGATAGTTCGCGAAAAAACTACTACTGAATAATTAAATAGTTTTACTATAATAGTCCATTTCCGTAAGGGTTATGTAGGGGTTAACTCGTAAAATAAACTATATAAAAAATAACTTTATTATAATATTTTGAAAAAAGCTTTTATCACCAGCTATTATATTCTGAAATCAAAAGTAGAGTGTTCCGTTTTACCCAAGATCAACTATAAGATCAGTAAATAGATCTTTTTGAATCCTACAACTTTTGTCTGAAACACTTTCCTGTAAACCTATATTTTTCGAGATATTCAAATGTCCGACCTTTTTGGGATATCCTGTATAATTGTATTTATAATAGGAATTCTTTGAAGAATGCTAAAAAATGAGCCGAAATATGTAAGCGCGTTAATTTAATAAAGAGTTTTGCGTTTGTATATTATTTCGCGCAACGATTACCGCACTTGATTCTTATTTGCCCTTTTTTACTTAATTTCTTTTACTATTATTATTATTATTATCTCTTATTTATAAATTGTAATAACACCACATCCAAATTTTATTTTAGATTTTTTTTTTCAAAATTATTTCATTTATCAGCACAATCTCTTTTTAATTTTTTTTTTGTTGAATCCAGAATAAATTTGACTATAGTTATACGATTGTAAGTTTGCTCGCGTCGCATGTTCCAAATAGCTCCTACTTGCTCTAACGAGTGCGCTAAACTGAATAGGAGTTATGATTGGACTATGTGAACAAACATTGGTGATCTGGGTAGTATAATAAAAAAAGATCAAATCTTAATGACGTGCGTGCAACGAACATAACAACTAAGATTATCTGTGAGTGATCAATGAAGCGAAAGAGTAAAATTAGAGAGAGAGACGCTTGCAAACTGAGCATACCATATAATTCTTCCACCATGCTTTCAGCCCCTCTTCCCTGCTTGAGGTCGTACGATTTTCCACGCGAAATGAGAGCCAATCATAGACATAGAGACCAAGCATTCGAATCCTCATGTAAAAAAAATTGCATTTATTTAATGCAGGTGCGTTCTCTCTCGCGTTCTTTCGCGCATGCATAAATGTATCTGTAAAGTATATAAATATATCTTGTAAAATGTATCTGTAAAAGAGAGGATCGAAAGCACGGAGATATAATTTCATTCGCAATAATGTCCTTTCAAATAAAAACTCTTTATTCTTAACCTTGTACAAAATTTACTTTATTACAATTTTCATTTTTAGATATGACCAGTCTCGCAGGACTCAATGGATTGCTCACTTAGTCCAAGCGCTCTCTATTTTAAGAAAGACAGAACTTCTCAGAAATACTTCTAGAAAAAAATTCGAGTTATTGAGTTATTAAACAGATACCTTCGATTTTTAGAAAATCTTATTTCTATTCTTATCCTAAAGGGCTTTCATTTATAGATAAATGGACAAGGGTTACAAAAAGCGAAACATAAAGAAAAAAAAGAAAGGTTAGGTTAGGTAATCGTATTTCTAATCCTAAGGTTATATTCTAAAATAGATAATAGTCACATCTCCCTCCTTATATAAAAATTTGATGTATCTTCAAATTTTATTTCTAACCGAATGTCTTAATACTTCTGAATTTAGGCTAGTACTCATGGCTAGTAGCTGGGACGCGAGCAGTATAATGTTGTGTCAGAGCACAATTTCCAAAACTACATTGATTATAATTTCCGAATAATTGCTTAAGTAAATTAATTATACGAAAATTATATGAGAAAAGACCTTACAGAGATAAAAGATTTTATAAAAAAATATAAACCGAACAGAGCCATATATCCTGCCATGTGAAGATAGTACATAAATCTCTCCATCCAGGTAGTATCCATTTATATTCTACAATTCGATCTGCTTGTTTAATTCGTTTAAACTTTTTCCCAAAGTTTGTAAGTGTTCAGGATTAATATGAACTTCTATTATTGGATTCAATGGTATGTTGGTTAAGTTGGTGCTTTATAAATGTCATTAATAGTCTTTTGATCTATTAAGCGAATGGTTTTATAAACTTTAATCTTGTCTTTGAGCAAATTTTTGGGTGTTAGGATTGCAGTATATCGGAAATTGCTACAATCTGATTCTAGGTGGAATATAAAATTTTGAATTCGCGCGTGACGGGGTATTTTGTCAGAACAGCATATATGTATAAGTTCTTCTCGCGGTGCAATTCCAATCCAGTCTTGATTCGTATGAAGTTGTATCCAGAGCGTATTTTGTATCTGCATATATTTAGTCGTGCATTTTTCGATATCACGTTTTGTAATTATTTCTATAAGAAAATTATCTTTTATTCCTACTTTATAGTCTGGATTCGTTTTAATAACTGATATTGCCCTAGTCTTTTATTTAATTCTAGCTTTATGCCTATCGGCATAAACGTAGTTCTAAAAGGGTCTAATAAAATAAGTTTTTGGGTTGAATTTACAATTGACTGTCTTAACCAACTGTGTTTGGGAAATAAGATTACTCCAGTTAACTCTAAACTTTTATCTTCTATTAAAGGAATTAAAAATTGAATAAATAATCGTTTTTGTGTTAAAACTATTGATACACTTATATTTATAAGAGTGGTGTAATGTATTACATCTATCGGTACAAGGAAATTGTCTATGTGTTTATGCTCTCTGAAAATATTAAATAATTCTTTAGATGATAAAATGATTTGACAGTTCCATGTCTTCTATCAACAATAAGCTCTTCTATTTTTCTAATATCATTTCTAATATCATAATAGTTTTTCTAATATCCATTACTTTTTGTAACTCGTCATCCAAATTTAATAATGCCTCATCTTCTATCCGAATATTAACTTCATTGGCTTTAGCAAATCTCTAATACGATTGTTCGTTCAAATTTCTTATCGTGGCTAAAATAATTTCGATAGCTTTTCCACTGCCGGTTAAGATTTTAAGTATAATACTAAATATAATACGTTGATTCTTTACATACTGAACAATATTTTTTTGAACGGCATAAAATTTATCTAATTCGTTATAGTAATAACTCGCATCCGTGTCAACTAAAGTTCCAAATAACGTTTTACTTATTTCCTCTACAAAGTCGAATAATCCGCGTTTAGTTTTCGTTCTTCTATCCTGCCAAATGTAATATATTGTCCAAATTGTCGTTATTTCGGTGAGTCACTTTAATCACTAAGCAAGACGATGTTTAGAGGAACAAGTCCAATTTTCTTCATTAAGCAATTTAAGAAAACATTCTGATATAAATTCGTATATGCAACATTAAGCATATCATAATTTTCCTCTGATATAAATTCGTTAAATCATAACCTATCACTAGCTTCCACTGTTCATAGTACAGTTTAATTTTGTTTAACGTTTTAAGATAAATAATTCGTTGTCATCGAGTTGCGTAATAGTATATTTTTCTATCCCTTTACTAGGGTGACCCTGGAGAATCAACAGAAGGATTGGAATAACTCGTTTTGAGTTCATCTGTAAGAAGAAGCTTAATGATATTTCTGTGATAATAATCTCTATGTGTTCGCGAACATGATAAGTTATGAATTTGTTATGTCGAATCAAAGGAAACGAACCCTTCCACTGAGTTCGAATGATTTAACACTGAAGTTCTTCACGAGTACCAGATTATTATTTTCTCGTGGAATATAGGATTGGAGTATAGTAAGGAGATTGGAATCCTGATAATCATGTATGTTTCTATATGCCTTTTCTAATTTATTTTCATGTATATGCAGATCGTCTATTTGCTTTTGAAGGGATAATCTATCTTTTTCACTGAAAATGTGATTAGGTCCCCTACCAAATTGTAACGTGTGTATCCTGTATTCTTATTTACTGTACAATTATATGTGATTGCTTGGGGCAATATCATGTCCTATTGCTCTTGCTCTTTCATATAATACCTTATATAGTCTGTAAGAATGTGTGACCTTTCGTTTTTCCCATTTAATTGTGGTAAATTGAGCGATATTTAGCATGTAATTGATCGCAAAATATTTTGAATTCATTCAAAGTGAATTCCAGAGTGTCTGATAGGAATTCTTTGGATTTGCTAAAATATCTATAAGCCAAGATTACGAAAGTGCTCTAATAATTGATGCGGTCGATTTATCTATAACAGGTTCTGTTAATATGTATCATATATATGTAAGATAATCTTGTACAACCAAAATATAATGATTTCCTTTAAATACGAAGCGCCACTATGATCTGAATGTTAAATAATTCTATATTAAATATATATATATAATAGTTCTACATATAAGACTAGAACTATTATAGTAGAACTATTATATATATTCATATAGAATTTCATTAATTTTAGAATATTCATTTCAGAAATGATAATTGCATGCCGATATGGTTGTCAGACTTTCAACGCAATCAATCTGAAATATTAATAATCTCTCAAATTTCCCAAATTAATCTGAAAAAATTATAATAAACTTATTGCGAAAAATATTGTCTCGACCGGGAATCAAACTCGTATCTCTTGCATTCCATGCGAACATCCTAAGCCTTTAAACTATCGAGACTCGGTTAAGGAGTGTTAGGAGCTCGAGGAATATTTGGAGAGGAATATATATAAGGGTTTTGAATATCTGTTTGTTTCTGTAATATCTGTAAATTGATATGATTCACATTTAATAATAAATTCTTTAACGTCAACGATTATATTTTGCCAATTGTATTTTTGTCTAATTCTTTGAAGTGTTTTTTCTACTGAATAATGTCCGTCTAAGATTCCAGAATGCGCGTCTGAAATAATCTCCTTTTTATTTAATATTTCGGAAAAATATTTAGACATATATATATATATATATATATATATATATAGAGTTTTTTCCCCGAGATAGTATTCAATAACCGAAATTAATTTGGTAATCTCTTTTTAGTCAAGTATTACATTTATGTGTTGATCATTTTCCATTAGAAAATCGTGTAATTGAATGCTAAATTGTCTGTGGATAGCATAAGGGGAAATATAAATCTCATTATTCTTTGTAATTTCAGGGGGAATTTCAATAAAAAGGATCATTTTGTTTAGTCGTTCAACTTGATTTTTAACTATTATTTGTCTTTATATTTTAAATTTGGATCGAGAGGAAGATTCCTACGGTGGACTAGGGAGAAACTTATTTGCTAGATTTATTTCTTGGAACTGTTGTGAGGGTCGCTCTTCGATAATAATTTTTGTTTTTGATTGTAAGTCATGTAGAAATAAGAGTGTCAATAAAGTTCTAAATTTTTTTGTTACAAATTTCAATGTCCATTTATCAGGATCAGCATTTAAGTCCTGGAAGATTGGAGGATCAAAATTCAAAAATTTTCCGGGGACCACATTTTAGATCTATATTTTTTCATCCTGAGATCGGATCTTTATTAAAGGCAATTTTAATAGTTTTGTTTTGATTAAAGCATCCGAAAGCATGTGTTGAATGTCTTCGTTTGTAACATGAGTTGATCGCGTTAACCGAAATTCGTGAAAAAGCATTAGCGTTTGTATTTGTTTTTCTGTATTTGTAAACTCTCGTAGTCGAACTCTTCTAATTTTAATCTCCATCACATTAATTTTGAATTCGTATCATTTACGTTCATCAGTCAAATTAGAGATTTATGATCAGTTACAATTTTGAATTCTTTTCCGTACATGTTGCCCACACAACAGCTCATAATTTCTTTTTCAATCATGCTGTCGTGTTACAGCTTTATTTAAAGTTTTGGAGGCAAAAGCCAGTGGCTTGTCCTTGCCTATTGTCTCTTGAAACAGAATAGCCTATCACCTCATTAAATACATCTGTGGTTAATACGAAAGGTTTGTTCCAGTCCGGGTACAATCCAGATTGAGTCATTAATTTAGTTTTTAAAGAGTCGAGTGAATTCTGCTGTTCATTTTTCCATTCAAAAGCTGAAGACTTTTGAAGGAGCCGTGTTAATGATTTTACTAGAAAAGTTCTTAATAAACTTTCGATAATATCCAACTAATCCCAGAAATTGTTTGATTCCTTTAGAATCCCGTGGGACTGAATAGTTTTTCTACACAATTCGGATTAAGCTGTATATCTCGTTCCGAGATCACATGTCCCAAATATTCAAGTTCGAGTCTCAGATATTCACGTTGTCCGATTGAAGTTTTAATCCTACTCAGCTGAGTCTTTTAAATAATAATAGCCTCAGGTTTCTATTATGTTCTTCAATAGTTTTTCTATAAACTATTATATCGTCAATATAAATAAAGCAAATATTTCCTATTAGTCCGTTTAGTCCCTTATTCATCATTCTTTGAAAGGTTGGAGGTGCATTCTTCAGACCGAAAGGCATGCGAGTGTATTCATAATGGCCATTCGGAATAGAGAAAGCAATTTTTGGAATATCTTTAAGATTCATGCCTATTTGGTGGAATCCCGATGCTAAGTCAAAGGCTAAGAAATAACGCGCGTTGCCCAGGTGGTCAAGAATTTCATCTATGTTTGGAAGTGGATAGACATCTTGAATTTTTTCGTTAAGCTTTCTAAAGTTGATTACTAAAGTTGATTACTCGCCATTAGTTTTACCTGAAGAATTTGCTTTTTAGGTATTATCCAAAGTGGCGAATTATAAGGAGAATCCGATTTTCTTACCCTTAGCTAATATTTCTTTTATTTGCATTTTAATTTGTTCCTGGTGTATGGGAGGATAACGACATTGTTTTATATGAATAGGATTTTCATCTGAGGTTTTAATCTCATTAGATCAGTGAGTGGGAAATGGATCTCCTGGCAAAGTGAAAATATCGTATGTGGTAATATCTCTTAATATTATATTCCAGATTTCGCTAGAATGCTCTGGAAGATGCGAGAGATATTTTCTTTCAATAATTGCAAGCATATATTATCCAAGGTTTCTTTTGTAATGGAATACCGATACATCGTGAAAATCTTTAATACTTTTAATTTTAGCATGCAAATGTTTCAGTAAAATAGGTTTACTAGAATCATTCATTCTTGTAATTATTCCAGTGTCATCCCTGAATATGACTAATACGTTTGACCTTTTTTTTATGTCACTAAGATGTGATTTATTACATCTTTTAAATTCCTTTCCCTCAAGAATTAAATTTTTATTTGAAAAATTGAAATTGTTCCTCGTAAGAAAACCGATGCCTAGAAAATTATGCCCTAATATTTAACTGACGAATAATCGTCTAATACGTGAAATACGTATTTTTTCCGAACATTTCTACAATTACTCCGTACTTAGTTTTCAAAGAATGTGTTGTGATGCGGGATATTATTATCGAATCTATCTTGGATAAATTTTTATTTTCAATAAACATTTCATGAAATTAAAAATATATCTGAGCCCATATCTATTAAAAAAATTGTTTGCTTAAAATCTGGTATTTTCAACTCTGGGTGCTCTGATGTAAATTCTGCCAGGTTCCTGATAAATCTCTCGTTGATGTGTTGCTTCGGAGCTCGATCGATTGCATGTGAAGGACGTGATGCTTGGTCCAGTGGTTGATTGAGATGACGCTCGTGAAAATTTTGTTGGCCTCATTGCTGATGGAATGCTTTGCTGATGTTCTGCATTCTTTTTCCTTATCTTCGTCTCTTACAGTAGTCATATTCTTGATGTTGAAACCGGAGTTTTTGAATAGGTTTCCTTGAGACTTCATTGCATTGTACGCGCAGTCTTCTTAACTGGAACTCTTCTCTTTCGAAACCTCTCACTTTACGTACACATCTCTTTGTATTTCCAGTGAGATTTGAGCTTTTCCGAACAGGTATTTCAATTTTTCGAAAAGCCGTGAAAAATTTGGCGTAACGTCGATTCTCATTGTGCCCTTCACTCTTCCTGTGAGTTTCTGCGCGATGATGCCGCAAAGAAATAGTTCGTGTTGATTGACTGCGATTTGAATGTGTCCAATAAAAGATTCAACATTGAGTCCATCAAATTTCGGGATTAGATGCATTGCTTTGTCATATGTATTTATTAAAATCTCGGATTCTTTGATTGAAAAATCGTCGACATTGCTTTCGGAAATTCCGATCCATCGCTCTCCAGATTTGCAAATTATTCATTTTATCTCTAAGCACTTACACAGCGTCTTTAACAAAATTGTTCTGCTAATATATTTAAAGTAAGCGTTTATTCGCAAGGCGGTTTTGTGCGCGCAACATTGAAGCAGTTACGAAGATTTTTGATTCTATATTAATGCTTGTACTTGATTCAGAAGAGGTATCGGAAGGCTCTTACCTTTCTGTAATTTGTCCTGCCTGAATATTATCCAATTTGGAATTCAGTACAGCGAGATAATCTTCGAATTTTCCTCGGAAGTAACTAATATATGTAACTAGTATATGTCGTCCCGAAATTAAAGTATTTCAAATTTTACTGTTTTTATGCTTATTATCCCGCACTACTGCCACCAATTGAGTAGAGTAAGATTCGCAATAATGTCTTTCTAATAAAAACTCTTTATTCTTGGTTTTGTACAAAATTCATTTTATTACAATTTTCATTTTTAGATGCGACCGGGAGTCTCTCAGAACTCAATGGACCGTTCACTTAATTCAAACGCTTTCTATTTTAAGATTCGGAAATACTTCTAGAAAATTCGAGTTATTGAATTGTTAAACAGATACCTTCGGTTTTTAGAAAGTTTTATTTCTATTCTTATCCTAAGGGGCCTTCGTTCATAAAGTAAATAGACAAGAGTTACAAAGTGGAACATAAAGAAAAGAAAGAAAAAAATCATATTTCTAATATACTTTCTTATCTATCCTAAGATTATGTTCTAAAATAAGTATATAGACAATGGTCAAAGAAGCTCGGCGGGCTAACCTGGCTAACAAAAATTTGGGATGACGCAACACCCAACCCGAAACACATCCGTCCCGGTTCGCGCTCGTCGTGAGACTCTCACATAACATATATGAGACTCTCTTCGCTGATCTGACTGTAAGCTGTTACATTTCATCAGTTTCTTGTTCTCTCTTTCAATCTTCTCTCTCAGTGATACACTTGATACATATGCGCGAAATAAGAAAGAACGCACCAAGTATGTGTGACCTTTTTTAAATGAGAGCTACCCCCACTCCCAAAATTTCTGACAATGTCTTGAGATACTATGTCTATGGGTAAGACAGTTGAGAGTCATATCCTAAATAATCTCCAGAACATTTTAATCGATAATTGTTTATTAAAAAGTTATTATTATCAAATTAATCATAAAACTGAATTAATAAGAGATAAGATCTGACCGTGTAAATGTACAACATACGTATGGTAAAGAGTGCCAATAATCGGTCAAAGTTAGTTAATTGTTATGAATACAATATAGTCTTAATTTAAATTTAATTATCTCAGATGTGACTGTGCGCCGAAACATTCGGATATTAATCACAATCGATCTGAGACGCTAATAATATAAATATGATGAGGAGCCGAAACATTCAGACGTTCCTATATATGAAATAATCCCCCTTAAATTAATTATGATTATTGAATTAAGTATTGATTATAGAATTGTTTTATTATTTTTCCCGTGTTCCTTACTAAAAATACTTTCAAAAATAACTTTTAAGAGGTCACAGTTATCGTAATCGTCTTAATAAATAAGTTTTCAAAATGCTTTCCATTTTGTCATATCCACTGCATAATTATTTCTTTCTGGGACTTTAACTTAGCTAGAGCTGGATTATATACTCAGGTATTATATATATATCCGAGCTGTATATAACAGCACTAAACATTTAGCCGAGTATGTAATTCAGTGCTCTAGCTAAGTTAAAGTCCCAGAAAGAAATAATTATGCAGTGAATATGACAAAATGGAAAGCATTTTGAAAACTTGTAAGAAAACTTGCTGTAAGAGTGGAATGGATTAAAGTAGGGATTAAAAAAATTTTTTATTTCCGTTATTAATCTTCCACTATAATTAATTTCGAGGATCAAATTTCCGAGAGAATTTTCTGCGATCATTTTTAATTTAACATTTAATTTAACTGTCTAAAACCTAAAACATTGTCTTAAACATGATTTGCCTCTGCTGTATCTTCTATACGATGGACATACCTACAAGTAGTCTAGCTACAATAGGCACTTTTGCGGATAACACAGCATTAATGACCTCACATCATGATCCGTTGATTGTCTCCATTATTCTTCAGGAAAACTTAAACTGTATCTTCTAAATGAAGAAATGAAAAATCGTGGCAAACGCGAATCTAAATCTGTTCATGTCACTTTCACAATTAGACATGGAAATTGCCCTCTTGTTAAGCGAAATAATGCTGATATCTCGCAGGCAGACCATGTGAGATACCTGTGCTTACATTTAAACAGACGTCTAACCTGGAAAAATCATACCTTCACAAAAAGGAAACAGCTTGGACTGCAGCTGCGTAAAATATATTGGATGTTAAACGTTAAATCTCATCTTAGTATCGATAATAAACTCCTGCTATACAAGTCTATCCTTAAATCCTCTGAACATATGAGATTCAACTCTGGAGAACGGCTTCCCATTCAAATATCAAGATAATACAGAAGTTCTAGTCAAAAATGCCGAGGATCATTACAAATGCCCCATAATATATATATCGAATGAAGTATTACATCATAAGTATGAGTATTCCCTAGGTTAAGGAGACCATCAAATCCATTACCGAGAATTATAGAGGGAGAACACTTCATCATCCCAATAAAGTAGCTCTTCACTTAATGACAAACACATATACAACTCATAGACTAAAAAAGAAAATCCTCTGATCTACTCGTGTGAAACGTGATTATTGAGTGTTCTCACTGGATAACCCTCGATCATGTCATCTTCATATTAATCAAACATATTATTAATTGTTCTTAGTCTGGACAGATTGCAAAAATCCTAGAAGCTATATAAAAAAAAAACATGATTTGGTCTCTCCACATTTGTATATACTTCTGAAACATGATAACATCTTTCTATACAATTGTTTTTATAAGCAATTGAATATTCAACACAGTAATATAAAAGTAACATTGCGATTAGAGTTAAAAATACCTGTTATTTACATTACCAGAAGTAATATTTTTAAGATGACCACCAGTCATGTATCTATCATTGTGAGTTTGTTTCTTGTAATTTTTTATTTATCTGGATAAATAACCGTTATTTCTTAGAGCAAACATCTAGGATTGATAATAAAATTAAATGATTACAATCCAAATAAATTAATTAATAAATCTCTAACTTGACCAGTGTCTTACATATGCTCTGTATCTAACAATAATTCGTTTCAAATTTTAACATTAACAATTTGGATCCTACAGATTTTAATATTTCTACTCAATCTGAGAATGTTTTAATTAATAAACCGTCAATTTCTAAAAAATAACTCTTTGATATTTGACTGGTACCAAAAATTAATGTTTTCGAGTAGATTTTTGAATTTTTTGTCTTAGCATCCAATCTCACAAAAGAAGGATACAATCTTCAATTTGGTAGATAAAATTTTTATATCGCACAATTTCACAAAAAAAATCTTAAATTTGTTGTAAGGATATTTTTTTGGAAAACGATTATCCATTGGATTTTATTTTCGATACAATTAATACAAGAGTTAAAACATTAATAAGTAAACCATAAGATGGAAAATAAGATCATTTATGTTAAATACATTACTTTAAATACGAAGCCACTACGATCTGAATGTTAAGATGTTGAACTATTATATATATTCATATACATGAATTAATTTCAGAAATGATAATTACGTGCCGATATGGTTGTCGGACTTTCAATCAATCTAAAATATTAATAATCTTCCTAAATTTCCTAAATTTAATCTTAAAAAACTATAATAAACTTATTGCGAAAAATATTGCCTCGGCTGGGAGTCAAACCTGGATCTCTTGTATTCCATGTGAACGTCCTAAGTCTTTAGCCTACCGAGATCTTAGCAATATTCCTTGTAATAACCGATATGTATAGAGAGTTACGCATTGTAGGCGAGAATATATTATATAAACAATAAGATTGGCAACAAGACCGTTTATGTTAGATACATTACTTTAAATACGAAGTCACTATGGTCTGAATGTTAAGATGTTGAACTATTATATACATTTATATAAATGAATTAATTTCAGAAATGATAATTGCGTGTCGATATGATTGTCGGACTTTCAACGCAATCAATCTGAAATATTAATAATCCCCCCAAATTTCTTAATAAGTAAATTAAATTCTTGTCTCTTCAACTAAAAGATCAAATAACAACTTATCTAAAGAAGGGAAGGGGGGGGGGAATGAAATGATTTTCCATACCATATGTAGAAGAGATATCAAATAAATACAAGAATATAATTAATGAAGTTTGCCATAAGGTTTCTTTTTTCAATTTGAACAAGTTGAATCAATTTATTGGGAGTACAAATAAATTTCCGCCATTTGCAAAAGACACTAATAAACCATAGTTAAAATTGTTTGATGTAAAACGATATATCATAAGATTGGACGACTGGTAACACCATAACCTTGAAATATTAACGATTTTGTATCAGCATCATATATTTTTTTTTGTACGAAAATGTCGAGTTTTGAGCCGAATAAGCGTAATTTGCGGGAACTTTTGATTTACTTCTTTAATTTGAAGAAATCTGCAGCTGAGGCTCATAGACTGTTTGAAGCATATGGTGATGCTGCCTTAAGTGAAAGAAGTTGTCGTGAGTGGTTTCAAAAGTTTAAGAACGGTGAATTTGACGTCGAAGACAAAGAACGTAGCGGAAGATTGAAAATGTACGAAGGCGCGGAATTGGAAGCATTATTGAATGAAGATTCGTGCCAAACGCAAAATGAACTTGCACTTACATTAGGAGTGACTCAACAAACAATTTCATATCGTTTGAAATCATTGGGAATGATTCAAAAGCAAGGAAATTGGGTTCCATATGAACTGAAGCCGAGAAATGTTGAACGC
>Ga0157364_1001000_pt1 | contig 22650 bp, 8 predicted proteins | sample AttsexASBM2_FD_111476 | JGI IMG/M metagenome (GOLD analysis project Ga0157364, IMG submission 111476) | Fungus gardens microbial communities from leaf cutter ant in Ribeirão Preto, State of São Paulo, Brazil - Atta sexdens ASBM2 | ecosystem: Host-associated > Fungi > Mycelium > Unclassified ...
GGAAGTTATTATAAATATTATCTAATCTACTAAAATCATCTATATCATCTAATGCAATTTATCTATGAATATAGAATACTATAAAGATCCGATCCTAACACATTTACTACAGTCTGCACAAGCATCGGCCATTTTTACTACGAAGCTACAGCGTGGGTGAGAGGCCTGGGGTCAGTCGGACTATTGAGGAAGGGATGAGGGAATAAGTGACTTTAGAGTGGGGGTGACCAGGTTTTCAGAGGAGCGGAAAGGGGAGATAGCGAACACAAAGTACTGCGGAAGAGTATAGGGGAAAGAGACGAAGAAAAAGTAAAGAGTGGGAATGGCGAATGAGACGGATAGGAGAGGGAGTCATGGGACTGACAATGCTTTACGTTACGCTACGCTGCTACGAGAGATCGTTACGCAATTTGATTCGGAAAAGAATGAACGGCGATTTGGGAACTCTCTCTTTCCCCTCATGTCTAGTGGATTTTTATATCCCATATCCGGTGTATGATAGACAGTCTAAATTTAAAAGAGTATATGAGTATCTCATATACCTAGACAATAGATTACCATTTGCTTTATGAATTAAATATAATAAATATAATGTATACTTTTTAATTCACGCATTTATTTAAGAGCATTTGTTTCAAATATGGAAAAAGAAACAAAAAGAGTAAGTTCTTTTATCATAAAAATATTATAATTTACTATAATAATTATCAGGACAATTACAACATTCATCAAAAATGCTGCCTTTTAACAGCAATTGCGAAAGCAGCTGTTGGCAGATGAGTTGTTCGTTGCCACACAATAGTGGAGTACAACACGAGAATCTCTTTTTTACAGTACAGAATGCGTTTACATATGGTCATGCCTTCGACAGCAATCGATACACGCGTGCGAATTTTTCGAGTGCCTACACAATGGCAAGAAAGGCAGTGAGTTATTACGATACCAGTTCTTGCAACAGAGTGCATATAGGCCCACGGTAGCGTAATTGTATTGTGCACATGGATACCTTAAACTGTCCCATAGGGAACGCGTAATAACCAAGCACGATGTAAGTATGATACAATCATACTTTATATTACGTGTAAAAATATAAAACGTTTTGTCTCTATAGTAAAGTAAAGGTTCTAAAAAAATTAAATTCTGTTCGAGTTGCAATCACCGTTATTTATGATGTAATGTAAATCATTGGTAGCATTTAAATAAAACCGATTATAATCCAACTACTTAAAACGCTTTATCCGCAAATCGATCAAGAAACACGACATCGGTTGATTTACTTAACACCCACACAAATAGATTTGCATGACGCCGTTGACTATTACTTAATAATTCCCATAGTATACACAGAGAAAAGAGCAAATATAGATATTCTTTGTTAAACATATGACGTAAATCAACATTATTGTATCTCATAAAGAGTTAGATTAATAAGAAACCAATTCTATTTTAAAATTATTGTAATTTAGTAGTTCGTTTATTGACGACTTAACGAGAGATAGCAAATTTTTTATCAAAACATCAAAATATATTAATTCTTTATAAAAAGAGAAATTTATAGGAATAAAAAATAATAATAATAATAATAAAATAATAATAATAAAATAATTTTGTATATAGTAAAAACAAAAATATAATCTGTAAGGAAGTGTATATTTGTTCTTGCGCGAACACAAAATGCGCAAATAATATTATTAGTAAAAAGATGCCAGTACTCAAAGTGCTAGATTCCGTGTGTGCGTGTGCTGGTTCTGTGTGTGTATGGTATCAGTTTACTTTAATCAGCGTAAAACGTTCTCAAACACAAAAGGGTCTCGCGAAGGATCGTTTGAAGATTTCCAGACTCCACTTGTGAATCATAACAACAACTCTCTTCACGGAAAAACGAAACTCAGAGACAAAGAAAATCTCTCTAAATGTTATTCGCGATATGTATTTTCGAGAAGGATGTTTCACTAATTTTCAGAGTGTCATATCTTTTGATCCTTGAAGGAAACAATCTGCCGTATACTTTAGTAATATTACTATTTTCACATTTTCACAACTCAAAAAAATTAAAAATCTAAAAGTACAGTACAACGTTATTAATAATTTCTATGGCTTTAAAAAAATTCATGAGTTTAATTCTATAAATATAAAAAAATACATATTCTCTCTCTCTCTCTCTCTCTCTCTCTCTTTCTCTATCTATCTATCTATCTATCTCTCGCGTAAACAATTAAAGAAAACGCATTTAATTCCTCGTTTCATATTCAATAGAAATATAATATTATTATATTATAAAATATTTCCATAACAAACGTAGATCATTTAAAAAACAGATTATCAAAAAATGTCGTCATTAAAATATTACCTGATCATTATTTAAAAATGTTCTTAAATCATCGCGCTTTGCATTGATAAACGGGCCACTCCAAGCGCATCGCATATAAGATTCTATTGTTCGAGGCGAAGCATGAAATGACTTCGCGATGGACGTTAATTTCCCACCGGAAAAATGTTCATGTAGGCGTGAAAGCGCGAGAAAAATATCGGTGTACTTGAAGATCGAATGAAATCTATTCATTATTAACGATTGATTCGAAATGTCAAGTTGAGGAATTTAGTTCCTGAATGCATACAATCATATAACATTTGGAACGCAATAACCGTATTTTTTACATGTACACTAAAAAAACATTACATGGTATAAAACGTGAAGGTTTCACAAATGGGCTGTACGACAATTTTCATAAAGGAAGAGAAGATAATGTTGGTAGCAACGAAAACCCTTGCATACCATACTTCAATTTTCTACGGATTGATAATATTGTGTAAATAGTAATCCGTTAGTTCGCGCCGTTTTTCAGAAAACTAACGGATTTAGTACTTAACAACGTTACTAACGGATTACTAATAGTAATCCGTAGAAAATTAATTTGTGATGTCCAGAAGTTTTCCTTGCTACAACATTATCCCCTTTTTTTTAAGGAAATGTCGTGTAACTCACGAATGCATTTCCCAATACAATGCAGATAAAACTTAGTTTATTAAAAGAATGCTTTTTTCAAAAATAAGTTTATAGAAAATTTGATTAATTTTCTTTAAATATAAAAATTTTTAATCAGCCCAAGAATCCAACAATTGCATTCGTAAACTCTATGTATTAGAATAAGAGAATTTTTTTGCACTCTTTTCAAATAAACTAACTAAAGAGCGCAGGTGTAACGAAGATTTTGATGCATTCGTACAGCCGAGGAAGGACATTGAAGGGGAGCCTATCCAAGCCTCGGATACAAAGAAGCAGGTACAAAAGTATTCAAGCTCTACGTGAGGGTCGATAGTGACTACCTGCTGCATTTTTGAATAACCTGAAGTCGGTGTGTCGCTTAATCTGGGGTGGATTAAGCGGAGTCTCAGGTGCGCCAACGTTCAAGGAAGGGCCAACGATTATCCATTCGTATTCAGCGATGTGTGACTTCATAGCTGATGGCTTTTAACCCTACGTGTGAGGACTATTTACATCCGAGATGATACCAGGGCAAGCAACGAGCTCCAATTGCACACGGGTGTTCAGTTTCGAGTGCGCAACACGAGAGATAGCTTTAGAGAAATCTTAAGCTGCTTGGTTATCGTCAGATTACGATAAAAACTCTTAGTCGGCAACTGAGCAAGACTTTCAATCCTGATTCAGGTTATGCTACATATATGTAGTATAATAACTCTTAATAATCTATGAAATCATTATTAATGTAATATATTTTTTAGAATAAAATTATATAGAAGAAATAAATTGGAGGAACAAAATTAATTCTTTTACAATTAATTTTACAATTAATTATTTTATTTGATAACTAATAACTTTAATAATTATGTTTAGGCAAATCTGTATGTACTTTAACATATTCGTCTAACTTTCAAATTTGACCGAGTTAAAACCGTAAAGACTACAGGTAAGTCGAGCTATAGAGCGGCGAATAAATGTCAACCTCGGAGCAGATGAGCCACACATTCTCGATCTTCGTGATCGAATCACGGTGAAAGGAAAGGGTTTCTCGAGAAACGCACTGAGTGCAGAATGCCAGCACGGCGGTAGACTGCTCATCTCCCATGATTTATGCAACCTCATTGAAGACGCTATCCCCGTCGACGATTCGTATTCGTTCCGCCGTTGTCTCGTTACGGCATCCAGCAAAATCTAGATCGTAAAAGGCGAATCTAAAAGTCGAAACAACGATCGAAGCTGTCTTGTTGTCGCATGAAAGACGACTTCCAGCAGAAGAACAGTGATGATATCGTACGTTTTGCTTTAATAGGAAGGTAACGAAAACATTTTCTTAAAAAATTAACTTGCAAGATAATGTTAGGGAGTGAGAAAAGCAATATCTCCTATTGAAAATTAAAATAAAAATATAATATAATATAATTTGTAATCGAGCATACGTCATGTGTACTCTTACGTTCATATTTTAATGAATGACAGGGAAAAGATACATAATCTTACCAACTACAAAACGCAATTTCATGAATTTTTCAAATAGGAAGTGATATGATGATTCATTGAGAATTTTCTCACGTGTAATAGAATTGGGAATAAATTTGTTTCGCATATTAGGATAGTGATGATAAAATACGTATCTCTGGAAAACGTATCAATCTTCACAAAAAAATACTTGGCTTATGAGAATTGATGGAAATATGAAGCTTAATAAGAAAATACGAACATCGCAAAATAAATTAGACGACCAAATCTAGATTCTTGCAAAATACATATGCGAGAAGTTTCTTATAACTGTAGATTCGAGATTGCATAGTTCGTCTGGTTTGGCCGTTTCCGGAAAGTTGTTAGGTAAATGAATATACGGGCACTTCTCACAAGAAGGTAACAACCTGAAAAGAAACCGCTAGCATCCGATATTTTTTCTCACTGTAAATGAGATTTAACATATCATTATTTTCCTGTAATTTATGTTACTTACAATATTTGCCTACAATTTATTAATAAAAATTTTATTTCTCACAATACACTCTCTCTCTCTCTCTACTAATTTCGCTTCTTAATTGTTATTCTTATAAATTTCATCCTCTATTATTTTTATGAGATAATTGCTCAAACATAAATATGTTCTGATAAAAGTATTCATAGTAATTAACCGCGTAAATATATCGCGAATCAAGAAAGCTTTCTAATAATTCAAAAACCATCGATTGTTACATCATCGTGAAGTAACACGCACGTGCTGCAACTGTGAATGGAAATAAGAATTAAGAAGCGATATATATTGATATCGAATTGTATATATAGGTAAAAGGAAAGTGCAATCATTACATTTGCACCTGCAGTTCGATCACTTCCTACAAGGTTTAGTAGGCGAATTCCGATCACGACGAGCCCAAGGCAATCAGCATAATTATCACCAAGAAAAAGGATAAGCTCATTGATTACATCGAGCTGACAAGTACTCAATCATTGCGATCAAACGCTCTGATTACAAATTTAAATCTAAAAAAATTAAGAGCAGATTGAATCTAATCGCGGAATGTTGTCCAATTTGAAATATAAGTTATTAAAATTATGAAAAAGTTCTAAAAGAGAGAGAGTCATCCATAAGTTATATAATAAAAAAACGAGAAAATTTCGATTTATTTGTTTCCTAAACGATACATTTATCTTATAATTTATCACATAAGAATAAACAGATTTTCTTCAAAAAAACTTGACGAACAAGAGTTACAATTCCATTGCTACTTGATTTTTGGAGATTCATGATATCTTCTATTGGTTTTCCCTTCTTCATATGAAGTGTTAGCCGAGTCTCTCCACTTTCCAAGGTGCTACTCGCACGTGCGCCGTTCACCGCGATAAGAAGAAGAAAACGACGAGTACAACACACAAGAAAGAAAAAACAGAATGCCACGAAGAGCAGGCGAAGAGAGCGGCAATGTGAGGGCAAAACTGGTTTCTTCTACGCTGTTATGATGGCGATGCCGTCCATGAGGCGGCATCAACGAGGCGACGTTTATACGCACGTGGCGGGATGTCGAGATTAAAGCAGAATCATCATTTGATTTAATGCCTTAGCTTTAGCAAGACGATATCGAGAAAATGTCTGAATTGAATGCGCGAAAGAGCGGAACTTGCGCAAAAACGGTTTTGCAATGCGCAACTATGCTCGGTTTACGCGGAATTCCTAGTGAATGTATCCGCTCCAATATTCACTCGTCAATCCCAAGCATGTAACAAAAATCCATCGTATATTAATATGACATAGATTTCCTATTAAATCAGCTTTTAAGAAGCATTAAGCCGTTCTGCAGCATCCATAAGAAAATAAGATTGTAAACGTATGAGGTACATTCAAAATATTAATCAATTCACACTAATTTAATTCTTGACTTAACTACGATTTCTTCATCGATAAGAGTACTTCAATTTCTCTTTCAGATAGAAAAGTCACTACAAAATCTGAATTATTCAGAGACACGTAGAATATAATGGAACATTTATTTAGAGTGCGATCCACTTAACTTAGCTGCAAATGCTTTGAAGCATTCTTTGATTGGTCAATTCATAAAATTCTTTCTTCTGATTAGTTAGAAAAATCTGCAACGTTAAATGGATTGCACTCTTATGAAATAGAAAGATAATATAAGAGAGTAATATAGTTTGAAACTTATTATATTTTTTGATTCTGCGATTGCCTTTTTATTGCTAGAAATATAAATCATTCTTTGTTTTCATCATGCATTGACGTAAAGAAAAATTAACTATTAGCAAAAGTAGGTTATTTTGCAATTGATAGAAGGAGGACGAGTTCTATAGATGGGTTAATAGCTGACATGCATTTTAACTGCGCGCGAGAGGAACCACGACCGCATCGCGAATCTTCTGCGCGAGAGGAGAAAACCCGTTGTTTTCGTGTAACTTGCAGGAGGCCATCTATCTAAAGAAAAAGAAAGAAGGAGAGAAAGAAGAGGTGAAGTAGAAAAGGAGAAGTGATATGTGAGAGCAGGATCAACAGAGAACCGGTTTTCCAAGAGCCAAGAAGCGTACGGAGTACGAGTGTGTAGTGTACACGAGTAGTAAAGAAGGCTAGCGTGGCCTGTTACGAGAGAGAGAACCGGTTCCACAATTCAAACTGGAGTAAAAGTATATTGTATCGTCGTCGACGGTCTTTGCCAAATCGTCTCGTGCACTTCTATGTTTACAATCCAGAGCATACCGACTCGAAGAGAAATAACTATAATTTCTGGATAAAAAATAATATACTATTTCACGTAAAGTCACAGACATAAACGGTTTTTGACGAGATATTTCTTGACAAATAAACAGAGACCATGTAGATTTTTATCAATTTTTATCAATTTATCTACATTTTTATTAATTTTTATCATTTTATCAATTGAAAGTTTATGTTTAATTGCGCGATTTCTTGATATTTCTCTTGATATAAATATCGAAGGTACATCTTTTATAAGTTGCCGTATGTAAGTGCCTCCCTCCAACGGAGAACAAGATTCCGGACTAGAATCATTACCCTCTTTCGATTAGAAACGATCATTATTCCTTACTAAGAGATATCTTTCCTTTTATCAATTGTTAAACAGGAATAAGTCTTATTGTGATACATAGGAAATTAAATAAACAGCATCAAATATTAATTTCACTTGCATGTTGTTTAGAGTTTCGTCTCAAATTATATTAAATCATAAATATTAAATTAAAATTTATCTCTTCGCTGTATAATTCTGTTGTCCTCTTTCACAGTAGAAATCGGATACTCCATTGTGTGATTGCTCGCATTCATTGTCCATCAGATCAATCGCTTGAAAGTTTACTCGTGGTTTGTATAATGAAAGATCGATAAAAGATTAAAGAATATTGTAAAGTTACAGCAATATCTACGAATAGAGATAGCATAACACCAGAATTTAGTACTCACTTGTAAGATTTAATCTCATTTAAGAAAGTTTCTATATAATCGCTATATTTTATTTTGCTAAGTAATAATGCATTACAGATGAAATTAAAGAAAGAGACGAATAAATCAAAATAATTTGAGACAAAGAAAATATTATATAATTTTTTTGCTAAATAACAGGGTAATATTTTTACATCTACATATTGTAAAAAACATTATTGCACACCGTAAGTATGAATTGCGAGAGAAACATCTCGGTAAATCCATTGGGATAATTTTTATCACCGCTTCTGCTTTTCGTAAAAAAATATCCAAGGACAAAGGCAGCGCGGGAAAGGTTCTTATTGGTGCTCAGTTCCCGCGAATTTATATTAAGGGTGATTTCAATGCCGGCCATCGTGGCGGGAAGATGGTCTGATGGACCCCGCCATGCATGCTGCGCAAGATATTATTACCATCAGAAGTCCATTTACTCTTAAAAATTATAATCTCTCACATCGCTAAGGAATGTGTCCCTTGAACATTTCTTTTCGAATATATTATGGATTAAGTTTAACATTTCCATATTTATGTTACAAACATTACTACTTAATAGCAAATTATTAACTGATTTATATTTTTTGCACGGCTATAATTTTTAAAAATATATTCTTAATTTTATTAAAGAAGTTTAAAGATAAAACCATGATCTTCCATCATACACGTAAGATTTGGGACAACACGTAGACATATTCGAAGGAGCTCTCTCGGATATACGAGTAAGCGGTTCTTTGTTCCTCTCCGTAGACGCGGACCGAGGTCAAACGAAACGTGAGCGAGAGTGGTCCACGGTCGCAGCTTCACAAACCAGTTTCCGTTAAAAAGATCTACTCGGCGGTGGCGGCGCCACCGTACGATGGCTATAAGCGCGCTTTCTGTGCGGGACCATGTTCTCCAGGGCGGGAGGATGTTGACCTAACGTCGCCATTTTGAATCACGGTATACGTGATCGTAGTACTACTCACAGCTGGTACCTCAATATTACTCATGCACGACGTATACGAGCGCAAGAGCACGTGCGCGTCTCGATATCGAGTCACGTATCACAAGAGATTGTTTTTATTAAGATTATATCTATATGTATATATTTGTAACATAATACGTATCTAAATTTAAACTTGAAAACTTGTAACATTGCAGATATTGAAAAGTATCAACACTGTTATCCGTCGTTCCGCTGTTTCTTCTTCGATAAGACTAATTTAATTTCTCCTTCAAGAGATAGAAAAGTCATTGAAAAATCTAAACTATTCAGAAACCTGGAATATAGAACATTCATTTAATATAATATGACAAATAGAAAAATAATTATAATATAGCTCGAATTTATTATATTTTTTAAGACTCCTGCTATTGAAAATATAATATATAGGTATCTAACGATGCAACGATTTCTGATTATCACGCATTGTTTACACGTACGAGGTGTGGCTCGCATACTTGTGCGTTCTACAACTAACATTCGCTTATCGATATTGAGATTCTTTTCTTTGGACTACTTACTAATACAGAAAATATACCTGCCGGCATATAAAATAACTATAAAATCTTCAAATATGTACACCTGTCATTGTTAGCACGCCACGAGGCATTTAAATCACCGAGTCCTACATAACTACATCTTGACAATCCATTTTCTCCAGATTGTTATACATACTTAAAAATACATATCTTCAACAGTCTCAGCAACAAAATAATTTCCAATCATTTACTATAACAGAAATTAATTAATCTGTTCCAAAACGAAATAAGACAATTACTTTAATGTTTTGGAAAGTTTTCTAAAAACTTAAAACAAGAATATTCTTGTTTTTTTTTAAGAATTTTCGAATCAATAAATTTGATTTTAACCTGAAAATTTTTTAATTTAAATTTAAAAGAAATATTCTTATTAGCATAAAATTCAATTTTATTGCTCTTGTGAAATTAATATAGAAAAAATTTTAAAACGTTTATAATTTCACACACAAAATATCTCGATAATTTTTTTAACCAATTTTAATCTTTTTATTTAAAAAAAAATAGATTCGTTTTTAAAATACTTATTATAAATTAATCCTTATAAATCGGCGATCTTATTTGTGGTAACACTTTTATTTTGTAAACTATATATTTACCAATTTTCATGAAATTTGCTTACAGGATAATTTATTAATATCTTATTCGTATTTAAAGTCAAAATTAAAGAATTTAAAATAGTTGATTTAATATGTAATAAATAAAATAAAATTTATAAAAATAATTTATAAAGATAATTTGAGTATCATAAAACTCAGCTTTAAGAATTTTTTATTGTTAAGTAACATCAAATTTTCAGTTTCGCTTTATTTGAGACTCATTACTGCTATGCAAATAGTTGGTATTAGCTTTCCAAACTAACTTTCAAACTTTGATTATGAGCCCTATAATACTAGATCCTCTTTCATTACTATCCTTTTGAAATTTGACATTTACAGATATTCAAATCCAGCGATATCAAGAACTAATAAATTGAATTTGGATATCCATCTGTCATAATAATTTTCTACAGATCATAACTCTTAAAAATTATGAATTTGGCAGTATATTTCTCACGACATATCTCACATTTAACTGTCAGAACGAGACTGAATCAAATAAATCGATTATTACATAAGTAATTAAATTTTATTAAATATCTTGAAAAAAACATTTTGAACAATATATTATTTATAACATATTGATTTGATTTTATTAATAACGGGAGCTTAAATATATTATTAATTAGCTTTGAAGCCATACAAATATATTTCTTCAAAGTTATTATTGTATAGCTTTAAATTATATAATCATATAAATTCGAAGTTATCTTTCATAATAAATTCAGTTAATGCAATATCCAATTTAGTTCGATAATCAATTTGTGTCACAAATCACAGTCTTAAATCCTAATACGTATACTTAGGCATCGTTTTAACTTATTAGCATATATTCGTGTACTATGGCTATTTCTTACATATTCATGCGAAGTACGATTCTTCATCCAATGAATTGCGACAAAGATTTATTCACAAATGCTAAAAGATACTTACGATTCTTTCTTAAGTTTGAATTTACATCTTCTAAATTTTATTTTCTTATTTTTACGTAGATATATTTCAAGCATAATAAATGTTCAAAAAGAGAGTCTTTCAAATTAACTATATCATAAATATAGTTAAGTTAGTCCTTCTTTTTGCAGAACAAAAATTATTTAAATTTACAATAATTAAGAATATTAAAAAGACTTTTAATTTATTAGGATATAATACTAGAAATTCAAAGTAGTCTAAAAATCTATTAAGATGAATCGAATATCACAAATGACAAGAGTGAATTTGATCTTGAAAAAGAGAAACAATAGGCATTGATGTAAAATCCCTTTGTATCTGATGCGAGCATTTGCACTGACACGAGAAAATTATTTTGACCTCTGCAGGTGAACGTCGGCCATGTGAACCTACAAAGTAGAAGCTGTTCCGGTGGCGGCTTCCGGTTTAACCTGACCTCCACACTTTCCTGCCCCTTTCGACTTAGTCTCCCATTCAACCACCATCTTTCCTATCTCGTGGGCATTTTACTATACCATTGCCTACCACGTGGTCACGGTGGCTGAGCCACGTGGGACCTGGCGTCTCAAGTGTGTCTTAATAATATCGGGGTCTCCGGCGTATACTCCGATTGGCTGATACGGTGTAAAGTGTAATATACGTGGAATCATGATACCCCACTGGATACTTTGATTTTTCTTTTGCTTGGCATAATACGCCGCTTCGCGTTTAATCATATAGCACAGTTATGAAAAGATTGCATATCGATAATTTCATTTTTTACATTTGAATAATTATTATAATTTTAATGACATACTACTTACTGATTGTAAAATATAAAAATACTAACTTATCAACATTTGATAAATAATTATAACTGGAGAACGTGAGACTTGAGTTCTGTGCTTAATTAATAGCTATTTATTCTATATTTTAATTGAATTATTTATCATAAAAAAATCTGCGGCGTCACTTTCGTTTTTTTATTTTGCCGCCTCTTTCTTCATACGTTTACATTCTCGCTTTTGCATTCTCTTTAGTTACCTCATCACATAAGAAAAACTCTCTTTTTTGCCTTAATTAAAAGCAAGGTTATCTCGTTTACAAGTTATTATTCATCTTTTCTTTAATCGAAAAATAAATTTTTCGTAAGTAAATAAATAAAAATTGCCTAAATAATTAAGAAAGCTTTCTATTCTTCTATCATAATTCTTATAGCCTTTAACAAATTATATGTAGCGTATCCCTTTTCTATCGATTGTATCAATAAAAAAGATTTAAAAAATACTTCATTCTTTGTTGATCTTTAATTTCTCATTAAATTAAATTGCATTATGACTAAGAATAGTTAAACTAGGCGGAAAATCAAGGATCATTGTGTTACTGCAATGACTCATTGCTGAATCGAAGGAAGCAATTCTCAAGGATCGGGTTAAAGACTTCAGACTTCTTCGAGACGATTACTCCCACGTGAGGCAGCTACCGTGTCCACAATACTAGCGTTATTCCTGAAGTTGATTAATTGATAACAGCGTATCTCCTGTGTTAGTGGAACATATCATAAATAAAGTTGTTGAGATATGCATGCTGCATATCTCTTAATAAAATTGTCAATTGTAATCTCCATTGTTACGAAATCAAATAAAGTTTACATTAAAACATTAAGCGATTATAACTAACTATTATATAATATGATACGAATTAGAGTTATATAGATGTCTTGATTTCTGTCGCCGATAGCGTGATAATGTTAGAATAAAAATGATGATGATCCGGCACAAACCTTGTTAGTGACGATATTATCACGGTGCATTATCGCGTTACATTACCTTACCAAATCGTCAGTAATAGCAAAGCGACGGCGTGTTGCGTCGAGTCGTGAGAGCAACAAAATTACAACGATGATGATTACCTGTCCGCCGTTAATTTAAGTACTAACGATTCTCAGCATGAGGATTCTCACGAGAATGTCTCGTACGAACGTGTGTTTGTCTGCCCACGAGCCTCTTCTAGTAGACTAAGAACGAAACATGCTCCTGTATTTGCTGCCGTTGCCTACTTCCTTTTCTTCCCTTTAATTCTCCTTTGTGCGAAGGAGTTAATACTCTAATGTAGAATAATATTTTCATTAACTTTTAATTAGTCAATATAGTATAGTCTTACAAGAAAACGTAAAGAAGTATCCGCCTCCAATTTTAATGAGCTTTTAATATATTATAATCTACTAAAATGAAGAACATGTATTTTTTAATATGTACTTATGCGCACTTTTAAGAGGATATATCCTTTTAAAGAAAGTTATTTTTTTCTTCAAAGTGAATATCGTTAAAATTTAGAAATATATAACATGTGGTACAGGCGATAGGAGTCAACATTGGTTATCAATTAATGCAATTCTTAAATATATAAATCTTTACTTTGTTAAATGAATATCGTTAAAATTATAAAAAATAAAAAAATATTTTAAATGAATTAATTTAAGGACACTTTATAATAAAATAAATAAATAATTACTTTTAATAAAATAAATAAATAATTACTTTTAATTTTGCATTTTTTATGAACAAAAATTTTTTACCATAATATTTTAACATATTCTTGAAAAATTATTATATAAAAAAAACTTTATTTCATCTCTTATCGTATTTTAATAATATTAGCTTTAAAAGGAACTAACCAATTGATTGCTACATTGCCTAAAAGTGCGTATACATATAAAAAAACCGTATAACTTATTTTGGTGCAGAATAAAATATAATAAAAATCAGAAATAAAATATATTAAAATTAAAAAGAGCATTTTTTATGCTTTCTTGTTAAATAATAAAATGTTGATTCTAACACAATCCAGCAAATTGAGATATTTAATAATTATAAAACAGTTTTAAGAGATCTGAAACAAAGATTCATAAAGAAAATTAAAAATAAACGACCTCCGCCTTAAAATTTTTTTCTTACAGCTTTAAAAGTTACTAGAAAGTAGTTCGAAGAAAATTTTACAAAAATTGCAATAAACAATATTATTATAAATGATAATAATATTAAATTCAAATTTGGAAAGTATAAAAGAAAATTCTTTCTTAATATATAAAAATTTAAATTATAATTATATTAAATGTAGATTATATTATAATCATGTTCTGATTCTCTTTAAGTTATCACTGTTCTCAGAGATCGTCCACATTTAAATTGCCTGCGCGTTTTGTGAGAAGACAAAGGTAACACTCCAGCGAAAAGAAAAACGTAGGGGAAGCCTGGACATCAGCCACAAAGAAGTTGGGAGGCACTTTGTGCACATTAACTGCATATTTTACGACGTTACGAGTAATGTCTTTCGCGAGGCTTCTTCGAAAACGAGCCTTCATCTTCGTATCCCGTCGCAGCGAATTACTCGCGCGATATGACCGGCACGAGCTCGGGATAAGAAGAGCTTTCCGAATCATTATCATTAGTACGTTATGTTCCATGGTAGAAAAACATCGAAAAGACATTGGTAATTTTCTACAAGATTCTTTGCGTTCTGTAGATGCGTTATCTTTTTTCCAATGCATGTTTATTTATAATTGTTGCTTATAGCGTCAAGGAATTATTATTTATGAATCATCTTTTAGAGTATCATCTTTTAGAATTCCATTTAGTCGAATCAACCAAGAATTTGTTTGCTCATCCAAACAAGAGATGAGTTGATTCAATTAAAGGGGATTTTCAGTGTATGTACCATGTAGCGTCAGTATAAGATTTTCATTGATGAAACTAAACACGGAACAATTTCGATGGCATGATAATTGGTAGCGATTCCATAATAGTAATCCATTACAAATAATCCATTACAAATAAGAATCGGGAAATGATCATACGCAGGATGCGTATGATCTAATATAAGGAATTTCATACAGGGAAGAAAATTGCTTAATCGTCTCGTCGATAACAAGAAACGCGGGAAAAGAATGAATAATGGAAAATAAAAGGAAATGTCTTCCATTTGCGTACTTTGCTATCGATGCCATAAAATGCAGGATTGCGTCGAATTGCCGTGCAGCTAGAAGAACCGCAAGAACAGATAACCGGGCACCTATCAACGGTAGTTATCGCCGCGTCGATTGCACTCTTGCTCTTTCTTTCCCTTTTTTTTTCACTTTGCTGCTGCACTCTAATACGCGACCGCGCCCACAATGCTCCCGTTTAAAGCGTTAAAATTCCGCGTAAACGCGCTACTGCCGTACGGACGTTGTTGGTTTATTATTAGAGAAGCGATAACAGTTCCTTGTAGGCAGAGTTTTTTCACAATAAAAATTACAGCCTACTGTTTCCGCTTGAAGTAGACTTCCGATCTATCGATGATACCAAAAAGCGATACGGCATATCCTTTAAGGATATCGAATCATGAGTCACGTCACACACGCATTATCGCAGTTTCTTCTAGACTAATCTAGACAACCACTCATGGAAACGCGGTGATCGAAATTGTGGACGATGTGGGAGTACACGGTGATGTCATTGATAGTGCTAGAGGTAAAAAGCAATAGTGTTACGCTAGAGCGAATAAATATAATCTCAAGATTATATAAATTGCGAATAGATTAAACGGTAATCTCAAGTGATTATTATGTACGATGATGTACATGATCTCGACGTATTCCGTCATTTATTGTCCGAGCAAGCAGATTATGATCCCAATAGCATTCAACAACGGAACTGGGTCGCGCGTGAAACAAACATGCAACGCTTGCACCTTTCGTCATCACTAACGGGACATTAAAAAGCGAAGCTTATTATATTATTCTCTTGTGTTGTGCAAATCATTAATTAAATCTGTGTTAAAAATGTAAACGGAACCAGTCCTCTCTCGGAACCGGTCATACCCGTGCAATTTTAGCAAAAAGTAAACTCAGCTGTTATTTACATAACATTGTAAATTATAATATTTTAAACTATATCTCCAGAAAAAGTCAAAGAAATACATACATGTACAGTTAATATATTTTTAATTAACAAAATAATTTTGAGAGTTACTGTAAACTGTAATGAAAGCATCAAAGTTTATCATGAGAAAGCTTATCATTAATATTAGGTGAAACGTGAGCGATATGACTTTTATCCAGACAAGATTCAGTTCCCAGAACTTGAGATGAGCGAGATGGTTCTGGTCCACTAAAATCTAGATTGTACAGACATACTACGGATGAATGTTTCGAAGCATCAAAAGCGTTAGATTTCACAGACTGAGCCACATTAAAGAAGTCACTCGAGTATAAAGATAGGAACTTAGATAAAATCTTGCCATAAGATGGCCCAAATTAAGAAAGTAGACCAAGCATTATGACTAAAAAGATCCTTAAATCATTTCGTCAAAAGTTACAAAATATTTTCTGTATATTATTATCTAGCAATTTGATTTTAAAAGTTAATAATAATAAGTAATTAGGGCTAAATAATAAATTAACAATTTTATGTCTTCTTTATAAACTGTTTAGACTTTACTTTCAAGTATTTTTCTTCTAGACGTGTAAAAGGATTCATTGAAAGCGTAATTCGTTTCGTGGAAATTTAAAAAATCAACGGCTAATTTATTCATGCTTCCTGCAACTAAGTGCGAATTTCCATATGCTATCTGACGAACACGACGATGTGTCACGGAGTGCGGGTTTCGTGAGTGAAAAGAAAAGTCGCGTATACGCACTAACGCGCGTAGGTGGTTGAGACACATTTGCGCGCACTTTTACACGTGCGTGCATGCATGTGGGAGTAAGACAGCACACGCATGCACGTGTGAACTTACGATCGAATGCATGCGTTTCTCAGTCTCGCATCGCAGACTTTTCCCACACGTGGTTCTTAGACACGACTCCCTTTTCTGTTCTCATTCTGGGCCGACTTTACCTCGTTCTAATCCCTATTCCCCTCCCCCCATCGCTTATTTCATATTCTCTTCTATTTCTTCCTCTCGTTATTCCTTCTCGTCTTCCTCGAATGAGCAACCGTTGTGTAACCGTGGTTTGCCATGTACGATATAATTTCGCAGACTCAGTCACGATTGATGAAAGCTGTCCGGAGACATTCCATATCGATAGCATGATATGGAATGTAATTAATATACTATTCTCTTATGTTGTGTAAATCATTAATTAAATTCGTGTTAAATATGTAAACGAATGTAAAACTCGAAAATAAAGTAATTAATAATGATAAAAAGAAAATTTATGGAGAACTAATGTCAAAAGTTAATAAAACGGAAATTATTTTTTTAAACTAGTTTTATATCTTTTAAATTCTACATATAATTATGTAAAACAACTAAACTAAATTCAATCCTTCAATTAAAATACTTTATTCTTTATGTAAAAAGACATACTATGAAAAAATTAAACATGTATATATAGGTATGTATAAACTCTATTTATTATATTTTGATATTTTTACTTGTTTCCATTTTCCATTTTATATTATATTATATTTTATTTTATATTAAAATAAAATGGAATGAATAATAATTATAATATTGTTTATTTTCCATTTATTTTATTCTATAAATAATAGTATTGGTTTAATTTTTGCTAGTGTTTACTTAACGCGACGTAGCGAGCTATATACAATAATAATAAACATTGAATAACCGAGTAATCGAGTATTAGATCCGTCAGCGACATCAGCAAAGTAAAGTTAATAAGCCGTAGCGAAACGGATGAAGTTTGAAGGATACACGAAGTAACGACACGGTCTCTTGATCACGAAATCAAAGCTGCAACGGAGAGCAATAACGAACTTTGCTTTCGTTCATAAAGAAAAGCGAAAGAGGCAGTTTGCGCCTTTTGCGGGTGAGTTTCCGGTTCCTTCCTTCCTGCATCGGACAGATATCACCTGGCGATGAGTCAGAGAAGTCGCTTCCCAGACACCTGCTGTCAGAATCGCGTAGCAGGTTCCATCCACCATTAGCCACGCGTATGTGCTCCCTCAAGAGTCGAGCGCTACTTGTGTATGCCCTCGATACACATGCACTGTGTTTTACTCTATTGTCACCGAAACGAGTCCCGGATTCATGGGCCAGCGACTTGTGACATCACGGGATCTTCGGGCACTCCTATTTCTTCGTTACGACGACTTATTTTGCAGACGCAATTAAGTTTAATTCCCTTTTACCATAAAAAAAGAAGCAAAACACGGGGGTAAAATCTCGCTAAAATTGCATCACTTAAATCTATATCGATCAAGATAAAAATCGCAAAGAGACAGTTAATGAAGATAAAATGAAATTGTCAAATATAAGATAGATGATGTACAAACGATCAAGGGTTGCTAAATTCCTGTTTCGATCATTTTCTGTAAGTAATCTCCCTAAATTGATACCATGATGTGTACATCTGCATCATCACGTGAATCGCGAAACAGCTGTATCCTGGCAGCAAGGATGGCACGTGTTGGTATCCTATATCTTCTCTACCAATCGTATAGCTAAATCCTAAGGGAAGATCGAGTCAGGTGTACATCGATCAACAGCTGGAAGATGGCTTTTTTCGTCTTAGGTAACAGCATCGTTTTTGCTTCAAAATGCTTCTTCGAATAGTATCTTATGATCAATCATCGCGCTATTTAGAGCATATCATGAAATACGAGTATCTAATATGTGAAATGAAAAAAGAATTCCTTAAAAAACATCAAATCATGATATAATTCACACGTGACTTCAATAATTATATTACCACGTAGGTTTCGATCATTCCTTTTTTGACGGAACTCAGACAGGAAGTCTGATTCACCCAGCCGAAGAAAATCCTTAAAGATTTCAAATAGTGGACAAATGACTCATATAGGTAACAAATATACAATATTTTGTTTAAAAATTTTTTTATATGGAAATCTAAAATAACATAAGTTTCAATTATGTATAGATGTGAGGTTTAGATTATAATAACATGTAATAACGTTATATTCTTATAACGATAACGAAGAAACAAGATCAAATACGGAAATCTCGTAAAATCGAAATACAACCAGTGACATTAAAATGACAAATAGTAAAGGAGAAAGCTACATTGTACATTATACATGAGAACATTTGTAAAATGCAATGTACAATACATTAAATGTTTGCGTTTGAAAGAAATTACGAGCTGCTTTCCATCCTTTTACGTTGTCTCAAAGAAGAACGGGAAACTCATTTAACCGGATAAGAACTAATTAACGCAATGATGTGCGTATGAACATGAGCAAGGTAACTCTTCGTTTCGCATGAAGAGGCAGGAGTGTCGATAAATAGCAGGCGTATTGAGAGATGCTGCTTTCTTGCGATTATTGTTGGCGGTGAGAATGAAAGCTACGCCTCTTTATGAGGGCGACCGAGAGAAACCTTGAACCTCGACTGACAATGAGTTGGCGTAGGTGCAGAAAACACGAACACGAAGGCATAGGATTGTCCGGAAATAGAAGCAGAACAAAAAAAGTTTCGTATTAATTATCATGACACAATTTCTATCATTATATCTAATTATATTGGCAAAGATCAGCTTAAATAATCTATCTCGAATAATCTAATCTCGAATTTAAATCAGTTATATAAATTAAAAAGAAAATTGGATTGAATACAAATTTGATTGAACAAAAACGTCTTTCAATAAAATTTCAAAATATTTAAAAATTGATATTGACAAATTGAAAAATAATACGTATTTTACAATACAACATGTATTTTATATGTCAAGACAGATGGCATTAATCGATTCATCGGCACAAACGAGTACAGCCCCAAATACACGAATAGTTTAATTGCTTCCGGAAGTTTTGTTCGAATCGACGAGTTGACTCACGACAGGTGTTATAAAAGTAATAATAGGTTACGTATGCCATTACTATTGCATGCATATAGTGTACAACCAGTATTAACTCTCAGTGATGCATTTAAGATGCATATGCATCTCATATTTGGAGCTCTTACAAACTTTTAAGAAAAGTACTTATAAAATATTTAATGTAAATAAAGCAATTGCTTTTTAAAAAGTCTCTCAAATTTGTTAGCAAATATGCCAATAAACATAAATCAGTACATGAGAATATAAACCAGTAACAAAATAAGTCTTGGACATTGTAGCACCGTTATGTACGGTAATCTAGGCTAGAAAGAATTCTCATACCACTTCTTTTCGTAACACATTTATAACGGGAAGACAATTGTCATCAGATTAACAGCAAGAAAAAATATTTCCATAAATAAAATAGTTATCATTATTTTGTTCACTTTATATAATTTTAATATTATGTTACAAATTAAACAGTATTTTAATTTATCAAAATTTAATCAGAATTAATTTTATCTATCTGTAAATTCTATTAATAGATAAAAATAATATTTTAGTGATATCCTTAAATTTTATTGTTAAATAAATAAAAATACAATTGAGCCACATTTCAATTTGCACAAAATGAAGTATTCACAAGAAAACGCGGATCAATGCCTCGCATGTGATCTAAAACTCATAAAAGAATTTTAAACCTACTCCCCGAAGATCTTTGAGTACTCGTAACCCGCGATTTGCTTCTGGTAATCGTCAATGCTTTACTGTGCATTCCGTCGAACAAACCAATCGTGATCGTACAATGATGAAATGCTTCCCCGCTTCTTCGAGAGGTCGAAGATTTTTATGAAATGTGCCCTGCAAAACGTTGAATGTCTTGCGATAGAAACATTTCGTAAAATCTATCATAATTCATAAAATACGAGGATACGCAGCTACAAAAAAACAAAATAAATCTACAAAAATTAAATCTTTCATCATAACAATTAATTTTTTATATTAAAATGTTAAAACAATTAGAATTATTTATTGTAAATTTATTGTAAAATAAAAATTCTATTATCTTAGTAAAATAATATTCGTATAAAAACATATACAAATATATAATTAAAAATATATCCATATATGTCTATATATATTCTTCTTTCTTTTGTAAAATTACTGTTTGGTACAAGAAAAACAATAATTTAATAATGATAAAACAAAGAATAAAACAAAGAATAATTAATAAAAGGATAATTTTTGATAATGTTTCTTTTACGAAAAGTTAAGTATAAAAAAATTAGAAAAAACGCTCTATATATATGATTATATATGTAAATTATTATGTATATTTTAATTATTGTTTCTTCATTATTATTATTTCTTTCATATCAAATGATAATTTTACAAAAGAAAGAAGACTGTATGAGCATCTATAAACATATTTCGTATATAATTATACATACATACATATCTATATATATACATATATGTTCCTATATAAACAATTTTTTACCGAGTTATTGCATCGATTAATTTATTCGTATTCTGTTAACATTATCGAGGATTAATAGCACTCTCGAAGTCACTTGTTTAACATGATCGGCGTAAAACACACGTCGAGAATGTATGTTCTCACTCGCACGGTGACGTTATCGATGCGTGCTTCGTGCTGTTATGTCGCTATTTTCGCTAGCTGGTGACTATCACCAGAGGGATGGGAACGTAGATATGCATTTTTATCGCAAGCATTTAAAGCCGTTATTCAGTCATGGCTGGCAACCCGTAAATGATAACATGAGCGTTTAACAATTATCAGACATTTTAACGAAATCAAACACACTCGACAGACTGTTAAGCAGCAAACATCGCAATAGTCTGTCAAAACATGTTTTATGTCGTTGTTTTGTCAGTAAACTCGCACCAATGGTGCACAGTCGCTGGATAGACATCCCAGCTTTAATCAATTCGTTTTGGAACATTATAAATCAATTAAACGGTGTATCAGTATTGCGCGGAGGAAAATTATTGCAATATAAAAATCCTTCATAAAGATTCATGTTTCCTGCAATTAATCCTTCATAAACAATTCTATCATCTCATGTACTTGTTCATCATTCTATAATTATCAATGACATCAATCTCTTTACGAGTAATACATAATTATGGAATTAATAAATAACGCTAACGCAAATACCGATCCGATCGCAAATTCTGTTGTAAAACTATTACTACGGTCAGAAGGAAAATCGACGGCTGTTACGCCATTTGTTTTCTATTCGTAACACGCGAGACAAAGCAGTTACCACACCCTGACTGCGTGCACGGTTTGCGCTTAAAACAATTGTATCACATGTCACGTAAGGCGTAGTATTAGTACGCGTGCCTCATGATCAGACCTCGCCAACTTACAGAATGTAACATCTTTTAAATTAGCATCTGTGTTTTTTTTTTTTATATATAAAATCAATCTTACAATATTCATTGTTTTAAGAGAAAATTGATACAATATGTATAATAAGATATAGTACAATTTCGAATACGATACAATTCTGAACAAAATGAAATTGGAATTCAATTTTCGAGGTTTAAATTCAGTAATCTTCTCATTGTGTAAAGAATACAGAAAGATCAAACAGAAAAAAATCAAACTTTAATTTCGAAAATCGAATTTTGTTAAATCTTATTTTGTTGTGTCATATGAAATTGCATCTCTTACTTTATACGTGTGAAATTACTTATTTTTTTAGAAAAAATAATAAAAAATTAAAAATATTATAGTAAATAAAGAATATGATAAATAAATCTAACGATAAAGAAGAAAATATTTTTTTTATAGTGAATATTTAGCTTCGGATAAAATTCATAAAATATATATCTGTGAATGTCTGTACCATAA
>Ga0157364_1001001_pt1 | contig 22649 bp, 20 predicted proteins | sample AttsexASBM2_FD_111476 | JGI IMG/M metagenome (GOLD analysis project Ga0157364, IMG submission 111476) | Fungus gardens microbial communities from leaf cutter ant in Ribeirão Preto, State of São Paulo, Brazil - Atta sexdens ASBM2 | ecosystem: Host-associated > Fungi > Mycelium > Unclassified ...
AAATACATCTGGTCCGTGCTACAACCTCATGTCCGCCTCATTTCCTACTCAAGGCCACCATGTTGCATACATGTGCCCTGACGTCATCTTCTAGATCTTTCTACTATGTTCTAGGCTTATGACATCACATCATGTGACATATCATGTGACTGCAATGTCATGTGCCTCTTCATTATCCCTAAAAAGAAAAGAAAAGAAAAACAAAATTCCTATAAAGTCAGAAAATAAAATAAAATAAAATAAAAATTGTCTATGTCCAGAGTGTCTCATAACAGGTATGAGTTTTGATCATGTGATAGCAACAGCTTGTACATGGACCATCACTCTTTTGTATATATACCTCTGTGTCTGAGGGCTAGACCTCAGACTTAACAACATCAATTATCCTTGTTGATTGTTATATGCAATTCCACCCACCCAGAAATTACATCCCTGCAGTGATATTAATTCCAAATTATACAAACCTGCCTTCCACAGTGGCCACCATGTCTTATAGCGGTACTGCAACCATCTGGGTATTCTGTCTTCTATGGTAGAGATACTCTTATTCAACTCGGTCTTCCATGACAGAGTTACTCCTGTCAGTGTCTCAACACTAAAACCTCTGCTCAGGGTAATAGGGGTTTTACCACTGAAACCCCAAGCATCTCCTATACTATCTGTTTTGTATATAAAACTAGTAGTTATACTATAATTCGCTAGTCTGATAATCAATGAAGATTGAACTTGATCTCCGGTGTTCAATGGTGACACACCAATCAGCACTCACTCCCATCATCTGAAGTTGCGACCACATAGCAGACAGATAGCGCAGCACATAAGCTAAAGCCAAGGTCATTCCACAAGTCTGCTCATCTCTGAGTCTATCCTATGGACTTCCACCCTAGTGTTAACCATGCCTGACAGTATTATCAGACTCCCAAGTTTGCTATTACTTCTGAGCAGTCCTGCCTGCTAAACCCTCTATCACAGTTCCGTCTGCAATTCAACTTGTACCTCGTACTTCAAAGTCCAAAATGGCTTTCTCTCGCTGTAACTCTTCAACTCCGGTCCCACTGCTTAGAACACCCTTCAACATAATCTCACGTTTCAGTGACCAAATGGCCTATCCACCAAATGAGCTATGATGCTCAAGACAAATTCACTAAAGAGGCCGTTCATCTCTGAGGTCTCCTTCTAGTACAATTCAACCTGGCCAAACAGTTTCATCTATTCCTGGCCCAAGTATTGTCTCTGCAGACAATGATCCTAATTGGGAAGATGCTTCTACTAATCCTATTACTAACAATAATAGACCTACATCTTCTACTCACTCATAGTCCAAACCCTGTCAGAGTGATAATACTAATGAACAATTGGCCAAAATACTCAGCTGACTTGCTAACACACTTAATTCTAATCAGACTCCTGGTTCTAATACTAATATAAGGGGAACTAAAGCCCGCATTCCCAATACCTTCAGCGGCACAGAGCCTGACAAGCTCAATAATTTCCTGTTTCAATGTCACCTATATTTCCATGCTAATCCAGCACAATTCAATACAGACATTGCAAAAATCAACTTTGCAATGACCTATCTCATGTTATGATCTAAAGCTCGGAAGGTTAAGCAATAGAACAACTCTTGTATTGAGTAACACAAGAGAACTCAATAGAGTTCCTAGTACAGAGTAGTCTACCTTATATACTAGTACTCATGGTCCATGCTAACTACTGTGCACCCTACCCTAAATGGCCATGAGTATAACATGAGGCCAGCATGTGTTGTCCATGCTGTATGATGTCACCAGAACCTTCCACTTCATTCTTCTAAGTCTTGTGATCAGTCTCGTGATTATGCCATCAACTTGTGACTGATGTGACAGCGTGACTGATAAACTCTAATCCAAGTTTTGTTCTAAAAATAGAAAAGAAAATAAAAATAAAAATAAAATAAAGTGAAAAAACAAAGTCCACTGTCGACGATCTTGACATCTCACTGAAGTAGCCCAGGACTGGTTTGAAGTAGGCCTTAACCAGGAAGACCAGGGCATCCTTCAAAACTGGCTCTCTGACTGAAACCTATTTGTGAATGAGCTATGCCGACATTTTGGTCTCTCAGACCCTGTTGGTAAAGCAGCCAACATGCTGGACAATCTCCACATGAAGCCTGGCAACAAGATTTCCACCTACAATGTGGACTTCATGCGCTATGCCTCCCAATTAGGTTGGGAGAATAGTGTTCTATGCCATTGTTATTACCAGAGGCTCCCCAATTGGATTCAGGATCCCATCTCTACCTGGGAACAAGGAAAACTCACCTTGTTCAGGATATGTATGCTTTAGCAATAACCATCGATCACTGCTACTGGGAATGAGACCGTAAATGCCACTGTGCAAGGCAAGCGGAGAAAGAGGCTCTCAAGTCTCACTCCTGGAAGCAAGGAAAAGTTTCCACCTCCAGTTCTATCATGGCTCCCCAGAACAAGGCAAATCCATCTCTGGTAGCCTCATCCACCAAGAACTCTTCCTCCAAGTCACCTACGTTCTCTGCTCCCAAGAAGCAACCCAATATTCCATGGGTAGATCTCTCTTCTAAGCTGGCCAGTAATGGCAAGTTGACCAGTGACAAATGCAGGAAGTGTCTCGAAAACAATCTGTGCCTCTATTATGGTGTAGGAGACTACAAGCTAGACTCCTGTCCCAAGAGGCAGACCATGGTCTCTCCTAAGGGCGACAATGCTTCAACAACTGCTGATACTCTGGCAGCTGCTTCTGAGAAACCCTCAGAAAAATAGAGGGTGACCCCTAGGACTCTGCACAGACTGAGTGTTATGGGATGCTTTAGATATGAACAATTTTTATTTTCTTCTTCTTTTATTTTCTGACTTCATAGGGATTTTGTTTTCTTTTTCTTTTTCTTTTATTTTGAACAATAAGAGGCACGTGACACTGCAGTCACATGACATATCACATGATGTGATGTCATAGGCCTAGAAGGTGGTGGAAGGATCTAGAAGATGATGTTAGGGCACATGTATACAACCTGGCGACCTTGAGGCAAACATGAGGAAGGAGCATGGATATAAGGGCAGGGTTAATTATTAGTAGCACGGACCATGAGGACTTTGTATAAATAGGACTCTAATTAAAAAGAGGCTCCTTGTTAAGTTCTCTTGTGAACTACCCACATTATATTTGCTTTTGAGATTTACTCGCTTGTGCGATCATTTGTTATTGTGATAAGTGGTTGCCACAACAATGAGGGCCACATTGAACTTCCCTGTGCAGCAACGAGTCTGATTTGACTCAATGCATCCACTCTTTCCAATCCTCATTCACTCTTTGTTTCTCTTACTTCTCTCTTGATCCTTGGTCAGAATCACCTTAATAAAATCCCATTCCAAGCTCTCATTAACTCCAGGTCTACTCACTGCTTTGTAGATTCTAAATTTGTGGATACTCACTACCTGAAGACATCCGCAACTCCTCCACTTGTTCTCCACTTGTTTGATGGTTCATCAAACTACATTATCTCTGAAATTGCCAACTTGCCCATAATATTTTCCACCAGTGATTGTATGAATCTGGACTTCTATGTCACTCTGCTTGATTCTTCCTGCTCTTTGGTCCTTGGATATAACTGGCTCACCCAACACAATCTACTGATTAACTGGGTAAATAAATCAATAAACTTTTGTCTATCTTTGCAGGAAAATCTCACTCCTTCTTGCATTATGGCCAACACACAATTGGCATCTCTGTTCTTTCCAGACATCACTCTGCAATCATTGGATTCTGCAGTTTTCATACCTATATCTGAGACCTCCATGTCTAACTCCAAGCAACCTAACATTACTATCATTGGTGCTGCAGCCTTTTTGCACGTATCAAAACTTCTGGGCTCCCACAATTTCGAACTCTGTCTTCACTCTTTGGACATTCAGGCTAGCTCTGTAAAACTTGCAGAAGCACCTGATCTCTCCAATGTCCCTTCTGAGTATCACAAATTTGCTGACATCTTCAGCAAAACTAAAGCTGAAACTCTCCCTTCTCATCGTCCCTATGACCTCAAAATTAATCTGGAAGAGGGTGCTCAACCTCCGGTTGGCCCTATATACTTTCTTTCAGCATCGGAACAAGAGGCTCTCAAGAAATTTATTAAGGAAAATCTCAACACGAGTTTCATATGACCAACCTCATCTCCACACGGTGCACCGGTCTTATTCATTAAGAAGAAAGATGGTTTACTGTACCTTTGTGTCGACTTCTACAGTCTTAATCACATCTCCAAGAAGGATTGCTATCCACTTCCGCTTATCTCCAATCTACTGGACTCACCTCGTAAAGCTCAGATCTACTCAAAGATAGATCTTTACCATACTTACCATTTGGTTCACATTGCCGACAGTGATGAATGGAAGACTGCCTTTAGGACATGTTATGGATCATTTGAATGGTCTGTAATACCCTTTGGCCTTACCAATACTTCTGCGGTTTTCCAGCAATTCATGAACAACATTTTCTCTGATCTTTTGGATGTCTGTGTTGTGATCTATCTGGATGATATACTCATCTACTCGAATAACATGTCCGAACATCACCGGCATGTGAAAGAAGTACTCAAGCGTCTCCACAAGACTGGTCTTTATGCCAAAGCAGAAAAATGCGAATTCCACTCTGAGTCAGTAGAATATCTGGGATACATCCTTTCTCCTTCTGGTCTTACCATGTCCGATGACAAAGTAAAGATTATTCTAGACTGGCCGGAACCCAAGAAAGTCAAGAACATTCAATTCTTCTTAGGTTTTGCAAACTTTTACCGCCGGTTCATCTTCAACTACTTGGACATTGTCATTCTATTGACACACCTCATCTAGAAGGACATTCCTTGGAAGTTTGACTCTTCCTGTCGAGATGCTTTCAACTCTCTCAAAAAAGCATTCACCTTCGCTTCTATCCTTACTCATTGGATTCCCGATGCTCAACTCATCATGGAAACTGATGCTTCAGACTACACTCTTGCTGCAATCCTCTCTATTGTTAATGAAAATAATGAAGTTCATCCAGTTGCCCTTTACTCTCATACTTTTACTGTGGTGGAGTTGAACTATGACACACATAACAAGGAATTTGTCAAGATCGTTGACAGTGGACTTCATTTTTATTTTCTCTTTTCACTTTATTTTCTTTTTCTTTTTCTTTTATTTTCTATTTTTAGAACAACTTGGGTTAGTGTTTATCAGTCACACTGTCACAAGCTGATAGCAAAGTCACAAGACTGATCACAAGACGTGGGAGAATGGAGTAGAAGGTTCTGGAATAAAGTGACGTCATAACAACATAGACAACACATGTTGGCCTCATGTCATATACATGGTCATTTAGGGTAGGGTGCACAGTAGTGAGCATGGACCATGAGTAGTAGTATATAAGATAGACTACTTTGTACTAAGAACTCTATTGAGTTCTCTTGTGTTACTCAATACAAGGGTTGTTTCATTACTTAAACACTTTGAGCTTTGAATCATAATAGAATTGCTTGCCATCTTCAAAGCTTTCAAAATTTGGCAACACTATTTGAAAGGTCCAGTCTACCCCATTGATGTTGTTACAGATCATAAGAACCTTGAGTATTTTTCTACTACCAAGGTATTGACCCAGAGGCAAGTGTGGTGGTCCAAGTACCTCTCCCAGTTCAACCTTGTCATCAGGTTCTGCCCTGGTTGTCTCAGCACCAAACCAGATGCTCTCACTAGACAATGGGATGTCTATCCTAAAGGGGGGAATACTGGCTATGCCACAGTCAACCCTCACAACTTCAAGCCTATCTTCACTCAAGAACAACTTGCAGCCTCTGTATGAGCTACTGTTCTTCTTTTTCCTTCTCTCCATGCAGCTACAGTTGTAGATCTGGACACCCTATATCAAGACATCCTATCGGCTCTCCCTAGTAACCCAATTGCTATGAAACATATCTCCGCAGATAGCCAGTGGTCTATGGACCCAAACAGTCTACTCCTCCTTGACAACAGAATTTATGTACTATCTGCTAGCAATCTCCACACATGTGTTCTTCAGTATAATCATGATCACATCCTTGCTGGACATTTTGGTCAAAATAAAACACTGGAATTAGTCTGCTGTGGATACTCCTGGCCTAGCCTCTGTGCTAATGTACAACAATTCTGCAAGTTCTGTGTCACTTGTATGCAATCCAAGCCACAACATTACAAGCCCTATGGATCTCTCAAACAACTCCCCATCTCTGAATGACCATGGAATTCCATTTCTATGGACTTTATCAAGAAACTTCTGTTATCCTCTGGGTTTAACACTATCTTGGTCATAGTCAACCAGCTCATCAAGCAGGTGATCTTTATCCCTGCCCATAACACCATCATGTCTGTGGACTTAACACATCTATTCATCCTTCATGTGTTTTCCAAACATGGCGTTTCTTCCCATGTTACCTCTGACAGAGGCTTGGAGTTTGTGTCAAACTTCTTTTAATCTTTAGGTACTGCTCTCAACATGTGGCTTCACTTCACTTCAGGTTATCACCCTGAAGATGATGGACAAACTGAACACATGAATCAGACACTCAAGTAATACCTCTGTGTATATTATAACTACCAGCAAGACAACTGGTCCAAACTCCTACCTTTTGTAGAGTTTGCCTACAATAATACTCCAAGCACTACTACTGGTGTTTCCCCATTCTTTGCTAATAAGGGATATCATCCAAACATCATTGTTCACCCCAAATGCAATATTGCTTCCTTCTGAGCCCACAACTTCACCGTAGATCTCGATGAGTTACAAAGTACCCTCAAAGCTGAAATCTCTGCAGCCCAACAGCGTTATTAGAAATCCGCTGATGTATGACGTTCCCCCACTTCTGATTTCAAAGTAGGTGACAGAGTCTTTGTCAAGGCTCAGTTCTTTTGAACCACTTGGCCTTCAAAGAAACTCTCCAAAAAATATCTCGGACCTTATGAAATCATTGCCCAGCCTGGTACTCTATTGTTCACTCTCTGTCTTCCAGAGTCCATGTGCTCTGTTCATCCAGTTTTCCATGTCCATGCTCAAACCCGCCATATCCAACATTTTCTCTGAGAGAATACAACCGGCCCCTGCTCCAGTCATAATTGACGGGGAACACAAATATGAAATTTCTCGGATAGTAAATTCTAAAATTAATTGCCGACAGGCATGCAAACTTCTGTACAAAGTGATCTGGCTAGGGTATGAAGATACTGGAGACAAATTTGAATGGATTCCTGCATCCGAACTCACTCATGCCACTGGCTCGGTATCTGATTTCCACATTGTATATTTCACCAAGCCTGGTCCTCTCCCATTGTCCTGATCATGCTGTTGTATTTGTCCCCTGCCTCTGCACATTTCCAATGGGGACTTCCTTCATTAATTTCTTAGTATATTCTGTCCACTTATTTTCATTAACCCTCAGCTTCTGTGCACTTTTCGGGGTTTCTTTTTAAAACTTTCAAACTTCTTTTCATTTTAATTCTTGATTTCCTTACTCACACATTTAAATTACAGAAAAATAAAAATTCTATTAAGTAAAAACAAAACTACTATACTAATAGGTGTTATAGTACGAGAGAATAAACAGACTTTGGACTAGGGTTAGGGTTAGAACCTTAGATAATTATTAGTCTACAACGGACAAAGGATTAGGAGATAGGCACGTGACCAGGAAGTCATGTGGTAGAGTCTAGAGCGGTCTGGAAGGACTTAGGGTCTAGAAGGATCGGGAAGAGTCTAGAGATGGAGTTAGGGTTAGGAGTGATGTCAAGGGACAAGGGTTTCTCATGGTGTACACATGGTGTGTACATGTACAGCGGAGATTAAGAGTATGACGTCAGGGCACATGTAGGAAGCATGGTGACCTTAAGGTAAATACATGGTGGATGAGTAATGGACATGAGGTAGCGGCATGGACTTTAGGGTCAGTAATATAATGTTGTAGCACGGACCAGGACAAAGTAGTATATATAGTGGTAGATAGAGTAGGAGCTTCTTATCGAGTTCTCTTGTATCAACCCGGTATAAGGTTTAGTCTTGAAACCAACTCTAAGGTTTTGAGTCTACAACAATAGGAGGCAGATGACAGAGTCTCCTCCTCTTCTCCAGAGCCAGCCTCGGACCCCTCTGTATCATCTCTGCTCTCCTCCTTCCTGACTACTCCTTCCAAACTTCATCTTCACTCCATTGTGGCCCCAATCCTCTCCAACTGGACCGTGTTCCTCTCTTGGCTCTCCACCAAGTCTTAAAGGGACTTCCCGACTCCTCAGTACTCCTTTACAAGTTTCTGGAGTGTCTTTTCTATAGCACTTAGAATCCTGCCATAAGTGGGAATCATGGCCAGGGTGTTGGTGTTGGTGTGGGGTACATACCTCTACTTGAGGGTGATACATCTGACACATGTGAGGGATTGGCTATGAAAGAGAAAATTATTAAAAAATAATAATAAGTATAATGAAAATTACTCATCTTGAGAGGTGCACTAGACAATTCTGCCTGGCACTTACATACCTCTCACAGGGATTAGCATTTCCCATCTTGACTGTGGCATCCTCACAATACTTCCCTTGTTGTTTTCCTTTAGCCTTCTTAGAAGGCCATTGCCCCTCCTTGTCTCTGGTAGCAACTTCCTTGTGCTTAGATCCCACGACCTGGAATCCTTCAGCCCCCTCTAATATGGCAGCCTCTTTCTCTAGCACCTTGTCCCAGAGTTGTTGGATATACTCCAACTTCTTCTTCTTCTCTACAATCCTTTGTTTTTTGGCCTCTTCCTTGGCTTTGGCCTTAGCTTCTCTCCTGGCTTTCTGAGCTGCACACTCTGCATGACAGGCCTCTGCTGCCTCTTGCAATTGAAGAAGGGACTGCTGCTCTGCCTCATGCCATCACTGCATCTCATAATGCTGCTCCTTGAGCATTTCAGCATCGTTTTGAGAAATATCAGAGAGGGCAGGGGAAGACATGACAATATAGAAACAAGAGCAAAAAACTTCTTTTTTCATTTATGTATTGTTGACCTAGGTACCATCACAGGATTTTCGGATAAACTCAATAGGACTTCGAAGGCTCAGTCCTAAGGGGAAAATACTATCATATACAATTCCACCCACCCAGAAATTACATTCCTGCAGTGATATTAATTCCAAATTATACAAACCTGCCTTCCACAGTGGCCACCATGTCTTATAGCGGTACTGCAACCATCTGAGTATTCTGTCTTCCATAGCAGAGATATTCTTATCCAACTTGGTCTTCCATGACAGAGTTACTCCTGTCAGTGTCTCAATACTGAAACCTCTGCTCAGAGTAATAGGGGTTTTACCACTGAAACCCCAATCATCTCCTATACTATCTGTTTTGTATATAAGACTAGTAGTTATACTATAATTCACTAGTCTGATAATCAACAAAGATAACTCTTATTGAACTTGATCTCCGGTGTTCAATGGTGACACACCAATCAGCACTCACTCCCATCTTGGACTTCTTCCCATCATCTGAAGTTGCGACCACATAGCAGACAGACAGTGCAGCACATAAGCTGAAGCCAAGGTCATTCCACAAGTCTGTTCATCTCTGAGTCCATCCTGTGGACTTCCACCCTGGTGTGAACCATACCTGATATTGATATTACTCAACATTATCTCCTTATACTGAACTTCTGAAACACTACTAAGTTCAAGTATCACAACCAGTGAGTGGCTTATTTGTGATAAAATTTCTCAGAATATATGATAATTATTTGATAATCTGTTGTCCAGAATAGTATTTAATAAGAAGGCCAATATCTGATTGTTAATAATAAAAGTAAAATGGACATTCTACTTTTTACAGGTGAATTAGCTAAGCTAGCTATCACTGGCTATTTAACATATCTTACAAAAAAAGAAAGAGTAGAGAAAATTTACTTTTTTTTAGTATAATATATAGCAAAGTCTTATTCAATTTCCAAAAACCTTGGAAATATTATTCAATTGCTAGTTGATATTCAAAAGTAGTTTGAATTTTACTTTGAAGAGCTAAAATTACTCAAAGACAGAAATATCTATAAAGTTGTAAACCTTTTTAAAAGACAAAAAGTAATCAAGAATTGCTAGGTGTTCAATATTAAGTCTAATAGTCATTATAGATCTCAATTTATTGCAAAAGAATTTTCTTAGGTTAAAGAAATCTTAAAGATTGGAATATCTATAGTGTTGATGTAAAAACTAACTATCTGTATAATGATCTGGATAAGAAAATCTACATAAAGCAGCCTGAAGATTTTAGACTATTTAGTAAAAAAAAAAAGTCTAACAACTTCACCAATCATTATATAGTCTTAAGCAAGCTAGCTTATCTTGATGACAAACTATAACTAAGTTAATGTTAGCTCTAAGATTAAAGTAATATAAATTTGATATTAGTATGTATTACTTCATTGATAAAGAGATTAGAGAGCTTGTTATAACAATTGTCTATGTTGATGATATCTACTTTATAGGTTCAAAAAATTCTTTACTCCTCTTAGAGTTAAAAAGAAATTTATGATGAAATAAGAATGTCATAATCTTGGAGAAATTAAAGAGTTTTTTGGAATGCATATAAGTTTTAATTGCAAAAATTGAAAAATCTTTATAAACCAATCTGAGTACTTTAACAAAGTTTTAGCATACTTCAATATAGTATAGTAACTAACTCAATAAGTACTTTACTACCATTGGACTATATTATTTTTGTATTAGAGTTTACAAGAAGAATTCAACAGAGAATCTCCTACTACAACATATATGAGTCTATCATACTTTAATTATAAGGCAAACATATTATAGCTATAACTTTCAACATTATTATACTAGATTCTTTTACTTTCTTCTAGACCTATAATATCATCTCATATAACATAGTCACATGTTGTAATTACATGATTCTTCATTGCTCAATAAAAGAAAACTCAAAAAAACTAAAACTAAAAGAAGATAAAAATAAAATCTGTAAAAGAAAAACAAAATCATATTAAAAGAAACAAAGTTCAGTGGCATATTATAACTTAGACTAGGTATAAGATTTAGAATCTTATATATCTGTGACTAGTTACTTTACTTTCATGGCTTATAGAGTAATATTTTGGATGAGTTACTAACAAAAAATAATAGCTCAGTTTTCAACTAAGGCTAAATACATAACTCTTTCTAATTATGGCTATTAACTTGTTTAAATGAGAAATTTTCTTAATAAAGTTAGTTTTAATTAATATTCTGACTTCTCATCTTTATTATAATAATCTTGGTTTACTTTTCTAGAAATCTAATCTTATATAAGTGTTAAACCAAAATCTAATAATAAGCTCTTGAAAGTTTAGATTAGCAGCTTGTATTATTTATGTATACAGAACATGGAAGTTAAAATAACATTCAGCTTTAGTTTATATGCTATGTCTCTACTAGTCATATCAGAAGATGATGATAGTTTTAGTTAATTTTCAAGATAAGACTTTTATAGTATAACTACTAACCTATATATTAAGTATATTACCTAAGACAGTTATTTTTTTAAAATCAACAATTTATTATACAGAGTATGAGGGTAGGCCATTGTCAGGAGTACAGTATGAAGTACATATATAATACTAGCTAGATGTCAAAGCTAAGCTTGACATTGCGCACTTTTAGTGTAACTGGTTCAGTGGCTGGTCTGTTCCTAACAGCCATGGTAGCTATGTTGTAACTACTTATAAGACAACTAAACTACATGAAAAAGGAAAAGAAATAAAATGAAAAGGAGATAAGAAAAGAAAGAAATGAAGATGAAGGAAGGGAGAAGTATACAATGAAAGATGTTATATTGACTAAGTGATGGCACTTTCAAACAAAAACACCCTACAGTTAAATTCCAAAAAGAGGATAAAGTAATTTATTGAATCTCTTCTCAGATTTTAATATTTGTTATATCTTCTATACTCATAAAGAATATGATGCCTAGTTTTGATGGGATAGTTATCACATAAACAACTGAAATCTTTCTGATAGAAGAATCTCAATCTGTATTCGCCAATTAGAGTATGATTGATAATTACTCTTGTCACTCTTGTGTAAAGAGAATTCAAATACCCAAAATATTTGAGCTATGTACTATCTTTAGAATACGAAGGTTCTAAAGGATTGTTATCTTCATCACAGAGTTTGAGAAACTGGTATCCCTTTAAGTCCAAGACTTGAAAAGTTATCTTCTAAATGGATAAGATATTATTGCATTCACTTTTCTTGCTGAAGTCCCAAGAAGACTTGTAAGGATAATGAGATATGAGATAGAACTGTTTAGATTCCTTGTCAACAGCTTTATGAAGTGACCAATTACAATGACTTGGGCATTCCCAAAATTCAATTGAATTATTGAGGTTTTGGAGAAAGAATCTTCTGAGTTTATGTGAAATGGATGCAGAGTATATTTAGAATGGATGTAATGAAGAATCAAAAATTCTTTGAGTGGCATGGAGCAAATCTGTAATGACAACAATTTTAGAAATGCCAGAAATACTGGTGGTCTGATTGATACCACATTTAATAGTAAAAAGTTCAGCTTCTGTAGTCATGACATTTACAACATAGTGTAAGGTTTTGATGACAAGTTTGTTGCAGACATAAATGTGAGCAATAGAAGTGGTGATATTGTTTTTAATACTGGTGTTAGTAACAACAAGAATGTTACAAATTCAAAACCTTAGAATTGGTTAAGAAAGTGAACCTTGTATTAGAGTTTACACAAGAGAACTTGATAGAGAACTCTATACAAGATAGTCTACCTTATATACTAAATCCACATGGTCTGTGCTAGTTACTTCTAACCTACCCTAAACAGCCATGTGTTAGCCTTAAGGTCAACATATGTTGCATATGCTGCATGACATTATCTTTTCCAGAACCTTCTACATTCTTCTATATGTCTCATGACTTGTGACCATCACTGTCACTGTGACTGATGTGTGACTGAGTGATGTTGCCACTAACCCTAATCCTAAGTTCTAAAAATAGAAAAATAGAAAATAAAATAAAAAATGAGAAAGAAAATAAAAAGAAACCAAGTTCACTTTCTGTGATCTTGACAAAGAACATAAAAAGGATCTAATGAGAATATTAATGAATTATATAGAGATCAGTATTCATAGAGATACAAGTATATCAATATAGTAACATAATTAGTTATCTTTTAAAATTAGCCTGACATCTACTATAACAGATAACAGCCCTACTAGATATAAGCTTTGATCATGTAATAGAAATAGCTTGTATACAGATCATCACTATTTTGTATAAATATTTCTATATCTAAGGATTAGACCTCAGACTTAATAAGATTATTTATTAGAACTTCTGAATCATTTCTAAACCTCTGAGAGTACACCTAAGATTCAAATATTACAAATAAGTAAGTTATTTATTTTGTGATAAGAATCTTCTATGTTCTTCTGTATAATACATGATTATGTGACCATAGCTTATGATAGTGTTGTGTGATGTGTGACAGATGTATGATAGTTTGTGATAGTCATATGTGATATCATACTAACTGAATACAAAATATAATTGTAAGAAAGTGAATAGGCTCTAAGTTAAGCTCTGCCACTGAGTTTGTAAAGATGTAGATGGATGGAGATAAAACCTGCAATTGTCTTAATACTGAGAAAAGGTGAGGTTTGAAAAGTGCCTAAAATTCAAATGGCTACTATTCTTTATATCTTTCTTAACTCCTTGAGAGAATATAATAGAGGTACTTTATTGTAGAACTATAGTTGGAAACTATAAAGGGCAATAGGAAAGATACAACTTCTATATAAAAGTTGCTTCTGATGAGGAATGAGGCTGTGAACTGAATTTTAAGAATATTCATGTACATGACAATCAAGATAGTTTTGTTTACATAATAGTCAATATGTTGATGAAAAGATAACTTCTTGTCGAAGATGAAACCCAGATATTTTCATATGTTCCTGGAGTATAAAATAGGACCTCCTAGAGCAGAGAGATCGAGTATCAAGTTCACAAACGGTGAACTTAGTTTTTCTCTATTTTATTTTTTATTTTCACTTTTCTTTTCATTTTATTTTTCTATTTTTAGAACAGCTAGGGTTAAGGTTAGAAGTGATCAGTCACACTGTCACATCAGTCACAATCTGATGGTGTGGTCACAACATTGGTCACAAGACTTGAAAAAACAAAGTAGAAGGTTCTAGAACAAATGATGTCATACAACATAAACACCACATGTTGACCTCATGTTCTATACATGGTCATTTAGGATAGGGTGCACAGTAGTGAGCATGGACCATGAGTAGTAGTATAAAAGGTAGACTAGTTTGTAAAGGGATCTCCATTGAGTTCTCTTATGTTACTCAATACAAGAGTTGTTCTGTTGTCTGACTCTAAGGACTTTAGATCATAACATTGAGAGAAGGAGAATCAAAGACTCCATGTAATCTAGAAAAATAGAACACCTCCATCTTTTCATGTTCTATTATGAAACCAAATTTTTTCAAAAGAGAAGAAGCAATATTATAACTACAAAAGAGAAAAAATTCTGGTTTCTATTTTATCGATGATAGTCTCCTTGTTGCCTAGAGTAAATCACTGACAATCTTAAACTTTTTAAGATTTTTAGACATTTTTCAAGAATATGAAGAATGGGAGCTAAATATAACACAGATAAAATAGGAGACAGAGCTGAGCCTTGCTCCACTTCAATATCAACATTAAAAAAGAGAGAAGAAAAATTGTTCCAAAAATACTGAGTTTTTCTTTCTACTAGATAATTTGAAAAGAAACAATCAACCTTAGAGTTAAATCCAGCCTTTCTAAGGATGAGAAGAAGCAACCAATGATTCAATGAGGGGAAGAATTGAGTGATGTCAAAGGCCAGAGTGCTAGTCATATTATTCTTGATCCAGCCTGATCGTATAAAATGAGTAGGAGTGATACCAGCATCAGACATTGACCTTTGTTTAAGTCCACCCAATTGACTTGGATGAATAAAATTGTTTGAGATTGAATGGAGTTGAAGTCAATTGCTGATGACTTTCTCAATAAGTTTTTCTATAGTATTGAGTAGAATGATGAGTCTGAAATATTTAGAAGAATCATACAATTCCTTGCTGGGTTTGAGGATGATGATGGACATAGAAGTTTTGAAATGAGAAGGCCAATGACCTAATTCAAAACACACATTAGCAATGTTAATAATTCTTTTCAGATATGATTTGTCCTTGACAATTCACTTGAAGTGTCTCTATGATAACTTGTTTGGACCTGGAGTTGACAAATTGTTATATTTGGCAATGGAACTGATAAATTCCTCTTCTGAGAAAGGGATCCATTTCATATAACATTTGTTTGAGATTTCATCTAATACACAAACATTAATTTATCAGTTTTGAGCCATATTGAAAGATGAATAAAGAGCATGCCAGAGATTCTCAATTTTTAGATAAGGATGACTGTTATATTTAACAGCTTCAACAGCAGGAAGCTTGCATTTGTTCACCCAGTTCATGAGTTCCCATGGACCCCATTTTTTGTTGGAGATTTCCTGAATCTTAAAGTTAAAGAAGGAATATTTAGTGTACTTGACTGTTTTCTTGAACTGCTTCCAATTCTTGATACACTTGAATGATCTATACTTCTCAAGATCCCTGTTACAATTTGTGTTCCACCAACTCTTTGAGTGCTTGGTGATGCTGATGATTTTTGAATTCTTTCTCCATATTTCTTTTAAAGAACAGGTAAAAGAGCACACAATGTTTTCAGGAGAGATAACATTAGATAAGTCACTCATGACAATATCTTTGATAGCTTTGATTACTTTATTGACAAAGATTTTCTCTTCCTTACTGTCTTTAACAATCACATGCTTTTTGGTTTAAATATGTTCCTCAATGATTGAAATGATAATTGTTAGCAGGGCATGATCCAATACCAAATGCCAGTCAGGATGGATAGAATGGTTATTGAGTTCTTCTGACCTGAATCTTAAGAACATCAGGTCTAGGACTGAATTTGAATCTTGATTATTATCAGGATATCTAGTAGGGACTCGGTTAGTAAGTATGGAAAGTCCTAGAAAAAAGGAGTCTGCAATGTCAAAGAGTAAGTTACTATGGATAAAATGGTATAGATAATAAGGATCTCACAAATTGTTTCTAATATTGAAATCACCAGTCATGACTAGGATGTTACTAATATTAGCTTCAGTATTCTTGAGATACTTTAAACCTGATTGAGAAGAGTCTGAATACACATTAATCAGAAAGAAAATGTTGTTATTGTTGAAGAAAGAAATGAGAGAGATATCTCTGTGATTATAAATGTCTTTGTGAAGAGAAAAACAAAAAGATGAAAGTCTAATGTTGACATAAGTGATAACTCTTGAAGAGTCATTAGCACTTGATAAGTTCCTAGAAAAGGTTAACCAATTAGGATGATTTGGTACTTCTACCAATGCTTCTCCTTCACTTTTCAAACTTGGTATTGAGCAAATAGTAACCCATGACAGTTCTTGAATAAAGATGATATCAAAAGAAAATTGAGTTTTGAGGATTGTGTTGACAATCAAGTTGTTTTTCTGTAAATTCTTTGAAAAGATTCTAATGTCTTTGATAATCATGACTTGTTACCATTCACAGTTGAACAAATTTATTGTCTTCTACTTTCACAAAGCTTTTGATATCCTTTGTAATACCATTCTCTATTAGATCAATGCCACCAGAAATGGCATAGGTTCAAATCCAATTGGTAGTCCCCCTTACAATTTGAACATCTGAAGGAGTAAGAGTACAGCTCTCCTTTTTTTGTCTCCAATCTAGAAGGATTAGTCTTCCTATTAGCTTTACAACACCAAGCAAATTGATGATGATGTTCTGATTTATGTAGGCTATTACACTTTATGCATTTGGCCTCTTGGATTCTACATGTACCAGTTGTATGTCCCCATTTCCAACAATTTTTACATTGGAGGACTCCTAGGTTCATATTTGCACTTCAAATGATAGCAATATAGCTGCCCACATTGAAATACCTGTTGATAAGACCTTTGGCTCTGGAACCGCTTTGTATATCCCAAATGTCAAACCAAATGATGGACGTGTCAGATTTCAGTGAGATCTTGATAACTCTTGGCCTCAACACTAAGATAATATTGTTGAATATGTGGTTATCTTTGATGATTTTTTTAACCATGTCAGCTGTGATTGGCAGATTAGCATCTTCCAAAATGTAGAAAATACTGATAATCTTTAGATATGACTTTAACTGAGGCAATTTTAGAGCCTCAACATAATTTGACTCAATATTGTTGATGTTTTTAATGTATTTCTCAATTGTTTGGAGATCAAGAGTACCTGCAACTTTGTTAGTGGTGATAACAACTTCCTTGTTATTCAATTGAATGAAATCAGCAGTGATATCTGACTTGATATTTTTCAAGGCTCTATTAATATTAGTGACATGAGTATTCATATCTTTCATAAAATTCTTTGTGTTCTCTGAGTTTATAGGAACAATGATCTGTTTCCTTGATAGTCTCTTCATAGTCATGTTCAGTCTTGGTTTAGTTTGGTTTTTACTACTAATAATTTTTTGAATGTTTTTGATTTTTTTGTCTTGTAATTTAGAAAACACTTCCTTGATTTTGAGAGTTTTCCTAGCAGTGTTAGAAGTTTCCCTAGCAGTATTAGAAGAAAAAGACGAAGTCTAGGCATACAATTTTTTCCCTTTATTCTCAGTATTTTTCTTAAATAATTTAGAAATTTTATTAACCTTCTTGAGAGATTTAGCTGGAATTAGAGGAGGAAGATGGAAAATAGAAGCTAGTTTGATAAAAATTTTTACCTTTCTTATCAACAACGAGTTCATCCTATTCTGAATTGTAAAGAGAGAAAATAAAATCCCAAGTAGCTTCATCTATGCCTTTGAGGTCATTGATATCATTAGCTTTACCACTCTCAATCTTCTTGTTAAGAATGTATTTTTGCATATAATAAAGGGATTCTTTGATGTTCTTAGTATCAGATGCCAGGTGTTCCATTGATCTATATAGTGAGATCAGGTTGAAATTGCCATTTCATGATTCTGGGTCCAAGGCCTGATTAATGTTACATGGAAGTTGAATGTTGAATATATTTTCTGATGGTTCAAAATTAGTACCACCCACAGTTCTCTCCTTATCTTTACCATACAGTTTAGATGCCCTTTTTAGAGTAGGATTCTCATTACACACATGTTGGCATTCCTTACCTAAAGTCAAGTTAGTCACCAAGCTGACAGATTCACCTTTCTTTACATAATCTATATACAACAGATGGAAACTGTTGATAGGTTTCTGAATTTCACAGTCAGGAAGATCATTATTGAGGGTCATATATTGATGGTATGCTATGAATGAAGCTTTCAAGCAAATTGATGAGCTCTTCAAACCAGCTACACTAGAAAGGGCTAATCACTCTCTAATGTCATCCATATCCACATTGGAAGATATACCAGTTATTGTTAAGTTTGGGGTAAAAGCTGAAGTATAAGAAATATTTCTATTTGCAACTTTTCTTATAGACACTACCATACAAGATGGAGGCAAGAGAGAAAGAAGCAACATGTAAGACAGTTAGATTGTTAAGTGAGTTACTTTAATTCTAAATAATTCTCAAATGTCTAAAATAAAAATTCATAGAGTTGTTGAGGGTTTAGCAAGGATATTTGAGATAGAATAGAAGTTGTAATTTATAGGAAGTATAAATGAAAAAAATAACATTATCTATAGATTAAGGTAGATATAGCTAGATCAAAATGTAATAACAAGAAAAATACTTTATAATATATTAATATTCACTATCATTATATAAAAGATTTAATTAAGAACAAATAAATTAAACTATATTATATTAATTTAAAAAAATTCTGTTAATATATTAACTAAAAATCTTAGTCAAGTTTTATTTAGTTATTTTTGTTTATTTTTTAGCTTGAAAATACTTTAAGTCTATTTACTTATACTTTTATTGCTTAATAGCTAATATTTTAAGTAAGAAAGAATGTTGCAAAATATTTTACTTAATAAACATTTATACTATAATTAACAGTTTAACTAATTAGATAGTCAATATAAAATTTTCACATAAATTTGTTATAAACTGATTTCTGAGACTTTTACTTTCTAACTTTTAGTTAAAACTCTAGTCATATCTAGATACATTTCTGTATTTATACTTGTTTATATATAGATTAACCTCTTATGTTTCATGGCTAAGATATTAATTAGTTCTTTTTAATACCTCACTATTTAAAATTATGATTATATAACAGATAGTAGGTACAATACATAAGTTGAGGTTAAAATTATTATCTGAGATCATATTACTTATCTATAGATAAGCTTTCAAGCTTGATTCATAATTCTAGTATATCATTCAATCTCATGAATATCATATTCATTTCTAAATAAGTTTTCATACTTAATCTAACTCCTTTTTATATAACTAATTGTAAATATTTGTCTAAAACAAGTTCTGTCTTGACATCACCACTTTTGACAGTATTTTTAGACTACTAATACTGCTATTGTTTTTTCTAATCTATTTTCTATTCTAATTCATTTTTATGGCCTTCTTGTCAGATATGCAAAGTTTGGACACTAGCTTTTTTATTTAATCTCTTTTTCTTTTTCTTTTTAGATTTATTTTTCTTTTCTATGAACCTAGGGTTAGGGTTAGAGTGGCAAAATCACACTGTCACACATCAGTCATATCAGATGACATGGTCACAAAGTCACAAAACACATGAAAGGATATAGAAGGTTTTAGAAAATGATGTCATACAATGTGTAAAATACATGTTAACTTTGAGATGAACATAAATTCTTTAGGGTAGGCTAGAGAAGTAGTTAGCATAGACCACCTAGTTTGGTATATAAGGTAGACTAGTTTATACAGAGCTCTTTATCGAGTTCTCTTGTGTTAACTCTAATACAAGATTCCTTTCTTTGATTAATCCTAAGATCACTGAATTGTAACACTTTTTTAGAAGAGTATTCACAAATTCCAACTTAGGATTGTCTTTTGCAGCTGTATTATAGCTAAGTAAGCAACTTACTGATATCATGGCAAATTTATCTTATCACTTAAGATAACTCAATTTATAACTGACTACCTCTGTTTAATCACCTACATATATCCTTCAGAAGTTATAGATATTTACTACTCTAGATTCTAGTATTATTTCAGTGGACAATGATATAAACTGGAAAAATGCTTCAGCTCTGAAAGATTTGGATCTTTTACTATCTATTTTATTGACTAAAAGAAAACCCCATACTAATTAATGGATCTGTTAAAATCTTCAATTGGCTTACAAATAACCTAAGTAATAAAATACCTACATCTTCTGGATAAATAACTTTTTGTTTCAATATCACCTATACTTCCATACCAACCCAGTATAATTCACATCTAATATTATGAAATTAACCTATTTTACTAGTATAGTACAAGACTAGTTTGAGATAGAACTAGAAAAAACAAGGGGTTTTCCATAACTGGCTTCAAGACTGGAGCCATTTTATTGATGAACTTTATCATTATTTTAATTTCTCTGATCTAGTTAGAAAAGTAGTAATCCTACTGGATAATCTCTAGATGAAGCTCAATAACAAAATTTCCACTTATAATATAGAATTTATGAAGTATGTCTTATAACTCAAGTAAGATAATAGTATTTTCTGTTACTGTTATTACCAAAGTCTTTTTTGTTTCAAATTATATACTCATTAATGTTGATCATTAGCAACTAGTACTAGAAACACAACTAAGAATGCATTCATGTCTAGATTACTAAAAAAAATGTTGTCAATGTCTATATCCAAAAATAATAGTGTTTCACTTCTAGAACTTTTTCTACTTCCATCACAACCATCTAATTCCAGAATTTGCCTACAGCTCTGTTTGCAAACTCTCCTCAACTACCTTCAAAAACTCCTGTTCTATCTTCAAGAAGATCTAGTCTTCAAAAGAATCTTAAGTCTAAGCTCAACAACAATGGTAAGTTAACAAGTAAAGAAAAAACACATGAACAACAATCTGTATTTATATTGTGGTCTCAATGACCACAAAATTGATAATTGTAACAAATACTAAAATCTTTTATCTTCTAATAATACAAAGACTAGAAAAGCCAAGATAGCCTCTTTCCAAAAATTAGAAAACTAGTATATAACCTCATAGACTTTATACAAACTAAAAGTCATGTTAAACTTGTTTATGCAACCACAAGATATGAGCCAGATGTTATAGTATGCTTGGACACTAACATTTTTCTTTGCTTTTATGTATTTTTCTTGATTTAATATTTCTTTTCTTTTGACTTTTCTTTTCTTTTTCTTTTTCTTTTTATTTGACAATGAAGAGGCATGTGACTGCAGTTACATGACATGTCACATGATATAAGGTCATAGGCCTAGAGTCTGAGAGAAAGGACTAGAAGGATGATGTCAGAGCATATGTATATAACATAATGTTCTTATGGAAGATATAAGATTGACATATAGTAGAAGCATAGACTACACATGGACATTAGAGTAGGGCTATTTATTGTTAGCACAGACCATAAGAACTTTGTATAAATAGGGTAGTAATACATTGGAGACTCCTTGTTAAGTTCTCTTATAATCCCTACTTGATATCTACCTTGAGATTTATTACTTGTGTTGCTATTTGTTTATGACCTTCTGATCTTATCTATTGTCAGACACAGTTCATATCAGAGGTGAAAGTCTGCAGGATAGGCTTAGAAATGTGCAGACTTGTGAAACAACCTTGGCTTCAGCTTATATGCTACACCATTTGTCTACTGCATGGTTGCAACTTCAGATAAGAGGAAGAAGTCCAAGATAGGAGTGAGTGCTAATTTGGTGTGTCACCATTGAACACCAGAGATCAAGTTCAATAAGAGTTATCTTCATCAGTTATCAGATTAGTAAATTACAGTATAACTACTAGTCTTATATACAGGTACATACTGTAGGGGATGCTCAGAGTTTCAGTGGTATAGCCTCTAATACCCCGGGCAGAGGTTTCAGTGTTGAGACACTGACAAGAGTATGACTCAGCCTTTTATAGTGAAGTTAGATAGGAATATTTCTATTATGGAAGACAGAATACCCAGACAATTGCATCACTGCCATAAGGTGTGTTGTAAGTAAGGTGGCCACTGTGGAAGGCAAACTTTATTGGATTAGATGTTGACAAGAAGTATATCACAGGGATGTGTTTTCCAGATGAGTGAACTTGGCATATTGTCAAGATCATTGACGGTGGACTTTATTTTATTTTCTCTTTTCATTTTCATTTTACTTTTAATTTAATTTATTTTTCATTTTTCCATTTTTAGAACAACTCGGGTTAGGGTTCATCAGTCACGCCGTCACATCAGTCACAAATTGATGGCATAGTCACAAGACTGATCACGAGACTTGGGAGAATGGAGTAGAAGGTACTAGAATAAAAGTGATGTCATACAGCATGGACAACACATGCTGGCCTCATGTAATACTCATGGTCATTTAGGGTAGGGTGCACAGTAGTTAGCATGGACCATGGGCTATAGTATATA
>Ga0157364_1001002_pt1 | contig 22649 bp, 9 predicted proteins | sample AttsexASBM2_FD_111476 | JGI IMG/M metagenome (GOLD analysis project Ga0157364, IMG submission 111476) | Fungus gardens microbial communities from leaf cutter ant in Ribeirão Preto, State of São Paulo, Brazil - Atta sexdens ASBM2 | ecosystem: Host-associated > Fungi > Mycelium > Unclassified ...
GATCGTGAGTATTTTTAATACGTTGCGTCGTACAAAGCATGCGAAATTTCGTTGTCTGCTTGCAGATTTCTAGCTCTAAGTGACATAGCCCTCTTAGTGTATACTTTGGAATGTCTGTACGCTTTAACGTCGCTGGGTGAGAGACCATGCACGAGCGTCGCGCGGGTCCGCGGTGCCATCGATACGTTGGTCGCCCTCGTCACTGTGGAGGCGCAGAGCTACGGCCCGAAAGCTTGTATTCTCATGCGAGTTGTTGAGACAGTGTCGACAGTAGCAGCACAGCAGAACACTACAGGTCAAAGTTCTGTCCCCGCCTCTCCTGCCACACCAGCCACGACGACTGCGTCCGCGTCCACTCCGTCTACGCCGGCAACGATTACCACAACACCAGCACCTGCCAGTCCAGCATCTTCTCGACCTACGACTCCCGCCGCGACCTCGACCAAATCGACAACGCACAGTACGTAATTGAAATTTTTTTCGCTTCTTGTTTAACAATGAAGTCGCATATTCTTCTTTTTTCTACATTTCTTTTTCTTCGCTGTTTATTTAGAAGTAGTGGAGACAGCTAACGCGATTCAACAACAAAATGCGCATCAGCAGATTATTCAAGAGAACGAACAATTCGCTCTAGGCTGGGTGAAAGCGACTTTTGAACTCACACCCGGTGTACGCATTGAACAGGAGGAATTGTATAAAAAGTACCTTGGCTGCTGCACGAAGATCGGTAGACGAGGCGTGATAGCACCACTGCATTTTCCCAGATGCGTCAGGTAATTACTTCGAGACATAAATCATTATCACAATCCTTGTTGCATTAATACACGTTTGTTTTAATAAATGTCTGTACAGATCCGTTTTCGGCAATATTGTGGGGCCGAATCCGTTGAAGGGCGAAAATACCGGTACCCAGTATTACGAAGGCATCCGAGTACGGGCCACACCCGCGCCGATCACTTATCCGAGCCAAACTACCGCTGCTGTCGCGACTAATACACCACCGATTCCGGCGATCAACACTACTCCAGTAAAGGTGCTTCCCGTTCAACAGCGTACAGTCAAGAATATAAGTCCCGCACCCGATAGCACGGCCGTTTCCCAGGTCGATAGTCCCGCCGCGTCGTCCGGGACGCAAACGACCTCTACTCCCGCGTCTCCCATCCTCAAGGCCCAATTGTCCGCACCGCCGAAACCCCCGTCCAACAACACCTCGAGTCAGTCCCAAAATCCAGTGACCAAGGTTGATTCTAAAAGTCAGGTGGGTCCGAATCCTAGTTCTCTCTCTATACCATTCTCTGCCATTCTCGTTTATGACCTTGGTTCTCACTTTGGTTGTATTGTAGCTTCGTAATGCTATTCTTACTGTTGGTTTTCCCTTTTAACACGAGCTAGAGCTACTTCCTTGTAACACAGAGGTGAGAGAGTTCTTTTTGCATGTCTCGTGAATCCTCAATTTAGCGTTCTGTATTCGCCGAAAGAATAGATGAGAGAGATGTAGATAAGTAGAGTAATTATAAGAGCAATATTTGTTTTTTTGCGAAAAATTTCAGTTTATTTAATAAATTATTTATTATTATATAAAATTTTATATAGGATGAAATATTATATATTTTCTATTCGTAATCATTGCTACGGTTATGGAAAATATCGACTGGAATTATTTCCAAGGAATCATATTGTCTGTGATTTACGCTTGTTAAACGCTTCTTCCGACTGCGTAAATAGTAGCTACGCTATAATATACGAGATATATCGCAGCATGTGCTCATGTAAACGCTTGAACTATACTTTCCGATGCTGTAATTCGCTGTGGTGGTTGAAATTTGTATGTTGCCTCCTTGTCGATTAGGTATCAGTATCGCATCCGCATCTGAGTCAAGCGTTACTAGCAAGCGGCTCCCAAACGCCGCCGCAGCAGCCGCAACCGCAGCCACAGTTACAATGTGTCCAGGTAGTTGCTAAAGAAGATAATCGAAGTGGCACTACGTCGAGTTCCATAATAAAAAGCCTATTGGCTACTAAGGTAACAGTCAGCAGCGACTGCATGCCCAGTGCTGCTGCGACTTGTGTGTCTACCCCTACTGCCTGCGTAACAAACACTACTGCTAGCATCGCATCCAGCATCAGTGCCAATCAGCTAATAACCAGCAACCAGGTATCATTGTTGTATATTAACAAAAATAAGTAGTTCACTTTTTTGAGATTTTTCTATTTTTGTCTGGAAAGTACTAAATCAAGATTTTAAGAGTTTCGTTCTGTTAATGTTTTTATGATTTATCCGAATTACAATATCCGAAGGATATATAAAATGTATTAAGTGTGTTTAAAATTAATTACATATGTAAATAATCTAAAATAAAGAGGAACTACTATATAAATTATCACATACGTGAATTGTAATTGTCTTATTGTATACGAAAGATAAGTTTTAACTTTATTTGCTTATCTATTATAGAATCTATTAGAAATAACATTATATTCTAAGAATTTCGCATCAAACTACTTTTCTATTTTTAGTAAATTATTATTAGACTATAACTATGCAGGAATATATAATAGATTATTATTTACGTTTTTTTTTTTTTTAGTACTACTTGTCAAAATGTTTGCTTATGATGTAGTGTTGGTTGATGTATTCAAACTTTGTTATGTATTTCTTTGTTCTTTTGGAATACGAATTTAGACCAGAGAATGTCCTCTCTCCTTCCTTTCTTGACGAATATATATGTTACAATAAAAGAGCCATTAGCAATATTTAACAGAGTATTATTCTGAAATATAAATGAAATGAAAGTATTCATAATATCAAGTACTAACAACAGCATGGTTTTTGATTGGTGAATTCGATTGTTCTTTTGATATTTATTCTATTATAAATATAAAAAAATCGTTGTGAGCGCGTGAAAAGTGATACAATTATGGGAGAAAAACTTGATTCCCGATTAATATTATTACGGATATTTTCTAGGTTGCCCAACGTCAACAACAACAGAGATTATTACAGCAACAGATGACGAGTATAATACAGCCCGCTGCACCCGCGGCCACTCCGGCCACAATACTCCCAAAGACTCTCATCAACACTAAGCAGAAACCGGCAATCGCACCCATTCCTGCCAAAAAGATACAAAGGCTCAATGGGGCCAAATTCGTTGTGACTAATAACTGTGAGAAGGTAATGATCACTCTTACAAGTTACAGCTTGACGAAACCTTGCATAATATCTTATTATTTCGAACATCTCACATGTTCTAGACTGAGATAAACGATAACGATAATACCAATCAAATTATCACGTCCACGACTACGGTGGTAAATCCGACTGAAAACCACATATCCTCACCGGCAAAGGTCTGTCGTCCGCCCTTGACGACAGTCAATCTCGCCACCGCTACACTGAACAAAACAAATCAACGCATGACATGCACTTCCATCGCCGAAGATTCGGACTCTACCAATAACTCTTTAGCATCGAGCAGCGGTATCGGTGGTAGTAGAGACTGTTCCTTCAGGGTCGAAGAGGAGAATATGCCGACAAGTTTCGAAGGTATTCTACTTAACGGCGCGCCGACAAGCAACAATATGGATATCGATGCGCAGGAGGACGGCTCATCCAAAGATTCATCGAGCGTGAGCTCGAAAGATAAGCCATTACAGAGTATGATGTTGGTGGACTTGCTCGAGAGGAAGGTTGATAAAGAACCGATTCTGAATGGTGTACTCAGCAAGAATTCAATTAATGAGAAAGAGATGGATTTGGTGGAGAATCACATCAAGAAGGTATTAAAAGAATCTCCCGCCGAAATGAAAATAAAGTCCGAGATAGAGAGTGGCAATATTATACAGAACGAAGTGTCCGAGGATACTCTAATCGAGGCGCCACGAGGAATCAAGAGATCAGCTAGTGAGTCAGATGAGCTAGATATCAAAAAGCCAAAGTATTCCAATGGCACAATGTCTCCTGATCCAGCGGTCGATTCGACCACAGCAGAATCTACGGTATCAAGTATAAAATCCGAGGAGCAGGATGACGATAAGGATAGCGAAAAAGTAACTGTTTCTTCCACTGCGGCGAATTTGTATGCTGCTCTGGCAGCAGACTGCATAGAAGATGAAATCGATTTGGAAGAACAAATGAACATTAACAAGGATACAATAAAGGAAGAAGCATCAGCGACGGCGACAACACCGACGACAGCGACGGTAACAGGGTCGGCAATAACGACAGCAATGGCAACAGTATCAATGGTAGCGACGGCGACGGTGGCGATGCCAGCAACAGCAACGATGGCGGTAGCAACGGCGTCTTCAACTTCTCTTCCTCCTCCTCTTCATGTAAAGACGGAAACGACGCCAGTTCTTGTGAAAGAGGAGCCACCGACTCTACACATCAAGGAAGAATCTCATATATTCATCAATCAAATTGCAAGCATGAATCAAGCGTCGCAGCCGCAACCACCATCGCTTCAGCAACAACAGCAACAACTTATAGTTACAACACCTAGACAAATAGTCGTGCAGCAAACGATCCCGTCGAGCAATCAAGTGATTATTCCTACCACGTCGGTAAAGGGCAGACAGCCTTCACAACAACCGCAAGTACTCTTACAGCAGAGCGCGGGCGGACAGCTGCAATATGTAGTATCAGGCGGTGTACCTGGTCAAAACTACGTATTGGCACAACCACAGACGGCCTTGGTGCAGGGTCAAGCGCAAACCGTTCTTGTGGCACAGACAACACAGCAACAGGGGACTGGTACTAAGACAATTATCATATTGCAACCGCAGGCCACTGCGCAACCAACTCCTCAAAAGATGGTAGCAATGACGCCACAAGGACAGCAGGTGGTTGTGACACAAGTTCCTCGTCCGATTCTACAGAGTCCGGCGCTTGGCAACATTCCGCCACCTCTTGTACCCACATCCGCCACTATCCCGCAAGCCTCTATTATAGTCAACAGCTCGGTAGCGCAGACTAATCCAAACACTGTGACTGTCACAATCCCAGCGATGGCCCAACAAACTCCAGTATCCACCAGCGTGCCGTCCAGAGTGGTGACGCCTACTCCGGCGTCTACGCCGCCGCCTACTAGGCCCACAACTCCGCATCAAGCAGCGGCTACTCATGGTGTGTCTACTGTCAAATCGTCACCTGCTACCAAGATCGTGAAGACGGTAAGTTCATCGACCTCCACCGAGCCTGAGTCGAAACCCTCTACAAGCCAACAACAGCAGCAACAGCAGACGCCACAGCTAATGCAGGAGAACAAAACCATTACAATTAAAATTGATCCTAACGCTTACCTGTGCGAGTGGCGGGGCTGTCTTAGGTAAGTTCAAAGATAAATTTTTTAAATCAATTTTATTAAACAATTTTGTAAAAGCTGTCGAATAAAGTACAGTTATATTTATGAGATGTTATGAATTTTAATGAAAAATATCTCAAATTATTTTAGACAATTTAAAACACCGCATGAAGTTTATCTTCACGTTTGCGAAGCCCACTGTCCGAGTGGTGGTGAGGAAATATTGTGTCTGTGGGCGAGTTGTGACGCTCTCAAGAGACGCAAGTTTTCGTTAATGACGCATCTCTATGATAGGCATTGTAACGCGGACGTAAGTAATCTTGCATCTTACTATTCGTGATTTTTTTATTGGATAATGAAAATTATATCGAATGATACTTGATACTATGAGATTTACATTCACATTTTTCTCTCCTTAGACAATGTCAATGAGAAGGAAACAATTAACAGTGACGGGTAAAACTGAAGTCTCTACGTCTACGCCTCCGACTCCGCATCATCCTGGATACGCACCCAACGCGGCATTCCATGCTATTAAACGGCATGCTCTGGAATTCGTTAATCCTAAAGAGCTAATGGTAAATTTTTTAATGTTTTAAAATTCCGAAACTATTATTTGAGAATACAGAATTAAATTTTACTGCATTTTCCACACGTATTTAATATTAATACATTGTACGTCTCTATCATATGGAATTAAATTTCGATACATCTACTAAATTAATTTTAACTTACAGTATATCTTTTGCACTAAAATTGATAATCTAGACTTTAATTACATGAAGAAATACAAATTCTGAAAATGTAAATATGTACGGGAATTTTACAAAATTTATTTATTGTCATTTTACTTGATTTATTTTATACTTTATTGTCAAATATTACTAGGAACTGCTGAGAAACTTTGGCACACTCACTAATAATCACTATCTAAACATAATCTGTAATTGATCATATTAAAATTTTTTTTTATCTCAGAAACTTGCTTAAAATAAAAATTTACAAATAACATTTTTTCTTAATTTTTCCATTGATTTTCAAAAACTGTTTTACTACAGTATTTTGAATTTTGGGATGTACTTTGTACATACTATGCCAATTTTGGCACAGTATAAAAATAATTGATATAAATATAATAATTGATATAAATATATTAATCAGGGAATGGAAAGTTACTGTTTAAAAGTAACAAGTTACAGTTACTCGTTACTGTAGAAAAAGTAACGTAGTACAAAAAAGTAACTTATAACTGTAACTTCATTAATGAGTTATTTTTCTGATTTATGAATATAGATATAAATATACCTATATAACGTACTGTTTCAGACCACCTGTACCACCCTTTTATCTTCACAAAATAAGGTCCAATCGTAAAAGTGTTCAGAGAAAAGTTATAAAGTTTAAAAAGATCTATTTATTGATCTTATCACTTTGACCTTAGGTGGCGTCACCAAGGTCAGATCAAGGTCACGTTGATTATTTTAAATGGAACATCCTATTTTTTATTCCAGAATCTAATAGGCGATGTCGAGAGCTTTCCAAAACACTATAATAAAGTTTTTTTATTAAGTACTTTTCGAGTTATAAGGCTCAAAAGTTACAATACCGTCAGCATTAGCATTACGCGTGGTGTCCGACCGATGGGATGATTAAAACCTCTTGAATGTTGTTCAGGATCATATTCTGGATAACAATTGTCAAAATCAAGATATTGTTCCTCTTTTCAAGAAATTATTCCTCTTATTTTCATTTTCATATAAAAATTCATTTTTATATGAAAATTTTAGATTCATTTAGATATAAAAATAAGAGAAATAGTTTTGATCTTGTCAAAACCATGGTGAAATGTTATCAAAAAATTTTAGCCGTCGGTCAGACACTTTGCATAATGCTAATGCCAGCGATACTGTAACTTTCATACTTTATAACTCGAAAAATACTTTATTAAAAAATAACTTTATTATAGCGTTTTGAAAAGCTCTTAACATCGTTATTAGATTCATCGTTATTAGACACCGCTATTAGATTCTGGAATTAAAAGTAACGTGTTCCTTTTAAAAAAACGATGTGACTTTGATCTGATCTTGGCGACTACCTAAGATCAAACTGATAAGATTAATAAATAGATCTTTTTAAACTCTACAACTTTTGTCTGAATACTTTTACGATTGAATCTTATCCTGCGAAGATAAAAGGGTTGTACGGATGGTCTAAAACACCTGATGGTATATATAGGATAGTCCATTTAAACCGACCATCTGAAATATCGTATATTTTTGATAATATAAAAAAAGTTTCAAATGAAAATGGAACGGTTTCGAGGGGTATTTTGGTCATGTTTTTTTTCTAAGTGGAGGCGCCAAAAATACATGAAGGTCACCTTTACTTTTTTAAATGTATATTATATGATTCTTTTTACACAATATGGTTCCTCTAATTATTCTGCATATAAAATTATTAAGATATATCAAAAAACTAATAATTTACATTTATTCTGGCACATATTGACATAAAATGTTAAATAATTTGCTTATTTAAAAAATTATCCATTTTGTATACGTGTTTTTTAAAAGCAATTATGTGTTTTATTTACACCATTTAATTCAGTTTATTGTTCTGTTCATAAAAATAAGTTAAGGTATGATTATTAAAAAAATTAATAGTTTACGAGTATTTAACATTTTATGTCAATATGTGCCGGAATAAAATATAAAATATCTCGTAAACTATTGGTTTTTTTTTACATCACTGCCTTAATACTTTTGTATACAGAATAATTAAAGAAATCATTGTGTAAACAAAATTATACAATTCCATTTAAAAAAGTGAAGATGATCTTTATTATATCTTACTTCCATCTAGAAAAAAAACATGATCAAAATATGTGCCTTAGAAACCGTTCTATTTTCATTTGCAACATTTTTTTATATTCAAGTATCAAAAATAAATATATTCCAATTAATCGATTTAAGTGAGCCACTTTTGTACATATAGGGCTTCAGAGATTCCCTTATCGCCCGCAATATTTCGGGAAATAACTCGGGATCCAAAAAGAACTTTTATGTAATTTATTTTTCATAATTACAATTATAATTTATTTCATATTTTAATATAAATAACTATATTTTGGCCTATTTTGGCGTTACTCAGGATGTACCACCAGGATGTGGAGGCATATTCCGCTTGGCATCCCTCTAATAAAGTAAAAAAAATTTTTAAATAAAAAAGAGAAGGATGCCTGGGTAACAAAATAATCCGAAATGTAGTTATTTATGTTAAAACATTATGAAATAAATTATGATTGTAATTACGAAAAATAAGTTACAATTATTTAAATATAAAAATGATTATAACTCGGAAATGATTTATTTTCGGACTATATTTATATAGTTTCTTTTTCTTCGGATTATATTTTTATAATTTCTTTTTCCTTCTTTTTAATTCCAAATCATTTCTCGAAGTATTGCGGGCGATTTTCCGGACCCTGTATATTAACATATATTATAAAGATAATTAATATTTTTAAATATTAATTATCTTTATTTAATTACAGCGAATCTTAATGTTTAAATATTTTTTGTGTTTTATATATACATTTATATACACATATTTGATGCTGCAAACTGTATGCCGAAATCTTTTTCGTCTTCAAATGTCAAGCAGAACCAAAGTAATAATATCATTTTATTACATTACAATTTAATGTTTTACAAGCAATTTAATGTTTTATAATAAGCATCTTTACAAGAATATTAATAATTCTAAAAATTCAACCCTTCAAAACTTGGTATAATACCCGTCTCAGAAAGTCAAGAGGGTTCTAAGTTCAGATTCTGATTAAGACAACATTTTTCGCAATATATTATTCGCAAATTTTAAGCTCATTAACATTTGATTATTTTTATAAAGGTACTTATTAGCATAAAAAAAATATTAAATTGTGCTAATCAATTTAATAAAGTAATATTACTACTCTAATTCCGATAGCGTTTCAAGACCAAAAAGATTTCAGTGCGCAATTTGCAGAATTACATATTTGTATTGTATATATTAATTCATACAGAAAATATTTAAGCACGAAGAGATCCACTTTGATCAAATATAATTTTGATATTTAATTAAATTTGTTATCATCGGTCTTAATTCATATCATATTTTTAATTACCTTTGTTTTGTCTTATATTTTTAGTAGATGTATTTTAAATATTATTCAACTATAACTTATATATTAAATAAAATTAAATTGATATTAAATGTTTAATAAGAAATTTGTTATCAAAATTAAATAATGTAGAAACAAACAATTAGCTAAAAAATCGCGTACACTCGCTTTTTAAACAGGAAAGGCAGCGTACAATGTATTAAATTTATATTTAAATGAATGTTTTGACATAACTTTAATCAATATACTTAATTGAAAATGAAAGATTAGCGAGATCATAAAAAAATGATCTGAAAAATATTAGAAGTAACTTGTAGAATAATTACAATTTAATAAAAAAATAATTTTATCTCTACAAGTGAAGATAAATTAGCTGAAAAAAACAGAGTTAAGTAACATGTATTCTGTATGTCTCGTAAATCTATAAATCTCGTAAATTTAATCTGAGGTAAATTTTCTCCCTGCGATAACAAACCGATAATAGATGTACGAACTATATAGATACATAAATTTATTATCTTATAATGCATTTAATACACATATTACACATCTCGAAATACACATGTTACAATCTTTTTGCCTGTCATGTTGATATTCTGTTGATGTAAAGTCAATTCTGTAAAATCACCCGACAGTCTTCGATTCTGCTGATGATTTTGAGTGGTTAATTTAACGAAATTTCTTGTTCTCTCTTGGCGAAGCAGCAAAGGCCAACCAAGCCCGCTGCAGCCACTTCAAGCTCTTCTTCCCCCAGACCTGGGCAAAATTCTCCACCAGAACAGGTAAAAATTGTATTGAGAGTTGAAAAGGAAATTACGACACAGCTACAGTTCCTGCAGTGCGCCGCCGCTGCTGTCGTTTCTTTGTGCTTTTTTTATTCTCTCTCTTTTTGCACACCATGTCATCCTCCCCCGAACCCTTCATTTGTTTTACCCTACCGTTGTACCATGTTGTAGCATGTCTTTTTTTATTTTTATTTTTTCGATATTATATTTCTTAGCTAGCATTTATTATGTTTATATGCGTCGAACTTATAATATTCATGTTAGGAGGATGTTGGCACAGTGTTCATTTCAATACAGCAACAGAGAAGCCTTCAGAACTCCTATTTATTAAGTAGATGTTGTGCTAGATCTGTAGGTTTGGATATATGTTTGTATATGATATGTGTGCGTCCTTGTCATATTGATGTAACGTGGTTAAGGTGCAAGAATATGATTCGTTGCTATCTATTACATGACACGTCGAATGACATATATGACTGTTCAGGACAAATGAACTGAGAAATTGCAGCGCTTCTTACACATTAACACGAACTATCATAACGCATTCATAGAACAACATCATACAATTTGGAGATACGTATTACATCCATGCATTTTTCACAAGATCCTTTGCAAACTAAAGCATTTTTTAGCATTTGAAAGATCAGTGATTTCATTCACGTTGACTGTCATCAGTCTATGCGAAAACCAACACGCATGATCGATTGTCAACTATGTGTCTTTACTTTACAGGATGACAACGAAGGTCCAGTGACCAAAAGTATTCGCCTAACGGCAGCTCTCATTCTTAGAAACCTAGTCATATACTCAACACATGGTAGAAGGTAAGCAGTTTCACTGTTCTATGTTTTATTTTATTATTTAAATCTTGTGTCATATGCGATTTGTCTGGCAACTATTTATGAATTATTTGCAGGCATCTTAGAGCGTACGAGCCCCATTTAGCAGGCGTGGCATTAAGCAATGTCGAATCATCGAGAACAATCGCACAAGTCCTTTACGATATGAACGACCAGAGTAGCAGTAGTCATCATAGGTGACCTCTTGAAACAGGCCTCTAAAAGCTCTTTTAATCTTGTGAGCAGCGATCAACTTACATTATTTCGAATTACACGAAAAGGAAGCGGAAGCGCATAAGTTTATAGTCACTTGCCGTGCTAATACATCCATATGGATGTATACATGCATGCATGGGTGCGTGCATGCGTGCGTGCGTGCGTGCGTGCGTGCGTGAGTGAGGTGTGAAGGATTGGAATTAGAGAAGAATGATACCGAGGATAAATGTTCCATATATAGAAAAAAGAGGCCTATAAACTTACTAGGCAAATCATTTTGCCAATTTAGATTATGATATAAACTGTAACTATAGTGAAATACAAAACAAAGACAGTTAAGTCAAATATGTAAAAGTGATAATGAGTTTGTGCGTGCGTGCGTGCGTGAGCGAATGAGAGGAAGTAAATGTGTATTTGTATGTATGATGAGAAATGAAAGAGAGAAAAAAAGCGAGTGAATGAATGAGAGAAAGAAAATATTATAGCGAGAGGGGAAGGGAGGGGAGAGAGAGAGAGAGAAGATATTTCAGATTTAATATTAATATTTATTTTCTCAACAAGAAACGTGGAAAAAGTGTTTTTAGTAAACGTGTACAAAAAAAGAACGAAGAAGATACTTTATGGACGTTATAGTTAATTATAATCAATATATTATAATTAATATTATATTATTCTATTATTAATTATTGTATGTTTTTTTCGTAAATCACCAAGGACCTAGGATATAAAGAAAAAAAACGAAACGTTTTTATGAGATGTATTTGTTAGGAACTTATGTTTTGCTTATAATTGCATATTGCAATTACATAGCTATATTATCGTCTTTCTTTGTTTTATTATTAACTAATCTAACTATCGACAGAAATTAGTAAGACATAACAGTACATACATGCTAGCGAGTTCGTTATTTACAGCAAAACATTCATATCACTGCATAAATCTAACGACGTCTAGTTTAGATCAGTTTTAGCTCGATGACTCCTAGCCATTCAACTTCTGCAATATGTCAAGATACTTGGAGAACAATTTTTTACGATCTCTGAATAATGCAACATGTTATTAAACAATTTTATAAAATAACTTTGTCATTAGCGTGTGACTTCTAATCAAAAATATCTTGCAAAAAAGAAATCCTCAAAATCAGTAACAATATTGCTAAGCAAGTTCGAGTAAGTAAGCAAAAAGAAATGTCCACGATATATGGAAGTCTATCGTGGAGATGGAATCTTTGAAATTGATAAATTCATTTAGAATTTGATGAAACCTAACGTTTCAAATCTCTCTTTTTTATAAGCAAGAAAAGTTGAAAAAATCATGTTTGAAGTATGTGCGTGCGCGCGCGCGTGTGTGTAATCAACGATTTATTGAAAGCTATGATATTTAAAAATTGCTTTATATATATAGATTTTAGGGATCGCGGAATTCAGATCTAATATTCGATTTTGGAAATTCAAAATGGCGAATCCAATATGGAGGATTGAAAGTGGAAAGTAAATGGATTTTTATGAAAACGATTTTTATCCTGAGGATTTTTATCCTTTTTGAACTCGCTGAATTTAAATATATCAGAATTTCAAAATTCAATATGACGAGGATCGAAAAAGATCAATAATTTCTTCTTTATTGTAGTAGAATAAACACTACCACTCTCGCTTTTTGCCGAATCTAGAAATAATCAATGAACTGGTGGTGAGGATATATTCCCATTTTAATTTTTTTCTATTCGCCATATTTAATTTTGAAATTCTAAGAGCATATTTGAATTCAGCAAGCTCAAAAATCTCAATACATATTTTCATAAAATATCCATCTACTTTCCACTTTAATTTATCATATTGGATCATACCACCATTTTGGATTTCGAAAACTAACATTAGATCTGAATTCGACGATTCACGTATTTTATATGAAATAATTTTACGTTTTTATCCTAGCTTTCAACAAATTAATCGTTGCTAACAAATACCTTAGCTTTCAATTAATCGTTGATAAATTATAAGTAGTAACAGCCATCGACATATAAGTAGTCGATAAGTAGTAACAGATCGATTGGACTTGAAAAATTTTAAGCATGATTTTTCTTATTTCTCTTGGCGATAAAAAAGTGGAATTTGATATTGGGCAATAGATTTCATATCATACTATTATTTAAATGAATTTATCGATTTCAGATGTTACATTTCCAAGACAAAAACTCTTATATATCATGGGCATTCCTTTTTCAATATTCTTTAAGATATTTAAATTTAAAGGGCCTAACGATCTTATATTTTATATGATAATCATAATAGCCTCTTTTTTCTTTTTCTTTCTTCTGATTTAATTCAAAAGTTTCATTATTGATATCTGTGAATGAAATTAGTATTATATTTCTTTTTCATGCTCATGGCAAATCTTAGCTCTTGCCAAACGTATCACATTTCGAATATCTCAATTGAACATAATTTAAATGAATAAAATTATGCAACATAAACAAAATTTATTGTGTAAAATGTAATATAACCATTGCAACGCATAATGACAAAGTTGTCTTTTGACTCTAATATCATTTATTTTTAAACAAAGTTTACTCTGGAAAATTTCTGTAGAATTTTTATTTATATTATATGTATAATGTGTGCGAAAAAAGATACTATTAAAAAGATATTAATTCTCTGAGTCTTAAATTAAATAAAATCGATTAAAAGGATTGTTTATTATTTGGCTAAATCGGAAAGCTCGATATGTAATTTATGTAAAATGAATTTTTATTTTATTTCTAACGGTTTAAAGTGTCTAAGTAATGACAAGTATTTTATGTTCTCGAACATTCACTACTTCGCAAAAAACGTAGATTGCATTTATCATTTATTGAGTTTATTGAAACACCACTACATTACATAAATAAAGAGTAAGCTGATCATATTAAAATTTATATATATATATGTATACATATATATGTATTCATATATACATATACATACATATATAAAGATATATACATATTTGTACATAATACCTGTATTTCATTCATGATGTTAAAACCTCTGTGTAAATTTCTTAAGATTGTAAGTTTAATGCGTCTTTAAGAGAAACAAAGTAAAAAAGATTCTTGTATTATAATAGATTGTGACAAGACATAGAAGTTGCAAGAAACGGATTTTTGTAATTATTTAACTGGTTCGGTGAGAAAAAAAACAATTAAAGAACGGTTTCGTCTTATATTACAAAACGGCCGTTTAAGAATAGATATAAAAAGTATGATAATGGACCCTGTGCGAGCCTCTATTATGTATTTTATATATAAATATATAAAAACAAGTTTAATAGCGCTGATCGTTTTTAGGAGGACGAAAATCTTGTGAGAGGCTTTTTATTTTTATTATTTGTAATTATACCTAGTTTACATGTTCACCGTTTCGTACGATCATCGAGATCATAAATAAACATCTGTGTAAAGGAATAAAAGAACGATATAATAAATTACTAAATACTGAAGGAGAATATGGGAAAAATATATAGCGTGATTATTTGGATTGTTCTTTCTCTCCATCGTGCGTATGCATAAAGCAAGAAAAATTATAAGAAGAAAAAGATAGAATTGTGAACAAACCTTTTTCGTCTATAATCATCTATACGTACATATATTACAAAACTATTTGAGTATAACAATTGTTCATTTATTCATCACTCAATTTTAATTATTTTCAAGCTTTTATAATTAATATTTTATAATTTTTTTATTAATATTTTATAATATTTTATAATTAATATATATATATATTTTTTTTTTAATACAAAAACTTGTATAAAGTAGAAGAATTTATTGCTATACATTGAGTTGAATATACAAAGACTTAAAAATATATAAGTTTGTATTTGCACACTTACCAAGATACTTTGAGTTAAGTTATTTTTATATGTATAAATATAATGTTTTCTTTTTCAAAGGATTCTTAATCAATATATAGGATGTCCCAAAAAAGTCGGGACACCTGAATATCTCGAAAAATATAAGTTTTACAGAAAAGTATTTTAGACAAAAGTTGTAGGACTTGTAACTATTCAAAAGATCTATTTACTGATCTTATCAATTTGACGTTGGGTGGCGTCGCCAAGATCAAAGTCACATCGATTTTTATTATTGGAATGTCTACTTTTGATTCTAGAATCTAATAACTGGTGTCGAGAACTTTCCAAAACGCTATAAGAAAATATTTTTTCATTAAGTACTTTTTGAGTTATGATGCTTGAAAGTTACAGTACTGCCGACATTAGCATTACGCAAGGTGTCCAACCGATAGTTAAAATCTCTTGAATGTTACTCAGGATCATGTCCTGGATAACATTCGTTAAGATCAATGTCATTGGAGATTATTTCTCTTATTTTCATTTTTACATAAAAATGAATTTTCAACGCAAAAATGAAAATAGAAAAAGAAAAATAATCTTCAATTGACATGATTCTGAACAACATTTAGGAGGTTTTACTCATCACACAGTGGTTTGAAATAACGAAAACGTGGCAAAAACTATAAAATTTAAAATTCGAAAATCAGTTATTTTATTACAGGTCGACAGCTGAATATACATTTCAATTATAGTTTATACGAAATTATATTTATTTTATCTTTAGTCACGTGTAATTTGAAATTGAAATTTGTATAAATTTTTTAGTTTAATTTTTAAGATTTGTTTGTGTTATTACCCTGTAGACCAGTCGTCAGAGATGAAAATGGCGGCGAAAATGGAAGAAATTATTTACAAGTATTTTATTGTTTTAATCGACAGTTTATAAAAAGATTAAATTTAAAAGTGCTACAACATTAACACTTCAATTCCATCAAATAACCCAAATAAATCTTAAAAATTGAACTAAAAAAAATTTTATTTCAATTTCAAATTACACGTGGCCAAAGGTAAAATAAAAATAATTTCGCATAAACTATAATTGAAATATATATTCAGCAGTCGATCTATATAATAAAATAACACCGATTTTTGAATTTTAAATTTTATATCATTTTTGTCACGTTTTCGTTATTTCAAACCATTGTGCGTCTCGGACACATATTGCGTAATGCCGGTACTGTAATTTTCAAACCTTATAACTCGAAAAATACTTTATGAAAAACTTTATTGTAGTGTTTGGAAAAGCTCTTGGCATCAGCTTAGATTCTGAAATCAAAAATAAAATATGCTGTTTAAAAAAAATCGATGTGATCTTTTGCGATGCCACCCAAGGTCAAATTGATAAGATCAGTAAATCGATCTTTTTGAACCCTACATATTTTGTCTGAACACTTCTCTGTAAAACTTATATAATTTTTCGAAATATTCAGGTGATCTTTTTGTCTCCTCTTGTATGTTCATGACATTATCTTTGCTATTTATTTCCAAAGCTTGTCCACACAGCATTAATTGTTCAAATTAATCGTATTGTTTTTAATTTTTTATTTACATATAAAAATTTTATAAAATCTGTTATAAAGTGCTGATTAAACTGCTAGAAATGTCGACTTTTCTGTTCTCTTATTTTTTTCTTAATGTATCTAACAATCTCATGCCTGTTTTTACCAAGTAGTTAATTAATTAAAGCTAATTTAAAATCTCAGCTTGACTCTTCTTTTTCTAATTCTAAAAATGAGAAAAAATCAAGAGTAATTGAATTGAGATTAATTTTATTATAGTTGAATTGAGATTATCTTATATTGAAACAGAAATCATTGTAATTTCTTATCATATAGCCAGTATATTTACAATGCTTAAAACAATATCTGAGTTTTTAAGTTATTCTTAATTAAATTTCTATAACAATTTCGTTTGCTTTTAACTGATTATTTTCTAAATACAAATTGTATAATGTGTAAATTTACATAATTCGAGATACATATGTCCGATTTCGAAACATGAATTATGTGAAGTAAATGTTGTTTAATTTTCTTTATTCTATCAATCGTCAGCTGCGTATAACATCTTTAGCTGCGGAGAGTATCTTTATCATGTTTTTGCTTATATTACGTATGAATATCCGACAATTGACAGTGATGCAGGATAACACTGTGCGCTTAATCAGCGTATCATAAGACATAGTAGTTTATTAGTGTACCCAAATTTGAACAGATAGTTTATATTATTTTAAGATTCCTGAGTTAGCACAGTCAATTGACTCGTGATGTTGGAAATGAGAAATGACACGTTAATTTTTTATGTACCATTTGTAGAAATGTAAAATTATAAATTCAATTTGACAATTACTTACGATTAAATAGTAATTTTGGTAAAATTTGTTTTTTTATAATTTTATAGTATAAATAGATTTTCCATATTAATGCATAATATAAAATAATATTCTTCTAATATTCTCATTGAGAATATAAATTATTATTCTATCGCTGATAGAATAATAATAGGACTATTCACTAAATCTAAACGTAAAATTTAATCAATGTTAAAATCCGTTTTCAATATATGGCCCTCCCTAGAGATTTGATACAGTCAGGATTGGGTAAGTTAATGTTTTTTAAAATTAAATTAAGTTAAAATTAATGGTTTACAAAATTAATAAAATGAAATTAAAAGTTGAAGGAATAAAAAATTAACTTAAAAATTAAGTTAAGATTGAATTAATTTAAATTTAAAAAAGGTTAATTTTGAAAAAAATTATTTGAGATCAGAATGTCCTAATTTTTCTTAAAATAAGATTACTTAATTTAAATAATATTTACAATATAGATTATTAAGTAAACTTAATTTTTTTATATGTAAGTTATTTATATATAATAAAAGTCACAAGCATAAAGTATTTTTATCAAAATTTTACGAGAGAGAAGAGTATAGTTTGCATTATCTCTCTTTAACCTTTATTTAATTTTTTTTAACGTCTAAAATAACTGCTCACGCATGTTTACTACATCGATTAGATATTTGTTATAAAAAATTAAAAAATGAATGGAGTAATGTGCAGTACTTTTTCAACAATTCTTTATCTCAGGCAATTTCATATTTATGTTGTTGAAATATAATATTTATGACACCTAAAATTAGTGTGATTCAAATGTAAGCGAGAATTGACAAAACCTAAAGAGCCAATGAAAGCGAATGTGGCAGAGTAGACAGTGCACTGCTATGTTAGAGATTCCGGATTCGATTCCTGGTAAAACCAAAATATTTTCAAGATCAAGATATAATCAATAAGAAAAAAGAAAAGAAAAAATATCTAAAAGATAATAAATAAAATGCCAATTTGAGCTACACTGGTTATTAATGTGAATTTTATACCATTTATTCAAAATTAATAATAAAGCGTATACGTTTCGACCTACGGTCAAAGTCCTTTTCAGTACAAAGAACATTAATTAAATATAAATATTAAATACTAATTATCTAATGAATACAAGTAAACTATTAATATATATTATAAGCGCATACAAGTATAAACTATTAAAGTATAAAATACAAAATACTGTGGTGATAATGTCCGAGTTAATCTTGGTCATCAAATTACTAAGTTTATTAAAAAAGAAATTTTTTGCTTTGAATCGAAAGATCAAGAGGAGTTAAAAAATATTTTTAATTGCTATCAAAATTTTTCACATAAAATATGATAAAATAAACTTACATGATTGTGAAGATTGAACTGTTTCTATAAGGTTCTTTCCATTAGATTGTTCCATTAGACTGTACATATTTACTATGTACACAAATATGAATAAATTAAAAAGTTAATATAAATAATGGTTAATATTAAAATTTAATTCACTTACATAAAACTAAATTAAGAGATTATTAGATACGACATAACTGTTTGGTAGACGGACGTAAAATGAGAGAAACAGTGGACAATAGAACATGTACTTACAATAATGATAAATATAAATAATAAATAATAAATAGAAAAGGATAAACGATAGATTGGAAGCATTACGTCTCTGAAAATAAATATTCTATTTATATATAATATAAAGAATCGAGAGAAAGTATATCGTTTTGTAAATTCGGGCCTAGTTTTTATTTTTTAATATGTATCATCTCTGATAAGTCTTTTATATAAAATTTATTCTTTGTCTAAAATATTTACATTATCCCAATCAAATTCATGAAATAAGTCCATACGATATTGTGTGATAACCGAATGTTGGGTCGTGTTTCTATTAATATGATTCTTATGTTCACTTATGCGCATTTTAAGACATCTGCTTGTTTGCCCAATATACGACGCATCATAATCCTTACAGTCAATATATATACTACATTAGATTGAGAAGATTGGGGTAATATATTTTTCTGGATTTTGATAAATTTATTATGCCTCTATAGGCCATACATATAAAAGGTATATGTTTAAGAAATTCCTAATTTTATTAGAAATATTAGGAATAAATGGTATAGAGAAAAATTTTTTGTTATTATTTTCTTTTTGAGTTGTCAATTGTTTATCAGCAACAAAATTATCAATACGATTAAAAGGATCAAATTATTTGTAAAGTTTTTTTTTTAATAGTTGAAAATATCAAACTTAAAGGATAACCATTATTCCAAAATATTTTCATACACTTGTTCTCCTCTCGGAAGGAAGCGGCAACCCATCGAGAGTATCCTTGCCAAGAATATTTCTCTAAACAAAAACTTCATCGTTTGGAATCGACATTAAACTATAGGTCCCATATGAACTATGTACGAACAATGCACAACACAGGCATATGAGAGAAGTCACCACGCTCGGACACCAGCAATAGGACTAAAGAATGAGCCAATAAAAACTGGCTACTTACGGTGTGACTCTTATTATAGAATCGCTAATAAAATCATTGAACTTCTTCTAAATTAATTTTCTATTGTTTAAAATTTTATAGAAAAACATATTAAGAGAGATAGAAAAATTTTTAATTTAAAAAAAGTTAATAAATTAAACGCAATCAATCTGAAATATTAATAATCTCCCCAATTTCCTAAATTTAATCTTAAAAAACTATAATAAACTTATTGCGAAAAATATTGCCTCGGCCGGGAGTCAAATCTGGGATCTTTTCCGTGTCTCGCACGGAATGCAAGAGGCAATATTTTTCGCAATAAGTTTATTACAGTTTTTTAAGATTAAATTTGGGAAATTTGGAGGGATTATTAATATTTCAGATTGATTGCGTTGAAAGTCCGACAATCATATCGGTTTGCAATTATAATTTTTGAAATTAATTCATTTAAATGAATATATATATAATAGTTTAACATCTTAACGTACAAACGTAGTTGCGCTTCGTATTTAATGTATCTAACATAAACGGTCCTATTTCCAATCCTTGTTTTATATTTTAAAATCTAGCTTTTTATTGGATTATTTAAAATTATTCTATATTTTTGTTTAGATATTTCGACATTAGTACAATTATAAAAAGATTATTTTATTTTTTATGTCTTTGTTTTTAATCTGGATTTACAAAAGGTTTTTAAGCCATAAGAAATGAATAAATCATAGTCAATTATTCTTGCATTCGATTGTAACTGGTCAATTTCTTACGGCTTAAGGCTTAAATCACCTATTGTAGATCCGGACTTACTCTAAAGCTGACTTTTCATACGCAGCACGCTGCGGCAGCAATTCGTAGCTATTGGTTAAAAATTTTACATAAGATGACGCACTTCTGCGAAATACATTTGCCGCATCTCATTGAAGTTCAACCGAACGAACAACGAACAACAGCAAAAAATTCGAAGCCAAGAAAGTCTGCAATATTTGCAAAAAATATGAAAATTTATACATTTACAATGAGTATATTTTTATTAAATTTGAAGTGATGAATATATTTTAAATTCTAAATAATTACCTGAAATTATAGTTGTAACTTCATTAATAGTTGCCATATAATCACAAGTTTTTAGCTTTTTAAGTTTTCCATATTAATTTTTGAGCTGAGCAAATAAAGACACATATTTGAGGTTAAACTTTAATACATATACTGTTGCCTATTATTCCTTTTCATGCGCAGCAAATGCAGCGGAAGCAATTATGATGAAATATTGGCATCACGTGACATTTTTGTTGCCGCAGCATGCTGCGCATGAAAAGGCCTTAATAAAAACTGATTTAAGGTTCCTGAGTAGTCACTACAGCCATATTGAATCGAACGTCAGAAGCGAGAAATGACACGTTAATTTTTATTATGTACCATTTATAAAAAAAGACAATTTAGATAAAACAAAATGATGAGATTGCTTTAAAATATTTATAAAAATGGATGAAAATTATATTTATCCTCTCTGACAGTCAATCATCAATTCAATATAGCTGTGATTACTCAGGAGCCTTAACAGTCTAGTCGCTAAAATAGCAAGTAAATACATTAGTTTGATAAGTTTAAAGTTTGATAAGTTTAGAACGCAGTAAAAAATCGGTTCAAATAATTAAAATAATAAATATATGATGGATAATGTTTAACAAAGAAATCAATGGAATTAACAAAGGAATCATTAGCAGCTCCTCACTCATAAATAAATATTTTAACTATTTTTAATTCAGTGCATGAAAGATTGTAATTCATGTTGTAACGATATGCCCCCTGAGAATTCCTAGAGATCCTAAAAGTAGATATCGGTCATAGCTCGCCATATTGTAAAACCGGAAATCACGTAATTTTGGAAACGCGTGCCAATATATCAACGCCAATTTCGATGAGAATCTTGAAGATCTAGCAAATTGGTGTTGCTTTTCTTACTTTCATATTCGCTTCTCTCTCACATCTGATTTCATAACAACACATGGCAGAATCGGAACGGATCGATCGGCATTGCCGATCTCTACTTTTAAGATCTCTAACATCCCGTTTAATTTAGAATATATATAATGCATAATATGCCAATCAAAGTCACACGGAGACAGCCGATCGCTGCTCCTCGCGAGAGGTCAGGTATAGATATGCATGTGGAAATACCGATTCGCGAACTGAGTCGAATTATAACGAGATCGCAGCGCTGATAAAATTTATCGAGTATAAAAGATTACTCATTTTATTTTTTTTTTGTCGCGTCGTATGCTTCAACATGCTCCGACTTCTTCCAATCGTAGCTCCTATTCAAACATGCTCGTTAGAATGAATAAGAGCTATGGTAGGAATATGTTGAAACATATTGGAGTGTGCGACATGAACAAATCTCTCTGTGAATAATACATATGGTGCAGTTCCGCAATCAAACTCGAAAATCCATTGCGATACTTTAGAAATCTAGTGACTTTAGAAACTCGCGATCGAAGCCACTCACGTTGAATTCTCAGCGATTGAAAACGGTGAAAACTCGCAATGTATATATATATATATATATATATATATATATATATATATATATATATATATATATATATAACTAA
>Ga0157364_1001003_pt1 | contig 22646 bp, 4 predicted proteins | sample AttsexASBM2_FD_111476 | JGI IMG/M metagenome (GOLD analysis project Ga0157364, IMG submission 111476) | Fungus gardens microbial communities from leaf cutter ant in Ribeirão Preto, State of São Paulo, Brazil - Atta sexdens ASBM2 | ecosystem: Host-associated > Fungi > Mycelium > Unclassified ...
GAACTAAATTATTTTTGTCGCATTTTAAATATAAAAGTTTAATGTTGCTATGAAAAAAAATACAGTATTTAAATTCAGATAAATTCTTTAAAATCAACGGTTGTTTGCAGGAAATCATCGTTTTAACTTATAATTGTACAAACAATTAATATTTTTACTAATTTAATTAATAAATATATTAATTGTTTACTAATTTAATTAGAAAGAATACAGTCGTGTTATTTCATACGGTTGTAGAGATATGCATGGATCTATTCACTGATGCATTTACTTTACGTGGCATTGTGATCGTGTGAAATTAAGCTAGGCTAGAAATTAGGAATTTGAGGGAAATTGAATCACCCAGAGCGTTATAGATCCAGTTATGATCCAGAATCCAATAGTTGAGTGGTACCATAACTTTAAGTTTCCATAATGTTGAATCGTATAATCCGTGTCGAAAATAGCTCTCTTTCTCCCTTTCTCTCTCATCGAGAGAAGCTCGCACACTCCCGAGACATATCCATTATCCAACGAGCTTATCAGTAATTTCACGCCTTTAACGCTATTATAATCGATGCGATATACCACCGTAGACCACGCCGGAAGTACCGTGATTGTACCCATGTGCAAAGTGCTCGAGAATAGGCAAAGATGATCTGGCCTCACCGTAATCTGTAATCGTGTATCACCCCTATTTATTGAGACGGCTAATACCGGCAGAACTTTAATCATCTTCCATGCCCCAAAGTAGAGTTATGCTCGGTGTACCTGTAAGAAGGAGTATCATAACCATCCCTCATTAGTGCGGTGGACAGAAATGGGGAATGCCTCATTAAGTGTTATCGATTCGACTGCACCGGTGTTAGTAACAAGAATGTCGATACAGCCGACCGTGTTTCTCTATTGTTCTCTACTCGACGTGAATCGAAGAATTGCATAACCGTGCGTAACGACGTACGGTGAGTCGAAGGCAACGGGTACTCGAAAGCAACGAATCTCAATAGAGACTCGTGGTAAATTGACGGGATAATGATGTATTATTGACATATCACGCTCGAGTAATTCCAGAAGCAATACGTGCATAACGGTATAAGTAATGTGATATAAGTATGGCGTTAATTATACATGACAATGGCATTATTGATTTTTTTTCCAGAGATAGACTGCCTATTCTTACGTTATAGATAGACTCTTATCTTGAAGTAAAAGCTTTTAAGATGAGATTGAAATTAGCTGTAAATTCGTGTTGGCAATAAATGTAACAAGTTCGTGCTTTTATTTATTTTACTATCATTTTTCTGAACAAGTACCTAACAGAGTAATTCACCGCACTAATGAAGGATCGTTGCAATCTTGAATAAAATAATATAATTAACCGCCAACATTTCTGGGTATACAGTCAGAGGATGTCGACCGGGCAAGACCGTTATCATGACGGAGGCCGAAGTACGTGGCCTCTGTCTGAAGTCGCGAGAAATTTTCCTGCAACAGCCGATCCTATTGGAATTGGAGGCCCCGCTTAAGATCTGCGGCGACATACACGGCCAATATACCGACCTGCTGCGGCTCTTTGAGTACGGCGGCTTTCCGCCCGAGGCGAACTATCTGTTCCTGGGCGATTACGTTGACCGAGGGAAGCAATCCTTGGAGACGATATGCTTACTGTTGGCATACAAAATCAAATATCCAGAGAACTTTTTCCTGCTGCGCGGCAATCACGAATGCGCCAGCATAAACAGGATATACGGCTTTTACGACGAGTGCAAGCGGCGATATAACATCAAGCTTTGGAAGACTTTCACAGACTGCTTTAACTGCTTGCCGATCGCTGCGATTATCGATGAAAAAATCTTCTGTTGCCATGGCGGGCTCAGTCCTGATCTGCAGGTGACTAAAGAGATTCTTTAATTCTTTTCTCTAATAAGTTTCGTATAAAAAGAAACTTATTCGATTAGGTAAAAGTGCAATAAATATATTCTTACTTTATCTTGTTTAGGGAATGGAGCAAATCAGAAGAATCATGCGTCCAACTGATGTACCTGATACCGGTCTCCTTTGTGATCTTTTATGGTCCGATCCTGATAAAGATGTTCAGGTGAGATGCTTTTATATGAGCAAATCTCAACGCACTAATTAGATTAATATAGTAAGGATTTCTCTAATCGCATATTAATGTTCTAGGGTTGGGGTGAAAACGATAGAGGAGTCTCATTCACATTCGGTCCAGACGTCGTGTCGAAGTTCTTGAATCGTCACGATATGGATCTCATATGCAGGGCGCATCAAGTGGTCGAGGATGGCTACGAATTCTTCGCCAAGCGACAACTCGTCACACTTTTTTCTGCGCCAAATTACTGTGGCGAATTTGATAATGCCGGCGGAATGATGAGTGTTGACGAAACGTTGATGTGCAGTTTTCAGGTAATTGACGAGAGAATTTTCCTTTCATTTCTCTTTAATGTCATTGATGCAATATCCAAGTTTATCGCGCCATGTCTCGCATCTTTTTGTAGATCTTGAAACCATCAGAGAAGAAAGCAAAATACCAATATGGAGGAATGAACACGGGTCAAACAGGTAGACCATCTACACCACAAAGGAATCCAGCGAAAAAGAAATGACAGCCTTCAACCGAATCTGCACAACAAACGCGATTATCCTTAATGGAGGCTATCATGCTAGGTAAATCTGCTTTATGCTTGTCAAAGCTTACTTAATCACACTAGCTGACCACTTATGTGCATTATTACGAGTCTATTTCCCACGATTATCAGTTGAATAGAAAAAGAGAAAAAAAACAGAAAAAAAGAAAGAAACGAAAAGAAAGCGGAAGGAAGCGAAATGTAGAACGTTGCTCGATATATTTAAGTTTGTACAATGATTCACCGATGATTTAGATGTAATACTTAGCATGCGACGTTTCCAACACATGTACACGCACTTCGAGGCAAACACGATTTAAGAATGAACTTAATTTATAATTCAAAGACATTAATGGAATTACTCGGACACATGGGCTTGCGAAAATTCTTAGTGCTTTATAGTCGATGCGCTTGTCGAAAACGTCGAGTTTCTCGGTGCTGCTGTGTATCTGATCTAGCCTTTGATTTTCATGTGTTTCAGCACGAAGACGCCGAGATACAGAATTAACCTAATCTGATAAACATAAATCTAAAAAAAGTGTAAGATTTACTTCTCTTTCAATTGCATTTTAACATGATAAGAAATATAAATAATTCGCGGTGAATCAAGTTTCGATTATCATCGTACTTGACGAAAGGATTGCTCTCAGAATTTTACAGCAATTATGGCAATTATCTACCATAAATGAAGTGATCCCTTGTGTAAAGCTAGTGCTCTTTAAAAAGCATTTCATCATTCTCATTTGTATTTATTGCTTCCACTGTTGATGTTGAGTGTAATTATGAGACTCGCTGTTATTATATATTATTATTATTTTTATTTTTAATAGTATTTTTATCATTGCTTTTAGCAGCTAATTTAAATATCATTTCGAGAGATGCGCGTGTATATAGATAGATAGAGATATATATATATATATATATATACATATATATATATTTTTGACCATTTATTTTTTCTCTTAAACCATTACCCATTACAAATTTAATTATATCATGTGCAGTATTCCGAGCGTGATAGCGACTGCACGTTCCAGAGATATGTCGTAGATGAATTAGGTTGTTTATTCTCGGGCGATAAATCCGGAGAGAAACACAGAGAGCTAGTATTTTTAAGATAAATATACTTACGCCTTTATTCGAAAGATACTAGAAGGAGGGAAATCATGAAGAAGAGAAAAATGAGGACATGTCGCATGTATACAGAATTTAGATGCAGAATTTCAGCTTTTTATTCTCGCGATGGAAGCAAACATGAATGCAAATATGCATTGTTATCGATTTATTTATGGAAGATTTATCGCATATTGTAAAGATTATTTCAAATTGCGCGAACATTTCGTTAGTGACAGGCGGATCTTGTATATTTAGATTTTGATGAGTTGAAATTTTGCACTTGTTATATATGTTTACGTTATTTAGATATAAGGAATATTCATGTGATAGAATAAAGCTTATTAATTTTTGAACAGGAAAATCTTCGACAGCACATCGCATTTAAACGTTTGGTGCATTTATTTAAACATTTATAGAATATGTTTATCCAGTTTTTCGTTTTCTTTTTTTTTTTATTAAACTCAAATTCCATGTAATTTGTATTCATTACTGTTGAAATCGCAGTAATACGATTGTCTTGTGGACTTCAAAATAATGCATTATATAACGTTTCCTTGCTGCGCTTTTGTTCTATAAGTGATGTTATATTATTATTTGCGATCATCTGCGCAATAAAAGTCACTTCTATCGGAAAGTGCGTTTCGACTTTCTAATTTCTAAGAATATTATTCTGATTTCGAAAAATATTATTAAAATACTATTGCATTATGAAATTTGCAGAGAAGTCTTATAAATCACATTATGTACGAAGAAGAAAATTTGCATTTCCGGAAGCAACAACAATTAAATAATGACATTTGAGAGATTATAATCATAGCGAAGATTTTTGTTCTCTAATAATGCGCAAATGTGTTTTCTAGGGATTTAATATTTACTTGGCAAAATATTTATGAATACTACACCAATAAACATGATGTATACGTCGAAATTTACAAGATATCGATAAAATGCGTTTGTCACCGATTAAATATAGACTGATGATTAATGAGATTGTATCGTGCGAATTATTATGATTGCGAAGACGATTTGGAAATACGAAGACCGTACATCAAAACTCATCCAGAAGCAGAAATCAATCAAACGTAACGGGCCTTTTCGTGGCAACGACGCCACAATTGGTTCTCACATTATTATGCTATATTTTACTCAATGTTGTTCATTATTTGATTTAACGTTGGATAGCGCTTGATAAAGTATTTATTATTCGATGTACGATGAGAGAGATGCAGTGCAAATTTTTGTTTTAGAATTGGAGCCGACGAAACGAAAGATGTCCTTTCCATCCTTCCTTCCCTGCGTTTCTCCCCTAGTCCCCCAAAAAAGAAACGCAAGATTAATTATGTCAAAGGAGTGGTTGTGATTCCTTGATATATGCGTTCTTTTCGTCCGAGATTCATATATTATATACAGATATTATATTTGTAAAAGGTTGACCGGTCGCGATTCGACGATATTTTACTAAATAAATAATAAAATGAAAGGCACTCTTATGGGAGGAGCTTGTGACTATCGTGGATTGTTACATCGTTCGAATCGCCGATAACGGAACACGCTATGCAATGGCATCCTAGAGATGTAAAACTTTCAGATAATAAATATGCATATTGTTGTACAAACCTTTCTTTCAGTTTATTCTTCCCTGGTTCTTTAGTAAGAAGAAACCTTTTGCGTAGCAAGTTGATTTTTAAATATGTACAATATATACGGTGACCATATATCTTTTATTGTAAAGAGTTCTTTATTTTAGATAAATGTCCTTTAAATTTATTTGTTTCTTTAAAATTCAATTTTGTCCTTTATTTTGATATTACGAGAAATTCTTTTCTAACGTCTAATGTCTATAATATTATATCAATGAGCAAATTTTTACGGAAAATACTTTACAGTTTTATGCATATAAATATAATTTGTTTTTGTTAATTATATTTCTTAATTTTTTAAATTAAATCTATTCAAACTAGAGTGTGACTTGTTTTCATTTTTTATTTCGAACTTTTTATTACTTCAGATTAAGGGTTTGTTCCAATATAGTTGAACCAGTTTCAAACTATCAGAAAACTGCGCATTATCGTAATTTGATTATACTGTGCCATAAAATTTTATAATGCGCAGATTCTTATCTCTCAGTCACAAACTAGTTTGAAAATATATAGAAACAGCCCTAAAATTTTCAAATTTGTCCTTTATTTTCTTTAAAAAAATATGATTACCGTAACAATATAATATACATATATATTTTTTTTCTTGGTAATACTTGATGTTTTTTCTCGCTGTATATATGTATTTTTCTAAGAAGATGTTAAACTTTTTGATGCCAAAATTATTAAAGATCTAAAAATTTTTTACACAGATATTACATTACTAATTTAGAAATATACTTTCAAATTGTTATTAAATCGAATATATATTTTAACTTGTCGAAATTAATAATGAATTATAAATTGTCATAGTTTTATAATTATTCCTGGAAGGAAAATAAGATTGGATAAACTGACCGATAATAACAGATTCTATAATAAAATTTTGGCAGTGTTTATTTTATTTCAGATTATGGATGAAAGGTACAATAAATCATATGATATGGGAAAAATTAATAAATAAATAAAATTTCGTGAAAATATACACTATGATAGAGACCTCAAAATTCTTTCGGGACATGATGTAATTTTTCTTTCTTTTTTTGGTTGACCTTTTTCAGGTACTATTTTGTTCTTTTTTCGTCGTTTTTTTTGTTTCACGCTTTCCGTGTGGCACAGGCAGTCATCAGTGAGCGTGAGCTGCAAAAAGAAGAATGTTGATCAAATATAAAAAGATGGAATGACAATCACGTGCACTTATGGAAAAATATTTAAATGAGAAAGATAATATTTGAGAAATCACAAATCATTGTCGCAATACGAGATAAGCTCAATTCTTGATTTATATGTATTATTTTTCCATAAGATCTTATTTCGAGATTTCGACTGGAGGAAATATACAAACTAAAATGATATGCGACATTAAGATCAATGCAAGATTTTTAGAAATCGAAAATTTGACATTTGCCATGCTTCAATTAATCTTTAAATTATACATGCATTATACATTCTCCTGTAGAAATCTTCAGAAAATTTAGCAGAATGATTTCATAGAACTTTTATACAATGTACAAACATTAAAAAACTCAGGTTTTTACACGTCCTCGTATGCGGTGTAATGTTTCAACTATTCTGGTGGCAGTTAGTCATTTATAAATATCATATAAACACATTAAGATACTACATTAATATTAATTGCTAAATATGAATCTAAATTCAATCACAGCAAACTAATCTGGCAAATTATAATTCAAACTATTCTACATGACATTTAATATATTAGCTATATCTACTATGTCGAACAGAAATATTACACCGTGGACGAGGCCCCCTAGTACTCATCTGGGGGTATTCGGACATAAGTATTTGATACACAAATGTCTCTCACCGGAAAAACTCAAAATACATATATACACATTAGTCAACTGAAAATATACGTACATGAAAAAAGTAAAATAATAGTTCGTAAAATATACACTGAGAGAAAAATATACTAAATTTTAATAAATAATTGTTTGAATATAGTACTAATACAACATTTATTTACGAAAAATAAATATTTGTTAAATAAAATATAATAATAGATAAATCAAATTAATAGTTTTTGTACCAAATAAATATATATTTACATTTAATAAATGTTCAATTGGTACTATATTCGAATAAATATTTATTAAAATTTAGTACATTTTTTTCTTAGTGTAGGCTCTCAAATCATGTACAGACCGTCGTGATAGATGTTGATTGTAAAACAACTTTATGATTAGATGATTATGCTACCGATTATGTGAGGAATTAGGATGATGTTTCGTTAACAAAACCCTTCGGCTACGACGCTTCTGGACTGCCGTTCCTGTCTTCGAGGACAGCCAAGAACGATTCATCTTTATGCTAAACATCGATCCCATAAGCGGTGAGTGCTATATGATTTGCGAATGCTAATAATCGCGAGTGACACGTTGATTTTAACACTAGAAGATATATTAGCTTCCGTTATGTTATGTGTCATATTGGTTTTCTTATATTTTTATTTTAATAGCAAGAGTAGCAATAAATAAATTCATAAAATTAATAATAGATATGCGAATACTTATTTCTTTCATCGATAGCACATACTGAATTGAATGAATTTTTAATAAAAAAAATTTCTAGCTATTTGAAAAAGTAGATCTGTTTGTGTTGTTTGTACTTTTTGCACTTAGTATCTTTGCTTTCTCTCTTTTTAATATTCAAATTTATATATTTATCTCATTTTAAGTGCAAATTTTGAGGATTTCAAACAACGCAAACAGATTTAATGTTTAACAAATTATAATTACTTCGGTACTGAGAAGTAAACTTAACCGTAGCTATACACACTTTTTTTTATTCTTGATATACACACTCAGATTTCTGAGATTCTATTGTATATTTGTTACCGTAACTTCCATAAAATGGACATATTTATAATTAATTTTTGTTTAATTGATGAGAATTGATTAAGTCCATTGTATTTAAAAGTCGATAGAATTAAGGAACTTCGAGATATATAAGTTCAAAGAAAAAGAAGAATTCAGAAACAAAAATCTCGATTTAGCAATCTCAATTGCATTGGGGTTTCTAAGATCTCAGTGTGTCATAGCTAGGATTAAAACTCTTCTAGTGTTAACAAATAAATGTGGCGAATGTATGTCATGCAGCGATCTTAATTTGCATCATAACAGAGATTTTTTTTTAATCACTGTACAAACAACTATTTCACCACTGAGACAGACAGATATTATCGGGCACATACCGCGTGTTCGAGATTCTGTCAGCGATTCCTCAGCCGGAGTAATGGCTCGGTAATTAATAGTTACCACAAGGATTAGAGAACATTCTTAAGATGCATTCTGAGGAAAACATTTGGGAAAAATAGTCGAGTTAATATACACGAGTGTAATCGGGATTACGCGAGAGGAGGAACGCATTTCTTGATAGGACTATTGATACAATAAAGATTTACAAAAATGAACAAACACGCGTGGTAGCCCAAGGGTTAAAAGGCCCGAATTCTTTCTTATTCAAACCGTCGTAACACGGGCCTATTAACGATATATAATATACGCTGATCACTTATTTGTTATGTTCTACTTGCATGTTAATTAGCCAGTGTAATACGCTTTAATGTAGCGCAAACGAGGATCGTTTTTTGGAGTGTATCGTGTTGCCACTATCCCCGCCGATTCTGATTGAGATTATTGATTGTTTGACTTATTAAACGAGTAAATAGGGTGTGAGGGATTCAACACTTCGACCACTTTAATCTCTTATCGCTCACTTTTTTTGCTTAATACGTGGTACGTTTATTATACCACGGGCTGGTAAAGTGAAATCGTGGAACTGGCTGCGAATAATAGTAGTATAACGTTCCTGAAATGATAGACATTCGTTTGCTGTAGCATCGGTTTCATTATATTAAATCTGCATCGGATATTCTCGGTTTCAAGTCGATAGAGTCGAGTCGATAGAGTCGATAGAGTAGAGTCTGTCGTTAATTACTTGTTTTTGGTGAGATTTCAAACAGGACAAAAATAAGAAAAACGCGTCTAAAAGATGTCTGAAGGATATTTGCAATGTTAAGACACCTTTCGGACTTTTTTTTTGGAGATTTTTTTTGGTACTTGTATGTTATTCAGTTTGTAAAAAAACTATATAATGTTTACCTTCTAAAGAAAAGCAACTACTTGGCTAATTAAGCAAGAATAAAATTTCGCAGTCTGTTGAAAAATGTGGAACGCGTTCAAAAAACAAAGTTGCCCGAAATGTCGACTTCGCCAGTTTTTGGCACCAACTGTTCTCAATTTTACAGTTCGACGAAGCTGATGGCACGGCTTTATGCCTGTGCCAAAATCACTAGCAATACAACCGATGTGCCAAATATCTCCATATGGTCGCGACGGTTTATATTTTTGATCGAGGTGACAAGTGAAAGAATATTCTGACCTGTTTTCCGACGTCTCGACTGGCGATGACTTCTATCACTTAATTCATGCTCGAACCATCTGACTCAATTTTTGAGAGAATTTATTATATATATACTATATGTCTATATATATGTATATATATCGATAATGATTTTTAAATGGCGATCGCCATCATTTTTTAATTTTTTAAACTCTATTTAAATTTTATACATTCAATCGTTTGCATTTATTCGTTTTGCGTTGAAAAAAAATTTTATATTTTTCACGAATTTTAGAAGAAAATTTATTGATCCTGTAATTAAAGTATAATCGAAAGAAAAGTTTTCGCCAGTAGAAACGCTTTCCTAAATGTCTAATGACTTTGATAAGTGTGAAAAATTATCAAAATCCATACCGAAATTATGCTATTCTACTGGTAAAAAGATAGACGGCTGACAATGAGTATGAGTTCCAATAGCTCACGTATATTACGAAAACGAATGAAAACGAAAAACACTTCCTGTGCGAAAAATATCTCGTCTTCGTAAGACTGTGTTTAAACTGTAATTTAATAATGCATGTTAAAAAGTGCATGTTTTAAAAAAGTGCATTATATTCTAGACTACTATACTTTACTATTTGATGAAAATTGTACAAAATTTTCGAAAAGTTGAGAAATTATAATATTCTAGCTTTTTTGCATCTATAATAATATTATAATAGTATTTTTTCTCATTTTGCGATAGTAGTCTAGAGATGTGTATTTGCGATTACAAATGTTTTCTTAAAAAAATTAAAAAACAAGTAATCGCAAATACATATATTGCAATTACTGACTACAGATCTATGAAGAAACTGTTTATCAAGAAATTAAATATTTAAATATTTCACATGCATTTTTTAATTTGGTGGAGAATTAAAAGTGTTATTTAACGTGTTATATTTAACATATAACATATTAATAAATATATCGTGGATCTAGCAGAAATTTTGCAATGCTTCGATATCTTTTAATAGTATCTGTAGTCAGTGTTTGTCAACGACCAATGCTACTCACGTCATGTGAACTTGTGCAATCGTCATTTATCATTTACATGTTTGAAATAAAATTATTATTATTATTATTATTATTAAATATAGTTTAATAAATATATTATTATTGATTTATTATTATCTATCTAATAGTTGAGTTGGCATTGATCTTTGATTAGCTTGAAAAAGAATACGAACAATATGTTGCTTAAGTCAAAGGGCTAAGTGAGTCATACATACCGAAAGGCCTGAAAGGATGTCGGCTCCATAGATAGCTACGTTTAATTGGACTGAGGTAACTGTCCCTCAGAAAGAACGGTGTGCGGTATTGAGCGTAACTCGGAATATAGGGCGCGTAGCTTGGGTACCACCATGGGTCCCTAGTAAACGCACTGATAGGTGCCATCGGTGATGGTTCCAGGAGATCGAAGAATGGCTTCTTGCGCAGCAAGATCGACGGACGTAAGAAGTAGTCGTCCAGGAGATTACCTGCGCGTGAGACGAATTTAATTGGAATCAATTGCAGACTGCTTCGCGGATGGCGCTGAGCTCTTGCCGAGGTAGATAGATATTGTTTATAAATATATACTAGTTATGTAATGCTATACACTATGCTGTAAAGCAGCCTTGGTCTTCTCTTGTGAGCTAGAACGAAATATTATTAGCAGTGATTGTTTAGCAAATGTTATCTTTACGATCTATCTAAAGCTGCTAGAATGAGATAATATTTTTATTTGTAGATAAAATTTAAGAAAGAAAAATAAATTTCTTTATTAAAATTTAAATGATTTAAATCTTTAGGCAAGATTATTAAATTCAATAAAATCTTGAGAAATAAAGTTTGTCTTGTTTTTATAAATATTAGGTATGGGAAAAAGCGTGGAGTTTTTTTAATGCCATCTAAAAACGCCACGAACTTTTTCCCACACCTAATTTATATTGTATATATACGCGAAAAATAGAAACCAATTTATTATCACTACTTTTCCGATTTCTCATAGTTCGAGAAGAATAACACAAGAATATAGCAAATTAAGAAAAAATAGAATATTAAATTACCATATTTTTGTGGCAATTTAATTTAATTTTTTTTATTTATTAAAATTATATTATTTCATTCCTTTCATGATACAAAAATTTAGAAGAAAATAATTACATATGTTATAATATAATTGTATATAAATATTTTTAATTAAAATAAAAGTAAATTTTATTTTTTAAATAAATATAATTTAATAATTTCTTTTAAGTAAAGCGATTAAGCTATTATACTGACATAGCTTTTTATACAATTAACGTAAAATAGTATTGTTTATTATTAGTAATGTATATAATTAGCCAAATTGCGATACATTTATCGAATTAAAATTCAAATAATATTTTTATAAGATTTTTAAAATGTTTTTTAAGTAGAATTAATCATTGTTGATTAATATAAATTCTAAATAATTAAATTAAATATGTTGAGCACTGCTATAATTTGTATGTTACAGAGAACCGTTGAATTAAATAATATTTTTGCGAATGTTGTGTAAGTACAATGAACTCTAATCTGACAGGAGGAGAAGGCTTAGAAGGCATCAGGCGAAACAAAATCTTAGGGTAAGTTATTTATATATATTATATATATTTATATATATTATATATATTTATATATATTTTATATATATTATTTGTTATTTTAATTGATTATTTCTTTATTTTTCAATTTTATATTCAGATTTAAATTAAAAATTAGAATAAAGAGACTTATTTGTACAATTAGATTTTTCTATTTAATTAAGAAAAGAGATTTTATAAAAATTATATATTCTTATTTCGTATATTTGATCATAAAGTATATAATGTAATATAAAATGTAATGAGTAATACAAAATAATTATTTTTAAAATATAAAAATATTTTGTTAATTTGAACGTTGCTATAATTTTTTCTGTTTGTATGTTATAGATTAATATCGTAATTACAGCTTCACTGTTGCGCATCATGTCGGTGAGTCAAAAATTAATTTTTAGGTTAAAGTAGTGATCAGCAAAAATTGTATTAGTTACATGAAAGATATAATAAGTTATAAACATAAGAATATTATACAAATAAATTTAATGTCTCACAAATTGCTTTGGATGGACTAAAAAATTAAGATAAATTATTTATTTATTGCAATATAGATAATAATTAGGTTCTTATTCATCAAAAATTTAAATTAAAAAAAAAATCTTTTTTGACAATTATATACAATATAATAATTATCTTACGCTATAATCTATAATAAATTATTTGAATGCAGATATCTCGAATGAACAGGAAAGAAAGAAAGGTTGCAGAAATTTATCGAAGGGAAATTAAATAACTAAGGAATTAAACTAAGCGCACGCGGTTCGGGAACATCATGTAAAGTATCGCGATTATATTATGAATTATAACAATCGGAAATACCGTACAAAGTATCGCGCGATAATAATTGTTTGCATTTTCGCAAATATTGTTTGTGCGACAAACCCTGAGCTAAGAAGAGGAGGAGACCTAGGAGACATCGTGTGACAATTAAGTTATTTATTTTTTTATATATTATTTGTTTATTGTTATTTTAATTGTCTTTATTTCTTTATTTTTTTTTCAATGTTCAAAATTGGATTAAAATAAACATTATAATAAACAGACTTTTCCTTGTAAAATTATAAAATCTTACACTAAAGAGAGAGATTTTATAAAAATTATATAATTATTTTAAATATTTACTTAAAGTATGAATATAAAATTTAACGAGCAAAATAATTATTTTTTTTACAATAATATTAGTTTTTTTTTAGCGCTGTTATAAGTTTTTCGTATATTTAGATATAGATTAACACATATAATCACATTATAATTCCGCTACTGTGCATCACATCGATAAGTCAAATTAATTTTTAAATTGAAGTAATGAATCCAAGAAAATTATGTTAAATATACATAAGATGTGAATGTAGTAAATTAGGAATGATACACTAAGAGAAAAATGTACTTAATTTTAAGAACTAATTAATAATATGACATTTATTCGACGTAAAATAAATATTTGCTAAATAGAATATAATAGATCTGAATGCTGTACAAATGATATATTTAGTATAATATTAAGAAAAAACGTGTGCAATTTAGAAATTAAATATTATATTTCTCTTTATACTCACCGTGAATATCGAATAATCGTTTCGTACTGAGAGGTGGGCTTAAGTGACGAGCCAGAAGTGGTGATTTGCTTGGGTAAAGTCTGTCGATGTCCGCCAAGCGGTTCAGATGATCATTCCAAGCCTTCTCAGCATCGAAGGATTTCGCTGTATCGTGTAATTTTGCCATTTGTGAAAATGAAAGCAAGAATCAGCTGATTTACAACTTCGTTCAATCGTTTTTTTTCGACGAATACGTTGCGAACACCTTTCGTGATTGATTGGAATATTAACATTTTTTACAATTTTAAAATAATTTTAATTGTATATAAATTATATAAATTATGTAAATATTTTTGCTAAAACATTTAAAGTTATGTTAGATCAAAATTTATTTAATGCATTCGCTACGTTTCGTCCGTGACAGGAAATATATCGATTAATTTATATAACGTCGAGAATCCGCGAAAATCTCATACTATTTTACTTTTAATATACAAATATTTTGTGTAGATATTTGGTAAATATTGGAATTATTCCGAGAAGTTTACAAAAAATTTATCGGATTTCTCGTCGTTAAATTTACTTGAATAAAATTGGCAAGCGCACAGAGGAATAATGCAATTAATTTCATGAAACTAATAAAATTTTAAGAAATTTTATTAAAATATTAAAACTAAATATAAAAAAATCATTTTAAAACTATCATCACTTTAAATATGTACAATATTTAGAAATTTGTTTATATATTATTATATATGATTAAATATTACTGATTACTAAAAAATCTATAGCATAATATAATAATGCTTATAAATAAATCATAAAGAAATTTTCTATAACATTTTAAAATGCAAAAACAGGATTTTAAATTTGCGTTCAATTTTTTTTCTATTACATTTTTGTTTCTAAATTGAAAATTAATATTTTTTGCAATATTTTTTCTTGTTTTGAAGCGCTGCGGTTTAATGAAACGGACAAAATTTGATAAACATTTTGAGAAATGTCATCGGACAAAATTTAATAGAAGAGTATTTTAAAATAAGCTTTATAAACTTTCAAATACTTTTTAGAAAAAAATAGTATGATGAGTTTTCGCAAAAATGTCGAATTTTTTTGTTGTTTAAAATTTTATTGTTTAAACATTTACTTTATCTTTTAAGATTTTTAACTTTGAAATTAAAGATTAACTGAAAAAAGACCAAAGAGAAAAAATTATTATAATGTGCTAGATTCAAATAAATTTTTTCAAAATTTCTTAAAAACTTTCTTCGATCGTTAATTTTAAAATTAATTTTTATACAATAAAATTTTATATAATAAAAAATTTAATATCTCTGCGAAAAATCAACATATTAATTTTTTTAAAAAGCATTTTAAAATTTAAAAAATCTACTTAAAAATATTTTTCTACATTACATTTTGCCCGATAATGTTTTATCAAACTGCAGTGCTTCGAAGATAAAAATATTGCAAAAAATCAATTTTCAATTTAATGTAATTTAGGAACAAAATATTATAGAATAAAATTTAAACGCAGACTTAGAGCTCCATCTCTGCGTTTTAAAATGCATGATCGAAAATTTCTCTATCATTTTTTTCACAGAAATATTTAACTTTTCATGAAATACGAAAAGACAAAAATATTAACGTCAAAATGTTTATAGGCGTTACTGTACAATAAAATATTTGTGTCAGTATGTATATAAGTTCCTTTTTGCGCTGCCACGAAAAATATATCGAAAAAAAACAGACACGCGGATTTAATTTAAAATTGTCTCTGAATAACATACATATTTTTTTCTATTTGAAAAGGATTAATAATTAATATAATATAATTAGTATAATACTTTTCGATGAGAAAATTAACAAAGTCTCATATTCTTATAATTCGCTAATGTGCGATCGATTGTTCTGATAAGATCTGAGATAGCTTTTAAAATCTATTTTAGAGCCTAATAGAGCATATCAGTTTGCATATGGCCCAAAATTTTTGCCAAATTGATCTCTGTTTTTACGCTCCATTTTCTCTTCTCTTAGTGTTTTAGCGAGTAGGCGTTTTAACTTCTAATTATTTTTGCAATATTCGTTTTTTTTTTGCAATAATAATAATTTTATATTAAATACATACACGTACATACATCATGCACGAAGCACAGCAGGTATTATTAATTATAATATGAGAGAACTATTAAATTAAAATAGAGGAATTATTTGGCATAATAAGTTATCTTTATGTGAATATATTGTTCAGTTCTGAAAAAGTACTAAAAATTACAAATTGCACTTGTAACGCATTTCTTGTTATTTTTGCGTTTAATTAGCAAATGACGGCTTTTTAAAATATAATGAACAAGTAATTAGAAACTTTGACTTGCGATGTACTAATTTGTAGAGACACTGTTTCAAACTTTCGTTTAAAGTTATTATTCGGTTCACCTAATGGAAAATGCGGGAAATTAAAATGCTAGGGTTTCGTTCCTGTTTTTCATATATCGTTGTAAGCCGTGCGCGTCTACTGTAAATTTTTCTTTCTATCGTAAAAAATCTATTAACGAAAGCTGGCGTAAACTCGTGTTACACACGAGGCTATGTACAAAAATCAGTTGTCACAAAAAATAGCATGACGTCACGTAAAATGAAAAAAAAACATACTAACCTTGTGAGAAAAAAGCTGCTTCAAAAAGTCGGTGACGCAAAAAAGCTGCGGCGGTTTGTGTCGTCAAAAAATGGCTTGGTTATCAAAATTCGTAATAGAAAAGAAATAGAGAGACGATGATCTGTATTGCTAAAAAATGCGATTTATATGCCTTATAGTTATGATGACTACACTATAGTTATGATGATTTATGTACCAAACTTTCTTTTTGTGTAATTATTAATTGTGTGCTCAGCACTACCATTTTAAGCTAGTAGAAGCTTGACATTAGCAGTAATTATCGATATCAATAAGGTTGTCATTATTGACAACCTTATTGATAATTTTTTAAGTTTTCGACTGCTTTTACTTTATAACGTAACACTTCTCGTATTACTAAATATTAATCTAATGTTTTTGCACATGTTATTAAATTTATAATCTAAATTAAATATTTGCTGATCATTTAGTACAATCTTTCTTAATAAAACGATAATTGATATATTAATAATTTCCATTTCTCTATTTTAAATTTTCTAACTTGTAAGCATTACGATTATATTCGGGAGGCATTCTACGTGAAAGGGATCTACCTAAAAATAAACTGTTTGGGATCTTTAAAATAATCATGAAACCATGTAAACATATTGTATAATATTGAAGAATAAGTATTACATGCTTTGTAAAGATATTAGAGGTAATCGTTTAAAAAAATTTCTTTTTATTGTCATTTGTAACTAAAATTACAAAATACAATGTTTATATATAAATTTTTTTTAATTTTTCCCATACTTTCAGATAAAAAAGTTAATTTTAGTGAGATAAAATAAATAGTATGGAAAAAAATCAATTTTAATTTTAAGTAAATAAATAAATAAAAAACTATATCTACTTTTAAAAATCCGAAAAAATTCTTAAAAATATTCTATGTAAGAATACAATAAATAAAAGAAATTTTGGGATCGCTTGAGGTATTTTTTTTTCAAACAAAATTCGTTTACGAATGAATCTCACTATAACTCCAAAATTTTCTCTATAATATCGTATATATATATATATTAGAGCATTTTTTCAGATCTTTAAAACTGGATATAATTTTTTATTTATTTATTTAAAGTCAAAAAATTGATTTTTCATACTATTTATTTTTTAACTTAAAATTTATTTTAACTATTTTCTCTAAAAATTTACTTTTTATCTGAAAGTAGTAAAGTAGGGAAAAATCAAAAACTTTATATATATAAACATATTTTGTAATTTTAATCTTAGAAATGATAATCAAAAGAAAATTTCTTTACATGACTACCTCCATATTTTGGGTGCAAGGCATATAATACTTATTTTTTTATCTCCAACATTGTACAATATGTTCATTTATATGTTTTCATAACTATTTTAAAGATCCCAAACAGTTTATTTTTAGGTAAACTCTTTTCACGTAGAATGCCTCATGTATAAGTCTTTTCCCGTTATCAATGCTTCAATGACTGACAATCGATCAACTTTCTGCCATTTGTCGTAAGTCAGTTAATCGATCACACTGTACTGAAAAAAATTCATGTAATCTTACATGGAAATTACGTTTGTTTATGACGAAAATTACTTAAATATGATTGGAAATTTACTTAAATTATAAATTTTCATATTGAAGTAATTTTCCATCAGAAACATGTAATTTCCATGTAAAATTATATAAATTTTTTTCAGTGTGCCTAAACTTTCTAAGCTTGAATAAATTACATAAAGTCCTTCGTTAAAGATCGGTACGTACTAAAATCCAGGTGTGTAATCCGACGTAAATTATGTACAGTATTCGTGACGATCCTCTATGAATATTGCGACGATCCATATATGTCCATGTAATCATCATAGATTAGCAGTCGTTAATTATGCAATACCAGTCATAAAAAAATTATGTTTGGCAGAGGTGGATCACTTAAAAGCTAGAAAAAGGGTACTAAGGAGATTGGGGATCGAAAACTAATGAAAGAAAAATACATGCCATATCCTGAAAAAGATAGAAATTTCTGGATCTGGTAATTAATTGCACGTTAATTTGTTCATTGTTAGTAAATACGCGTGCATGTATTATTGCCGATTAGAGCGTGTATTAAAAAGAACTTTCGATTTTTCTTTGCATCGCCTTGAATCTCCTATATTTGTATTAGATCATAAAAGGATCTGTTCTTTATGTTTATTAAAATACAAATAATATAAGTATGTAAAATTAAAATAAGTATTCAAAGATGATTTCTGTAAATTATATTGGTGTAAGTGTACTTTTGTGTAATGTACTTGTACTATTTTTTATTGCGTATATATGCATTGATAAAAAGTAAAAAATTTCTGTGAGAAAACAGGCGACAAGTTGTATCTGAAAAATCGGAAGCACAAATTAGAACGCGAAAGCGTCGAGAGAAAATTTCCAGCTTTTTCAAGTTTTGGCGGCCATGTTATATCTCAGTTTATTTCTTCATTCAAATTTTTTTGAAAATGAAAATTTTTCCGCACGTCGCTTTTTCGCTAGCTCTGCTCAAATACGCATGATTTACGCATATGTAGGTGTTATTCCTTTTCAGAGCTACCATACGTCCATCACACACTCTGTGTCAATCGCAATTCCACTTTGTTTTTATATAATTATTTACTAATTTGTTATATGATTGCGTACAGTATGAATGCTGCTTAAAGTAGTATGTATGACAATCAAGAAAAGTCAGTTTTTCCACCGCTTTTTCCCATTTTCTATTCGCTGTTTTATATCTCCTTTTTGGCTCATTCGCAATTAAGCTGCGACCTGCACCTCAGCTGCAAGAGTTAAGGATTCCTGAATAGTGCATGTGTGCATCCTGTCCCTCTGATTATCTCATATTGCAAGTTACATCAAGAATCGAAAAATAGACTACAAAATATGTTACAAAAAATTGTATAAATAAAACGAAAATTTTTTTATTTTTTATCATTTTTATAAAAAACATAAAGTGAATGTAATAGATATTTTATTATGTTTAAAATAAATTTTTTATGAATAATTTGAAAAATTTTTGATATATTGTAATTATTAATATAAATAATAACATTATATATATATATATATATATATATATATATGTTATATTAATAATTATATTAAAATGTATTTATAATGATAAATGAATTGTTTCTTATATATATTTATGTTAAATTTTGTAATATTATTTAACATTATTAGCTTGGAAAAAAGATAAAACATATAAAAGTAAAATGTTTTGCAGAAAAAATTCTTTTGACAAAAAATTTAGTCGTGGTATCTTAAATTTATTTCTAAATTTTTAAAAATATAACAATTTTCTTTTACTTTTGTAACACATAAAACGTAAAAATACTCTCGAATTTTTTATTTTGGTTTTTAATCGTAATTATGTATTTCAAAATGACTTCATATTTTTTTTTACAATGAATTTATATTTGTGAAAAGTCGTGATGTTCTCTCGACGACTGTTTTAATATTGAAAGAAAGAAAGGAAGGAAATGAGTAGGCTCAGAATTGCGATATGAAATTGTATCGTATTATTAAAAAGCGGTTAATATTCTGTAAGTAATTATTTGTAAGTTAAATTAATTGTACTTTACAGTGTGTAATTTTAAGATGCTCTAATAATTTAATACAAAACCTTATTATCCTGTACAGTATTTACGTCGTGAAAAATTCATAAAAATGTTCTAAATGCGTGATATGCATATTAATATTGAATTTATCTTAATATTTAAATTATTATGCAAATATAATTAATGATCAGATTAAAATTGTATAAAAATATGATTACCTCAATCAAAGTAAAATTATTAAAAAAATTATTTTATTATATACGCGCGCGCATTAACGAATTTGTCTCTTTATAACACACATTACAATAATTATATTAATTCATTTGATAATTAAATATCACATTTAATAAAATCGTATAAAAAAAGTGTCATAAAGGTTGTGGCCTCATATTAAAAAAAAAAAGAGCATTACAATAGCAAAATGCGAATATTGCAAAAACCACGCGGAATAATTTTATTATAGGTATTAAAATGTTGAAAAATAATTATTGGGTGGGTGAAAGAGTGCATATGTATATGTATATGTATGTGTGTAATATTCGTAAATGTAAGGGTTCGCGTATAAGCAAGGTTATTTGGATCGTGCATGGCGTTAGTTTATCGTGTTTCGTAAGCAATGACGTCGCGCTCGGGAGGTGAGCGCGATTCGCTCTTTGGTCTCCCACTTTCGAGAGATCTGTTGGCATCTAAGGTCGCTCAAATCGATGATGCGATTCAGTATGAGCCACTTGTTGGGTCTAGCGCCTGGAAATCAGAAATCAGAATCTCTGCTCAGGGCGTGCGAGACCGCGCGAATCGTCAATGACACCCCATTCTGATGACTTTGAATCATTACTGGACATACGACGAACTAGAAAATGCTTTCTCTCTAGAGACGAGTCACAGGGCGACACCTTGGGCACGAGATGCATGATCCACGTGTGATCCATGATCGATGGAACGGTGAACGATGATCCATGATGTCTGAATGCTCGATTCAAATTAAGCATGATAATGGGTCAATCCGTTGATATAATTATTTATTAAAATTAGTAGTTAATTTGATTATTAGAAAAATGTGATGATTATTAGAAAAGAAAATTTTATACATTTATTATTATAACGAAAAACTTTATTTCAAAAAAACTATTTCATCATGCCGAAAATTTAGAAAAATCAATTTCTTTATAGAACTGATCGTTTTTGATGTTTTTAAAATTTTCAAATAACAGATTATATTTATGCTTTATAAGTGATTTAAAATTTATTGAATTAGAATATTAAAAAGCTGACATGATAATGAAAGACGATGTTAATTTAATGTAGAGAAATTTGAGGCAATTGTAAAACTTGTCTCATATATACATATAATAATTTGAATATTAAATATTATATTGAAATCACAATATGATTGTAATTAAATATTTTATCGAAATTATTACAATCCGCCCCAATTTTTTCTAATTGTGTTTATGATAGAGCATTTTATTACAAGTTTATGTCATGTTGATTTGATTGTGAGTTTGATCTCAGTGAATTGATTAGGATCAAAAGACAGGGATATAATTCTAAAGTGGATTTTCGCGAGGCAGAGAAGTCTTCAGATATTGAAACATATTGTACATATATTTATACGTACGTAAATGTGTTCTCATATAGAGTGATATAAGATATAATAACTTAGATACAAAGAGAGACGCGTAAAATAATTAATTAGTATTACACATGGCGTATGGTATGAAGGTAGACACGATATTATTATTATTACGATTTACAGTGAGACTAAACAAACGGTTTGATTTACACGTACGTCCAAAAAGTGCATACACATTTTACACATCTGAGTAGTGACACGTGGCGTAAAATCGGGGTTCAGGGGAGAGCATGAGGACGAGGTTGGCGTTGGCAAGATGGTAAATCTATTTTTGATAGTTTCTTAGTTGATTTTTCTTTTTTCTTCGGTTAAATATGCAGGCAAGGTGGAGGGTAAGAATGTGATGTACGGTACCTCTCCGGGGAGGCGTTTCTGGCTTCTGAGAAAGGCCCGGAGAGCCGCGTGCGTGCGTAAGATGCGACGATGTCTTTCTCTCGAGAATGATAATTCATTCCGCTTGTTTTTTTCGTCCCCTTTAAAACGCCGGCCAGAAACCAAAAGCACCGGGTTATACATCGAGAACTTAATCTAGGAAGGTCCATGAGAACAAGTGTAGTTATTTGTTAACACATTTCGGTACGATGCGCCTTGATGATTTTCATAATCCATTCTCTGCGTTCATGCCTTTTTTCGTTTGTTACTCCTGTTCTTCGATTCTGTTCTATTCTATTCTGTTTTTCGCGCTTCTTGTTTCTCATTTTTTCTCATTTTCTCTCTCTCTCACTCACTCACTCACTCTCTCTCTCTCTCTCTCTCTCTTGACGTCAGGAAGCACTCAATTATTTTAATTCCCACCGTGGTCTCTAATTTCGATATCCCCCGCTCCTCGTTCAGGGACATTCACGTAGTCTAGATGTACGCACAC
>Ga0157364_1001004_pt1 | contig 22642 bp, 6 predicted proteins | sample AttsexASBM2_FD_111476 | JGI IMG/M metagenome (GOLD analysis project Ga0157364, IMG submission 111476) | Fungus gardens microbial communities from leaf cutter ant in Ribeirão Preto, State of São Paulo, Brazil - Atta sexdens ASBM2 | ecosystem: Host-associated > Fungi > Mycelium > Unclassified ...
ATATATATATATATACGGTAAAATTATTTCATACCTCTTGAGAGTCATCACCGTGTCGAATAACGAATTGGCTAGGTGAAGCTCCATAAATGCCGCTACTTGAAACTGGTGATCTCTTGACAGGATCTTTGATATCGACCTCTAGCAAAACAATGTCATCAGCATTGGTCGCTGATGACGCTGTTTTCTTAGCGAAGCTGATCTCCTCTCCAGCGGAGATTGTAAAGAGACCTGTTGATTTCAAATATTGCAATATACAAAATCTTTCTTAACTTTAGAAATTTTAACATTTTTACTCAAATTAAAAAGATTTCTTTATTTAAAAATTAATTACTTTAATAAATATAATAAATATAATAAATGTTAATCAACAAATATGATTTTTATGTACATTTCTTCTATTGTGTCATACGATAAAAATTTCTTTTGAAATTTTTCAAAACGTGCACGCGCGCACGTGCGCGTGAAAATTGTCTGCTGCATAAAATGCCAAATCCTATATACATTTCCTTTTGGAGTTTGATGGAGTTGAATAATCGAACGTGGAAGTGACTTTTACCTATATCGTTCTGCCTGACCGCGAACGCTTAGAATAGAGCTGGGAAAGTAATGCAGAGAAAGTTACAACGACGTGCGCTCAAGAAACTCTTCCCACGGATTTTGCTTTCAACATTTCCAGACGCCTTGTCGTAACGGAAAGAAATAAGCGTATGAACAGTTCGGTTAATGAACTGTATCTAACACGTTAATTTTTATGTACTTACGTACGCTACGATATTAAAAATAAAAAAAATTAAATTTACGTATTGACAGTGTTATTAGATCATGCCAATTTTGCATTAGTATGCAATTCAAATTAAGCTCGTAATAAAATAATAAGAAAATCAATAAATATTTCATTGTGTTTCTTTGACAGAATGATGTAAAATTAAAATTAGAATTGTATTATATATATGTAAAAATTGCAAACTATGCTGTAAAAGTGAAAAATCGATGTCGTGTACTAAAACATTTGTTAATATATTACATATTAGCTTTAGCAATTTTTTACAAGGTAATTTTTTACAAGATAATTAATAATCATAGAATCTTAATTAAAACGAAGTTTAATATCTTTGTTTTGACTGCCATATATTTTATTAATTTCATTAATATTAATTTTATTAATTTTTAAATTTTGTTGATATATAAATAATACTTTTCTCGATACTTTAATGCATCGTTAATAAATCATACTTCAAAATATGTATATTTATAAAGTAAGTGTTTACGTAGAAAGAGAAAGAGAAATGGAAACAAAAATTTATTTTATTTAAAATGCTTAACTAATTAATTCGCGTATCTTTTAGAAACGCTTTTTTTAATTATTTCTAATCATTTAAAAGCTAGTCTTGATAATTCTTGGATGATCCTGAAAGTGAAGTCGAGGAAAGTTTCCTTTTACATTTTTTGCTTCTTATACCCACATCACGTAAGCGGCATAATGATTTCATAAAATGCATGCCTTCATTACCAGTTTCTTTAGCAATTTACTCACTAAGAATCATAAGTTATTATCGCAAAATTTGATTTACATATCGTGCAATAAAGATGTAATTACAGTATTTTAATTATAAATGATGAAGATATACAAGAATTGAGAAAATGACGTGTTACGACCTTGCTATGGTTTTCTAATGAAGATGTTAAACAAATTAGTTTTCTTTAACAATAAAAAGAATGAAAAAGACAAAATTTGATGGTGCTCACTAAATTTATGATTTATATGAGGATTTATAGATTTTCTAATTTTCACTGAAAAATAACAAATCTCCTTAACTATGAATTTATTCGGCATATAATTCTTTTTCTACGTGATTCTACATTGCAAATACTAAATAAAAAACACTACATAAGCCAAATTGGAGGTGGATTCAATGAAAAGTGTTATTTGTGAAAAAAGAGATATAAAATTTATTAAAGAACTTATTTTGCAAATTAACTTAATTAAGTATCTAAAGATTCAGAGAATTAAAAATTTAGATTAATATTAATAATGGCGCAAAATTACGACTTATGTGTTAAATAATTTAAGTTACAAAATTATTTTACGAATTTAAAGTACTAAATTTGAAGAAAAACATTTTGAAACAAATTATTGCATTGTCTCATTTTCTATAAAAGCAGTATTTATAAATATGATCACGCCGATTCTTTTGAAATAAAGAGAGAAAAGCGTGCGGCAATCCGGTTAGCTTTCCTTCTTTTGTTAGTCCGTGGGATATTGCATGGATGTGCGTAATTTTTCCCTCGTTGAGTAATAATACTATATGCGCGTCCTTAGGAGGAAGCCGTGATTAAGCAACATCCCCCATACCGCGAGTGTATACGTACAATTAACAAACTTTATTTAATTAATGTGTTTCACGAAGTTTGTATCTTAATGTTACTTTATTGAACATTATTTTTATATTTACATATTTATATAATTATTTATATATTTATAAATATATAAATATATAAATATATTTATATAGACTAGATTATTATATAGAATCCGTATGAAATGGAACTATTGAGAACTACTATTGAAATATTTCTATAGTTGCTATTCAATTTCTATAGTTACTTGAATAGTAATTATTAGCAACATAAGCGGTAATGAAGTAGTAACTACGATTATTGGTGAATAATATTATTACTAATAATATGATAATAATATTGTAAATCTGAACATTTATCTACATGACATTTTTTATGTTCGGCTTCAAAAATTAAAATGACCAAAAATCAAGATAATCTGAAATGAAATTTTTATATTTTTGATGTTTTGAGACATATAACTCATACATTCTTAAGCAAATAAAAGACATAAATAAATGTTAATTAACGTTTTGTTTATAATCATGATGATACATACATATAAGTTTCAATTTTTTTTCGGAGAAAATTTAGAATCTAATTTAGAATGATTTTTCTCTATTTTTCATTGATACAATGTAGTTATAATTACTACCAAGCAAAGATTCGATCGATAGGTATAATACAAATAAGTGATCTTTCAAAACTGCAGTGTTAGGTTTAATAGGTTCGAGCGTTGGATTAGAGGTGAAATTAGTGATGCAATAAGGACAATGCGAAACCACGCCATCGACCTTTCACTTTCGGATAATCTGTCCTGAGTATCTGATCAAGATTCCTTAAGGCCGCATAATATTTCTGCTCTATTCTAGCAAAAATTGTCTTTATAAGATTATTTTGAAAATTGATACTTTAAATTAGCTTTTATTTTAAAATATCCCTAAATGTTTAAGATCATAAATGTTTAAGAATAAATAATCGAGAAAATTTATAGAAAACTATTTAGATATTACAACGCTAATCAATCCTTGTACCTTATGATAATATATGTAATGTCATCATATATCAACAATTGTTTTGTTTTCTTTACTTTATTTTCTTATCTAAATAAATATTCAAATACTGACGGCGAAGTTGAGCTTTAAGAGTAGCTCTAATTCTTCAAATATTAATGTTGTTTAATATTATTTAATATTATTATTTGTTATTATTTATTATATTTATAAATAATAAGTTTATAATATTTGAATAAATAAGACAATAAACTGTGAAATTGTTTATTTAGAAGTACTTTCCTTAAGAAAAAAATGTTTTAATATACTGACTATTCAGTATATTGGAACACTTTTTTTTTAAGAGTTTAAGAAACGGAAGTAAAAAGGGAAATGCAAGAATGTAGAAGATAATGAAAAAGAGTGTTGTCTATGATATTCCATGTTGGCAATGTACAGTATTATATTAGCGTATATTCTGTGACATATTATTACTGGCAGTTTTCACTTTTAGTTCTAGCTTAAAGCTGCGCACAGACTTCCGCCTTAGTTGCGAGTCGAATCATTCATTAGAGGCCGTTAGTAAGTGATACATGAAAAATATGTACAAATAAAAATTCTCAATATACATACATACATACACACATCTATATATATATATATTAAGCATGTATCATGTATACAGAGTATTTATTAAATAGCGCCCACCAATCATATAATGCTGTCCCTAATAAAAAATTGAGTCAAAATATCCTGAACCATTTTTTGTACAACGCTCAATGAAGCAGTTATTATCGAGTAAAGCTAATCCAATTGGCGCCTTCCTTTCGACCACACGTCAGTGAACCGTTTGATAGTGTCTACTTACCAAGTGCGCGGTTCACTGACGTGTGCCTGAATAAAAAACGGCGCTAATTGAATTATATTTACTTGGTAATAATTTTTTTATTGAGTATTGTAGAAAAAATGGCTCAGGGCTTTTCGACTCAATTTTTGATATACTATAATAGCACTATATATGTTTATACTATATATATATATATATATATATATATATATATATACAATTTCAATATGTATACTATATATATATATATATATACTTACATTATATAATTAGAGTTATTAGGCATTATTTGAAAAAAACCCTGTTATATATACATATATATATTATATGTATTTCTATATTATAGATATACAGGGTGTCATAATTCTTAATATTTTGGGAATGAAAAAGGATGAAATTTTGAACTAAAAATTTTCTTTCAATTTTCTTTCTTTCCAATTTTTTAGCTCAGACTATTATTTATCAATTTATTAATGATTATAGTTGATTTAGATTGCACCAAGTCGGAGTACGCAGAAGCGCAGCATGCCATAGGACTCCTTGTGTTTACTGAACATTCTCTCGATTAAAATTTTATTATTTTTAATAAATAAATAAATAAATAACGTTATAATAACGGTAAATTATTTATTTATTTATCTATGCATATTGTACGAAACAGTCTTCCGCCTTGACTACTTTCGATTTTCAAGTTGGTAGCAGTTGCAGCTGCAACCCGGTACTATATGGTATATCGGTTAGAAAGGCGATACCGTTCGTTCACGCAATTTATGTTCGACATCGATTTCTCAATCGATGGCGATACGAGCGCGTGAGATTTTTCATTTCAACTGTCGTGGCTATTACTGATTTGTGTTATAAATAACGTATATAACAGAGCAAATAAATAATAAATTTATAAAAATGAGAATAGTCACCATATATAGAAAGTATTTAATGATTAGTTACGAAATATCATCGCCCGCGGCGGATAATTTCATATAAACATAATCTATATAAAAGCCATACAGAGTCATTACTATATAAATAAAAAATTATATAAAAAATGCAATAAATATAATTAATACATGACTTTTTTTCTGTATTATTGATAAAATTATAGTCGTTTGCAATTATCTTCTACATAATTTTAATAATATAAACATTTTTTATTATTTATGCGAAATGAAGTTAACTTTTTATATTCGTTAAATGGCGTTAAACAAACTTTGATACAATTACTATTTCAATATTTTGTATCAAGTCTATTTTAAAAATATTTCGAATGATAAATATTTTAAGTACAATTTAATGACTAAATTAGGAAAATACAATAATAAAGATCTGTTAATACGTGAATAAAAATTTATCCCGTCATCATAGCGACGACATGAAAGATCTCGATAACATGCAATAATAGTCTAGGAAGGAAATGCGTTTCTTAACTTGACGGTTTTTTATACATTGGAGGAAACGAGAGATCATAAAACATAGATTCGAGTTCTCATTGCGGCATTGTATCAGTGTATTAAGGAGGAAATTAGGCAAAGAGACCCTGCGGCTTCTCGTGCGATTATCGTTACGTGAATTCTTTCGAAGATGAGAAAATCTGATAGCTTCATGTTACGAGAAGGATGTTTTACAGCGGTGTCATGGACTATGAAGAAACTCGCAAAAGAAAATAAAATTACACGGCATGTCAAGTAGAAACTGATATAGTGCGTATAGCTACTCTCTGCATAAACGTACGTCGGAAGCAACTTTCTATTGATCTGATATATGAACATTGCCATCCATATTGCTAAAGTTGATATTAGCTTAATAAAGTACAGTATAATACAGTTGAACATATAATTAAATTGTATTCAATTACATCATGATGTTCATTAAGAGTATTTCAGTTTAATTATCAATCAGAAATATATTATACAATAAAAGAGAAAATACATCTACACGTAAATGTATACATTTTGTTGTGTACTAATAAGTATATTTTATTCTGTTTGAAAAAAAGATAATTAGAAAAAAGAGAAATTTTTATAACAAATATGTATGTAAGAATTAATGCATATAACTTATTTAATAAATTGAAGAAAACCGCTATCTACTATTTTCTATTAAAATTGTACGTTAATTTAATTTAAGAAACATTAATAAGGGAAAGCAGAGAAATATCTCCTTTCAATTTTAATAAGTTTTTCATATATTATAATTCAAATTAAAATAAGAAACATATATTTTTTCACATAGGCATTTTTTTCAGGCGGTAAAATACTCCTTGAAAGAAAATTGGTTTTTTTTCGAAGCAAATATTGTTAAATAAGCAAATATTGTTTAATATTATAAAACTATAAAGGTTAGAAAAAATTTTTTAAATAAAAGTTGAAAAAATTTACTTCAATAATAATAATTATAATAATAATAATAAAAATTGTTCTTTATTTTTCATTTTTATAAACTTACATTTTTTTAAATAAAAATTGCTTGATAAAAATTAAATATGCCTAGGTGAAAAAGGTCATACGCGATCAAGGCGATTCTTTATGTCTAATCATATTTCTTTCTTGTGAATTTATATAATTTCTGCGAGGGTTTCTTTTGCCTACAAATCGATTGTCTATAGCACCATTTGTCTACTCTTATTTCCTTACAAATCGATTGCTTATATGTATTATTGCCTACAGCTCGATTGCCTAATATATGAACTTTTACGCACAATTAAAAATTTTAGAAATGAAGTCACACTTCAAACAAGTTGAAATTCTCTACATTTGAAACGTTATAACTGAAACGTTTAGTTTACTACGTTTTATATATTGATCATTTACAATGTGGAAACTCGAATTGACATGATAATAGACGATCATCTCCATTAATTTCAAAGGACGACAAGTATGAATTGATTATGATACAATATGCGAGAATTATCTTGTTTTGATTAATGTTATTTTTATAATCTGCACCGTTGAATTTCAATAAATTGTATTTAACATTTAAAAAATAATGATAACATAAAATGGTAATAAAAATATGTTAATTTAGCATTAAATCTAATATATCTAATTTGGCTTGTAATCTTATTGTTTTTGTTGTTTAATTTAATCATTTAAATCGTTTATCGAGAAAATAAAAGTTTTTAATTTTAAAAAGATGTGCTTCTTCTTCTTTCTACGCTGGAGGAAAAAGAGAGCCGTGCAAGAAATACTAAAGAATAGGCCTTTAGTATATTCCGCTTCATAAATGCTCTACACAATAATAGCCTTCATTACGAAATCTTATTTATTGTACAATGCAAGTGAGTCATAACTTTAATAATAATTAATTTTAATGAAAAATACTTTTTTGTAAAAACAAAAAGAAATTATTGTAAACACGATTTAACAAAATAATAAAAAAATCAGCTGTTGCATTCTTTTAATAAAATGTGTTCCAAAAGTATATTTCCCAAAAAATTAAGACTATTTTAATTATAATTTTTGGATTCAGCAAGTAAAAACGATAAATTCAACATACGTGTTTTTCAAATTGCCAAAAATACAGAAATTCTTTCTATTGCAATGCACAGACTAATTGTGAATAAATAAATAAAAGAATTAATTTCTATAAATAAATTTATTCATTTACAGAACAATTAATCTCTGTATCGCCATGAAACTTTGTATAATCATAGATATAAATTAATTTAAAATATAAAATATATAAGATAATTAGACATATAAGATAATTAGACTGTATATGGGCTTAGAATCCAATATGCCCTATCACTGTGCAATTACGCCTTAATTCAACAAGCTGCAGTAATAAATCCTGCAGGTTGCCATCTAACTCGATTCATTTTATTGTTCACTTTGTTTATTCTGTTATTGACAGTAAAGTAAAATACAGAACACGATGTAGATATAATATTTTGTAAGTATACCTAATAATTGTTTTTTTATTACTACTAAGAGATGGTTATTAAATTCCATAGTTTATTGTGTTGTAATTCTATATTTATATTTTATAACACTGTATTTAGTTTATATATTTTTATCATAATGTTTTGTTTATAACCAAAGAAACAATCTAAATACATTGAGTGTGCACATTAATTGAATAACTTCTTTTTGTTATTCCAGATCATTCAAATTCGATCGAATGCATTTAGTGCACATTAGACATTAAAGCTGTCGTATAGGAATTGATATAAAGTTTAATATAGAATATATAGAAACAGGTTAAACTATCTTCAATACATTTTATTGTATTGTTAAGTAAAATATGCATTTTTAATTGAAAATATTCACTTTTACACCTAAATTAAATCAATATTAAACTTTAATATGCACTATGCATTGATGCGTCTAATTGAGTTGGCTATAATTCATTTGCTAAACTTTGTGGAAATAAGTAAATAAGTAAAAAAGTCAGTTGCTTAGAAAATTGTTTTTTGTATCCTCTAATATATCAATAAACGTATCGATATGTTAATAATCTTACAATCTTACAGAAGTAATGGGACTTTATTTTGCATTTTCCAGCATTTGTTTACGAAAAAGGGGAAAACATATTTAGTTATATATACCTAATATCACCTAAATGTTATCTTTTCTTAAAATGTTTAGTGTACTATAAATATTTGAAAACATCTTATATTGTTTTAATATTTAGAAGTGTATTCTTTTTTGAATCTGATCAGAATTTTTAATTTTGAACTCAAAAATTAGATAAAATCGCAAAGGTTTAGGTAGATCATATATAGGGTTCGATTACTTCACAAAAAATTAAAAATTTTTTCATTATTTTGTAAGTTAAAGTATAATAACTAAATATAATAATAAACAAATATAAATTTAATATGAATATATAAATAAGTATGTACGCTGTTGTTTACACAACTTTTATACAGTTTTGATTAGTTTTATGTTGAAAATATAAATATGAACACATTTTCAATTTCAAATTTTTTTTCATTAACTATATAAGTGATATTTTTAATAGAATAAATATCATTAAAAAATTTTACGAAACATCTACTCATTAGTAAAAGACAAAACAATAAAAAAGATTTAGTAGACTAAATTATCTATTAAATTATCTATTAAATTATCTACTAAATAAACAGTTTTTTAAAGTTATTTGATATTTAAAGAGTATAATACATATATATTATTTTATTTGAAATTTACATAAAATTCATGTAAAAACTTTATTGAAATTAAAGTTGTATCAATTTGTATTCATTGATTTATATTTTTAAAAACTAAATGTGCGTATAGCGCTTTTATATTTTTAATAAAAAATGAAAATCAATCTCCTTAAACATATTCATCATTTGAAAAATATTTCGATGTTTCATCATTTCAATGTTTTCATCAGAAAACATAAATATAAAATAATCGTTATCCTTATGTATTTTCATTAAAAAACAATAAAAATGAATATACATAATAAAACGAAACAATTCAAAATACATTTTTTTAATTTTTTGTGAATAATTTCATTCTATTCGTGAAGAGCAGAATCCGTTTTCCCCACACAAAATTCACATCCACGTTTCGCAACAAAAAAAACACACACGCATGAATTATCGTTGCACGTACACTCCGCAGCGTGTTATTCACATGGAGATAAGTTGATAAAAAGGGGGCGAATATGAATTGAATCATAAGCACTTTTGCACTGCAAAATTTTATCCTTTTCTTGTGAGAATGTGACGTGATCGCACTCACCTGCGAGGATAAGCAGCCACATGGTGAGAGCGAGTAAGTGACGGAATTGCCGAGCGAATGTTTGGTAGAAGTGAAGTGTAGTGGCTTTATAGTCCGAGGGAAAAGGCCGCGCCCGTGGTTCGCAGACCAAGTGGGGTTCTCATATCCGTAACTTTTCCGCAGTCTATCTTGCACTCGACTGCACATTCGGCACATATAGGCGCAAGTCCCGCCATTGGACTCCTTCATTTTCCTTACTTTCTATTATTTGCCATTTGTTTGAAAAACTGGATCTAAATTGAAGATTAGTTTTGGTATTCTAATATGGTAACCCTTAACAAAATAGAAATTAATACAACAATCGATCATATTCATTACTATTATATAAGACCCAAGATCACAAAATAAGACAAAATTAAGTAGAAGACAATATAGATTTAATATATATATGACTAAATCCTCTTTTGTTTTGATTTCTGAACAAGATTGATACCGTGTTATATCGCAATCATTCACCATGCAACCGTACTCATTTCCACCAAGCTTCCTCCCAAGACTTTTCTCATAGCGTGTCGTAGGTTGTATAAATTCATGTTGTATAAGTTAAACGCGCGTAATGCACGTATACATGCGAATTAGTATGATTAAGTGCACATAAAATTAACACGAACGGCTGCTTTGTTCGTTATTCGTTATCGGAAAAACAATCGATCGGAAGAAAAACAGCTTAGGACCACTTCGACCAACTTCAATTAACTTTAATCGACGATTAGTCCATTGGAATAGGCCAATCATATCTGTCATTGACAAATACGATTGGTCGATCCCAAAGAACTATTTAGTCGATTAAAATTAATCAGGATTGATCCTTAGTGGTCCTTAGATATATTAAATGAATACATGCCTCTGAAACCGCTTTCGATTCGTCCTTGCGCGAATGACTATATAATTGAGAGAGAAATTGAATATTTTATATAAATAAATAAATATATATATATATATATAAATAAATATATATATATATAAATATATATCCTCTCGGATGACCTTCACCTTGATATATATTGCCAAGGTTGTGACCTTAAAAAGATTTTAATTGTTCATTATTCATCAAAAAATTATTATAACAAGAAAAATATCATAAATATTTTATAATTTTCTGACATGTCCTAGACAGGGAGGGACCGGGGTAGACTTCGCTTCGAGTGGAAAGTCGGACATCCCTAGACAGGAAGAGGTAGTAGAACGGATCTCATTACTATGTGTATAGGATAACTCTGGCAAATACGCCGTGTAGAAATTTACGCTGCAAAAGTCAGAAAAAATAGAAGGTAATTTTCCCGCAACTATTCTCTATTACATGTCTTTATGTTATATTAGTATAGTGTTACGATTTCAGTTTCTTATTGTTAATATTAATAAAATTATTGTGAGTTGAATCGATTTGTCACTGTGTTAAGTACAATAGCACCATCATAAATTATAATCTACATAAAATGATTACTGTAGGATGTGCAAAAGACTTAGTGATTATTTCGTGATACATGGGTGTAGAGGAATAATAAAGCATGTTGTATAACAAATGTTGTAAAACATAAGTACTTTGCTCTTGTGTTCTTTAGTTTCTTGTCTTGTATATCCCTATTTGGGATATATGGCATTTTTAGCAAGCGAGATGTATGCCCAAAGCATACAAAGTGCTCAGATTGAATTCAGTGCACTAAATGTAATAAACGCATTATTGAAATATGTACCTCATGTCATCACTTGTAATACATGTGGGAAGATTGTAATTATTATTTATTATTTCATATACATATTTATCATTCTTATTCCTTAATAAAACTTTGTAAACGCATTTTATAAGTTATTGTATCATTTTACATTTTATTTATATGCATTATTTATAAATTTTTTATGAGCTGTACATACCTCTCCTTCTCCTATGAGTAACCATATATGCGATCTCTATGGGACATATGGCAAAAATGTAAGGGTTTAAAAAAGTCCATTTTTTAATATAAATATTTCAGACTTCTAATATTTTTTTCATAATAGTAGACAGTATAAAATTTTTACTGATATAATTCGTTTACTCTCTCTTTAAATATAGTAAATAATATTTAATAAATTAAGTTTTTGATAGGTACGGTATGTGTATATATCGGAGTTATCCTATTAGTGTATATTAATATGTCTGCATTGACCATATTAGTCTACTTTATACAGAATTTCTTCCCTTTAATTATAAACGAAATGTTGTGACAAAAATATAAACTAAATATATAGTAGTGTAAAATATGAATACAGAATATATATGAATACAGTACAATAACATAAATTACTGAAATTGATAATCATCTTATGATAGTTATAGGAAACAATTATTTACCTATGAAATATTATATTATGACCACGATTCTGCATTTTGTTTTACTGACAGATAACAGAAATATAACAGATAAAGAAATTTGTATAATAAAAAACATATGATATTGATAAAATATATATACAACAGCATAGATCTCTAACGAATGTTCTAAAAACCAGATGTCCAGAGGACATCTTTATATTCTTCTCTCAGATAAAGTGTATTGTAGGTCGGCATTAAGTTTATATATATATATATATATATATATATATATATATATATACATACACACGTATTTAGCTTTTTTTGCGGAATAACGGCACACGCGATATTTTTCAGCGATATCAATGTATACTTGTACATCATATTCTCACGCATTTACTCACCGTGAACGAGCGTGTGACTGACTCATAATAAAATCTTGATTGCACGAATTCAGACGATCTGCAGACGGTAATAAAATAGCAGAAAAATGCTATTGTTTGTTTATAATGTCTTTTGGAGAATTTCCTTTCAGCAAAAATTGTCAGCAATATTTAGCAACGTCTTATTGGCAATCAAGTATTAACTATTTTTTAATTTTTCAGATTTATCTTTTTATATTACTGAATCTGATACTTTTAATTAAAGGACTTCTCTATTGTTAAACTCAAAGGTATGAAAAGTATCAATAAGAATTGTTCGATTTGCATCAACATTTTATTTTGTTACAAAACAAAAAGACAGTTGTAATTTTATTAAATTATTGTACTAAATTATTGATTATGAAAAGAAAAAGGAAGTGTACTTAATATGATTTGACAAAACTAGTATTATAGTGCTTTTTCTTTAAGAAAATTTAAATCTATTTAACATACAACAAAGTTACTTAATTTAATTTTCTTAGGTTCCATCTTTTTTTGGTAAATTTTACCTGTTGGGTAAGTAGCAAAATTAATCACATGCGCGGATTACCAGATTTATCTCGCAAATAAAATTTACCAAAAGGTGGAACAACCGGCTCTTAATAAATTATTTAATTATTTTAATAAACAGTATCTCCTTTCTAACCGTATGATTCACATTTTTTGTCGTAATTACGTAAACAGAGGCAAAACTTCAAAAATTGGCATTATTTTTTAGATGCATTTTGATACTGCAAATTATAATAAGAATTAATAACAGGTCTCTTTGGGATCGAAACTAATTGAATTTGAATGAAAGTTATCTTGATGTGTGCAAATCTGAGGAAATTTGTGATCATACTGAATATTATTCTAATACATGGTTATGCTATCCTTAATTCAATCGAGCCGATATTGATTAGAATATTTATCGAGAAAATCAAAAAAATATGATTGCAGCAAATGCAATACATTCTTTAGATAAATAATATACATCTTCTAATATAAGAGATTATATAATATTCTTTCTTGTAATCAATATAATAATATGGACTACACCATCCATAAATAGTATAAGAAATCTAAATAGTATAACTAGTATAAATAATAATAGTATAAATAGTATAAATATAGTGAACAAAAATGAAAGAGAGAAAGAAAGAGCTGAAGATGGCTTCTCTCCTCCTCTTTCTAACATATTGTGCTTGGTTAAATGGAAAAGATAGAAATTAGTGATTCTTCGTATTTTCTCTCATTTTTGTAGACTAATTTTATACATGAATGCTCTATGTCTTTTGCTTCGATAAACTATACATATTTGATGTTACATTCACTTTTCATTTTATTAATTTTTAATTTCGTTAATTTCATTAATTTTTTACTTAATCAATCAATGCAATGAGTAAAATTGAAATCAGGTAAATCTTAAATTAGAGAGTTACTTTGACGTCATCGCACGAACATGTACAGTTTGTACTTATCCACGTCATCTCGTTATTCAAGCGTGACACTGGACTAATAATCGCTTTGTGTATATCAGACGACCGCATTTTGTGCAATATCGTATGATATATCCGGAAATCATACGTTGAAATCAATCGCATTGTTTGCTTGGCATATTAATTTTTATGATATACGACGAGTGTGTGCGCATACGTGTTCGAAGAGAATGTGTACGGTTGATAATCTATTTCGATTATTTTGTAAAAAAAAAATATTTAGTTAGAATCAATTCGTAAACCGATGCAGGCCATTGTGTGAATTTTTATTATCTCTATCTACGCAAATTACCTAAACGCATTTTAATGGACCACTTTCTAATTATATTCTGGAAACGTTGCGTCTCCGTAATAATAAAAAATATAGAAAAGGATTGGTAGTCATCGCTTTAATGTACCTGATAATTGTATCTACTTAATCATTAGCTATGATTTGCGATGTGACAGAAATGAGAGTTGATCACATGCGAAACATGTTTTACATTTGTCATGTATTGTCCGTGTGTATATGTGATTCGACTTCATTATTAGCTTACGTGTCACATCGATTTATTACAGCTTGTCATGAAACGAAGTGTATGTCTATCTATACGGAATGTCCAAGAACTCACTCGCAGCTACAGATTAATCAAAAATATATCTCCTACAATGTATCTTGTAAATCTACGAATAAATTATCCATTAAAGTCGCAAACACGCAAACTCGATATATAATATCAAACTTAATATCACTTTAGTATTCTTTAAAAACATTTTTTGCTATATTATTTGATTCTTGTCGAAATATCATACAATATCAAATAATACAATTAAAGTATTCAAATTTGATTTTATGAGCCATATTTGTGTATAATTTAAAATATTTAAATGGACCAACAAACTATATATAAATAACGATCGATAAACATTTCATATATGTATAATTAAAAAAAAATTACAAAGTTTTATTTTATTATACAAAAACTTTTCTTATATAATTATCTTTGATTATTTAATTTTAATCTAATACACGTGTAATTGATAATAATTATAAATTTCAATTTCTATAATATGTGGTGGATGAATCGATATGATGCTCGATGTATGAACCTCATCCATATATGTATTAACAAAGACACTCATGCGCAATCTATTGCAATTTTCCACAACTGCTTGTATTACTTGAAGAAAGGATATTCAATAATTCTATTCTAATATGCTACCTAATTGCAGCTTCATAAATGCCACAATGGAACTCCTTCTTTGTACTTATGTAGGCAAGTGGTTGTAATGGTGCGAAGCTCGAGAAAGTCAGCGTAGAAAACAATTCAGTTGACCTCGAATATTTATTAGTGTAAATTGAAGAGAGATGAAAGTTTCTAAACAAGTTATGTTATTTCCATTAATTTCTACCGACGTTTTACAGTCTCATAACAATCGTCAAAATTATTCCGCAATCTATGCTTGCTTATTGATGATTAGAACACAAGAAAGCAATGTCGTTTCGTTAAATCTTTTCTTCATTTTAGTTTTTAGATGCGACATTGTATCAAAATAAATAAAGTTATAACAAATTACTTATTATTTGTAACGAATTTTCAATGTCGGATTTGGAGGAATATGTAAAAAGCGATATTAACACAAAGATAATTTATCTTTGGTTCTAATTTTAATTCTAATTTTGTCGTAATTGTGTCACAAATGATTAAAATACAATTGTTAATTATTTACAATAAACATCTTTAAGATATTTTATAAAGAACTCTGAAAAATATCTTAAAGTTGTCTCACGCTATTTTATCCGCTTATTCAACAATCTTTAAAAATTAATAACTCGTTAACTATTGCAAAAATTATAAAATGATAAAGGACTTTTCAATTAAGTTTAGTCTACTCTACCCACGGGAGATTATACGGTCATTACCGGACACTCTGTACACGTACACATACATATAATTACATATGTGAATTATGAAAGAAATATACTTTAATTATATGTAGGTGTTCCAATTTTTTTACATCTTTGATCAGATAAATATGTCACAATGTTATATATCCATTAACAGTGTTAGAGATAGATCGTCGTGGGAGTAATTCTTATATACGATCGCAGAGATTAAGCAACGCTAGATTTGGTATAACATTAGAAAGGATAATCGCTTGAGAGTATATGAAATTAATTTTCGAATTTAGAGAGAAATGTTTTTGTTTTCTCATAATTTTATCATGTGTATTTTGGAATGTAATGCTAATCAACAATGCATACTTATTTCAACAATAAAACTATATAAAATTATATTAATTTTATTTTTCTGAAATTTTGTTAAAATTTTGCTGAAGTTTTGCTGATATTTTAATGAAAATGGTTAGAAAAATTAGAATAATTTCAGCGAAATTTTAGCAAAATTTTTCCACTATGTGAATTGCTATTACAATTAGAACTGTCTTGTGTTATAGTTTTGTTTGTCAATCCGGTATTCAAGATGTTGAAAATAAAATTGTAGAGAACGATACGGATCCGTGTGAGAATTGTGTATTGCGTATTCAACTATCTATATCTATCTATCGTTACTTAGCTCATTACTAGCTTTGAACGGCCTAGAGAAAGGGCAGTTCTTATCCGCTTCGCGCGACTTATCCGTTCCACTGCAAAAGACGTTCACAGCCTTTCGATAACGAAAGTGAGCCAAGTAATGTCCTTGACTTTACTTCCTATTCGATGTCCATGTAACATCCTGTCTACGATTTTTTTCAAGAAAATGCAATCAAGTTTCTCTTCCTGAACAGTTTTAATATATTAATATATATTTATGATATTGCTTCAATTAAACTTGTAATATTCAAGTAAACTTGTAATTTAACAAAAACTTGCGTATACATACATATTCACACATACGTCTGCATTTATACATACACATATAAAATTATACTTTATTTAATAATTCTAAAGTAAACAAATTAACAAAATTATTACATACGTAACAAGATTATGTCATACTCATTATACTTTAGAAAGGACAAAATATGAGTGAGGGAGAGGTATGTTATTTAAAAACGAGTTCTATAAATTTTAATGTTAAAACCGTTTCTTTCTATTTTGACCATGTCCTTTGATAATTATATACTTTTTTTTATTAAAACGAGAATATTCACGCACTGAGTTTACCAACAATAGATACTCTCTCTAAAAGCAATGATTGTATTAGATCGGTATCTACGACTTTCATCCTTCTCGCTAGGTAATTAATGACAATTGAATATTTATGTGTGTGCATCAAGACTTTCGAATCTATCACTGACGTCGTATAAATAAATGCGGAAGACAGAAAGTCTCTGTCAAGATTTTATAAGATGCGATAATTAAAACATTAAAATTGCATATTAATCATATCTAAGTGAATGCAATAAAACATTACAACAACTTTATTACCCGATATATCAGGTGTTTCATAATTTAACTATAATTTCTCTGGTAAAGTTATTATATTAATCCTTTCATAAATATAAATATATTAGCGTTTTAGCTTCTCAATTTTATTTATTATGACAGTATACTATTGCGTCAATTTATTCTTTTCATGAATTGCTATATTTTATATAAAATTGAAATTACATATTGAAATATAAAAAAAGAGAGTGAATTTGTACGGAAAATAGAAAAGACATTAATTAATTTCATATGCCAATTTCACTCATGAAATACTTCTCTTAGTATATTTCAAATTCTCTCTATGCCTTTCACTATCTTAATACTCACCTTCATATTCCTCGACGAATGTAATGGATTGAATGCTCTTGACAGAAATGTAAATTTTTACAAGTTAATCAGTAGAAAATTGAGGATTAAATTTAGGAAATTAATCGTGCTATGGAGGAACAACTAACATTGTTAATTGTACATGAAAAATTAATATTCGTATAATTCGTTAGTTTTTTTATTACTAATCTGAACAAGAGACACACGGACAAATATTATAAATAAATTTTATATGAAAATAATGTAGGTTAAATTAATCAGCTGTATTACAGCTAATTTTACACACATTTAAAGTACGACGATCTTCAATCTCTTTCGAATCGCGTCTTTTGTCTCCTGTGGTACGTACGGATTCTTCAATGGGTCTTCATTTAGCCTGCAAATGTAGCACTAAATCAGCAAAATAAAGTTACTTATAGATTAAATTATATTGATAAATTAACAATTCACTAAATCATTATAAAATGTTTTCACATATTTACACATTTTGTGGACGCGTCTCTGTTGGGATTATTCGAAAAAAAGAAACTTTACCTATAAAGAGCTGGTGCATCGGCACAATTAACATTGTACCACCAGTCACATGCAAATTCGTTTTGATTAAAAAGCGTTCCATTAGTGCATAAAAAAGAGGCACCCTGATGCCCTTCACGCCCGTCATGGCAAATGTGATATGCCTGTAATAATATTATATATTACATATACAGAGTGAATCAGAGTCGCTGAATCAGCTTTTTACCCTATGAGAAAATAATTGACTACACACGTTATAATTCAATTAGGTATGAAGTTGATAATTTTCTCATAAAATAAAAGTTGGATCAATGATTCTGATTCACCCTGTATATTATATACCCAACAACAAATCACGATACATCCAAATGACATTAAAATGAATCGGAAATGATTGAAAAATGTCTTTTAGTGATCATTTTGGAGTCATTTTGACATCATAATGACTTATTGTTTTGCTTGGGATATATGTATACATAAAAAACGTATACACAAAAATTAAATAGTACATAATTAATCGTATATAGAATTCTATTTAAGAACCATTTTAAACAACTGAACTTCTGTATAAATAATATAAAATAAAAAAATCACGCACTGATGCAAACTGATAAAATAAGACTAATATAATGCTTTTCTATTACATAAATGTCGTAGTTAAGGAATTAATGCGAAACTCGTTGTGCAAGTTTACTGAAAATAATAGGAACGACGTGAAACGGTAGGAAAGACGTCAGGTTTAAGGAAATATAAAGCAAATGACATTCTCGAAAAAGAAAGTTTAGCGCGCGTTCTGGAAATCAAGTTGCGATGCATGACGAGGCATTTGAGTCACGTAACATCATTTATGTCATTGCGCTTTATTGTTCATGAAAGAATAAGTGATATCTTAAATTACTATATTTATACGACGTTATAAATATTTCAGGTGACTCCGCGAACGCGAATATTATACACTGAAAGAAAAGATTAGCTGCTGCAGCAATTTAGATGGCATAGCATTTTTAATTGGTTGTTGCAACCAAAAATTAGCTACAGCCAATTAAAAATGCTATGTCATATTCAGCTAATCTTTTCAGTGTAAATAAGTGATGAGAAAAGATATATTTTTTGAAATTACGAAAGTTATTGAAAACACAAGGAGACAAAATTACATTCATCGTGTCTCGACACCGACCGAGAGGGGCTGAATCAAGCTTAATTATGATAACAATTTGCCAAGACTGTTCTCCCTCAGAGTTATATCTTTCACTAAAGCGAGATCGGTTCTTACCGCGATCTCCCGCGTTGCCTTGAGGTTTTAATAATACCAGTCCGTTCTCTTACATAATAAATCCGCTCTACTTTGTCCGCGCACAGCTCACGTTGCGCGCGGTTAAAATCGTTGGAATGATTTTACCTTGCTTTCCGAGCAGCTCCATCGTTTTCTACGATAAAACTCGACACGGAAAGCGTAATACTGCATGAAGAACTTCAGTTCATTACAAATATATTATTGGTATTGGCCTTGAATACCGATATTTTTAGTATTTTTTAAATCTTATTTCATTTTGTTGAATATCGTTATCACTTTTATAGAGATTACATCTAAATTTCCACATCAATTTTTTATACGGATAGAATATAAATATGATAATGCTTTTTTTTTGCTGAAATCAATCGTACATTATTGAATAACGCGCTTACACTTCTGTGCCTTTCTGTTTTCACTGTTGAAGTCCTCGTAATACTTTTTTTAATATTTCATACATATACTTGTGTCATTCATTTCATAAATAACAGTTGTTGTACTTTCCAAAGCTGCAAATACACTTAAGTTATATGCATGTTCTTAATTGATATTTCAGCTCAATCGAATTTAACTTATTACATGTTTATATAATTTCTTTCTTATCATCCATAATAAAAATTTTTCATATTAAAATAATTCATTCCGATTACTTTCATAAAAGTAACAGCTCTTATTAGTAACAATTAGCATGAAATATTAAAAATAAATAAATATCGTTAATATATACCTGACAACCAGTTTCTACGTTTGCGTACATTCCTGGTACGACTGGAACATGTGCGCAAGAAAAACTTGTAGGTGGCACTGTGTGATAAAGAGGATAATCTATTCCCGGGATTCCAGGAATTTTGCTAAAGTCTTGATCTTTTTTCGGTTCTTCTTTCACGACAATAGGTTGATGAAATCCCACTACAGGTTGAAAATTTTGATATGCGTCAAAATAATCATCTACTATTATTCGTCCCTAAAAATTGACAAATATATCATTAGAAAAATAAAGCATTATAATAAGTTCATTTATTAGACAGATTGCTAGAAATATTATTATAAACATAACAAAAAGCTTTTAAAATATAAGCTCTTTAAACGAAGTAAGTAAGTGGATCATCGTAAATATTTTTATAATATTGTGAAAAAATGATCTCTTTCAATTACCAAATCATAACTCGCTTTTACAATTTAGAGAAAGTTTCAAGTCCAGCAGAGTGTAACGTTGCCTCAATTTCAAAGTCAAGGACGTTTCTTTATTCCATCTCTTTATGCATTACAAAGCAAACAAATTCGATGTGACTTTAATTTCAAACAGAATCAAGTATCAATATATATTTCACAAGTACGTAGCACAGTGCAATGTGTACGCATATGTGCATAGAATATGTGTATGTGTAAAAAGTGTGTGTGTGTGTGTGTTTCACACACAGATACAACACACACACATACATATATGTCGTGCATAATATAAATATGTCATTGCTATAAAATTTTAATTATTTATTAAAATTAATTAAATCATGTTTTTTTCGAAAAAAATATCTACTTTATATTTAATGATTTATTTTTGTAAGTAAAGAAAGAGAGAGAGAGAGGGGCAATTCAGTTTTTTATAAATCATAGACTTATGCTTCTTTAAAAAAAAAATGCTTATTATACAATTCAGCAATTTCAGCAAATTCTTATAAAATATTTATTTTATGAATCCTCGATAAAATGTAATCTCGTAAATAATACAATTCTCAGTTATTATCGTTTATGATACATATCATAATTATGTTAAGAAAATATATAATACAAGCAAGATATTAATTAGATTTTAGGGCTAATTCGTTCATTAAATATAATTCATAACATATAAGCTATGAATGTAATAAAAAGCACTTTTTTACATAGTAAAACTTTTTGCCGAATAAAAACCAGGACTTACCTGTACAATCACCGAATGGAGGGCTGCCATAGTGGCGAACAGAAGTACAGAAATATTACTGCGATTTCCCGACATGACCGCACTGAGTTTGAATATGAACGAAACTGGACCAGTTTCCACTGTGAGACTGTGCTAGGTAGGTATACGAGACATTATGTCACATAGGGAAAGAGAAAGTCTAAACCACGCGTAATACGAGAACCCCTTCCATTATCACCCTCAAGAGAAGAACACATCGCCCTCGACTAATTGCATATGATGAAACATAAATTTGAACAAATCATAGGTTGTCGTTGGAATTGTGTCGAGATTGATGCAACTCGGTGCAATATACAAAATGGCATAAGAAATTTTGTCTTACAATTCTTTTTTTTAGAATAAAATGTTAATGACGATCAAGTCAGAAATATAAAGGAAAAGCAAATTCTATATTTCGGAAAAACAAAAGCTTTACGTTTTTATTGTAAAATTACATATTTAACAGAGTTGGGAAAGTTACTTAGTAATTAGTTACATTTACAATTGTTTTTTTTTAAGTAGGTAGTTATCATTACAAGTTATTAACTCTAAAAAAGTAACTTTTGAGTTATTCAAAAAATAACCTTTCAATTACTTCTCAGATATTTTCTATTGTTACTACAGAAAAACGTAGATAACATTTTGATACTATTAAGATCAATAAAGAGAAAGGTTTATGTTTTTACATATCAATTTTATTTAAAAGATAGAAAGTGTTAAGCCAGAAATATATAGAAAACCGTAAGGCAGTAAAATGTAAGCAGTAAGTGAATTGGTCAATTACAGAAGAGGTCATAAGGTCATAATGTAAGCAATAACCAATCAAATATGTTGATTCCCTTATTACTTTAGTTTTTTTTGTGTGCAATGAGTCTGACTTTATGTTTTTTGTTTTTCCAATAAGAACAGGATTGGTTTGTACATGTTTAAATTAACATTAAATGGAAGAATATATAACTGATATAGATATATAGTGCGCGCACGCACACGCACACACACACACACACACACACACACACACGCACACACGCGCACACACACACACACACACACACACACACA
>Ga0157364_1001005_pt1 | contig 22636 bp, 5 predicted proteins | sample AttsexASBM2_FD_111476 | JGI IMG/M metagenome (GOLD analysis project Ga0157364, IMG submission 111476) | Fungus gardens microbial communities from leaf cutter ant in Ribeirão Preto, State of São Paulo, Brazil - Atta sexdens ASBM2 | ecosystem: Host-associated > Fungi > Mycelium > Unclassified ...
ATACAATTTCTGATGACAGATTGAAATTCTTATATTTTCTTTGATTGAATGGAATTTCTTAGTCGATATTTATCGTTAATTTTATTTCTTTTGTTTCAAAAACAGCTCGTTTGAAACAAAATAATAATAATAAACTTAACGATAAATATATAAAGTAATATCTCTTTACACTGATTCAATTCACCCTATGATCCGACTCGGTCTACTCTAAATTATCTCGGTTGCTCGAGACAAAAGACAAAAAAGGGGTAATTAGGATCATACCTCAAAACATTATCAAAAATATAAAAATTTCATAAATTATTCCATCATTATAAGATCTGTATAAGAGGGTAAAAATTTTCAAGAGTTTCGCTACTCAGGGATCGTTTCATTTCTATATTTTCTTATACATATATTTTTTTCGTAGAAACCGAAAATAAAATTTAAACTGTTTGAAGGTGACTTAAAAATACAAAATAAACAAAATAATAGGGAGCACACAGCCACAACATTAGATGTTTTAAACGGTCATATATTTAAAATTATAATATAATAAGATATTTCTGTCAAGATTTGACCATCATCAACACATAATATCAAGATGTTAAATAAAGAAAATTAAACTACCAAAGCTAGTCGAAAAAGATGGTAAAACAATTTTACAATCATTATGATACGAATTAACAGTTAGTTGAAGAAATTGAAGTTTAACAATATTCAATCGCTTATAAAGTATTTTCTATTATGTTTAGGATTCCTTATTACAAGAAACAAAAATGCGACTTCGCGTGAAAAATACGAAATTTCCAGATTCTATTTAAATTGAGAAAGAAAATACATTTTTCAATAATATTACGATATATTATTATTCATGAAACTCAGTTAAGTTTCATAGTAATAATTGCTTACGTATTATTTTGTAACGCAAATCCTCACAAATGTAATTCGGAGTTAATAGTACACATTAAAGACAAAAATTGGAATCTTAGGTAAAAATTATTGCTAACAAAAATGTGATAACTCGTAGCTAGTGACAGTCTTTATACATTGTGAAAGAAAAAGGAGAAGAAATGAGAGTGAAGAGGGTTACTCTGTTGGTGAATAGAGGGATTATTTTCAATGATTGATAGATAGATTTCTGGAAAACGTTTTGTGAAAACACTCTGTTTGTTTAAACTCATTTCTTGTCTTTTGATATATATCATCTCGGAGATCATCCTTTTATAGTAAGATTGTTATAATTTTAAATATATGACTTCCGTTTAAAATATCTAGTGTTATGGCTGTATATTCCCTATTATTTAGAAACCGAAAATATATATAAGTGTTGCACATTACTTGGAGTGGAGAAAAGAGTACTGAGATGTCAATGAGATGTTATAATAAAAAATATAATCTAATTATTAGTATTATTCACATTAGTATTATTATAAGTATTAGTATAATAGTATTAGTATAATTCAATTATTAGTATTATTCATAATATTATCAGTATTACTCACACGATCCAATTTGGAATTAATTTCATAAATAAATTATTGAAGCATAACTTATAGTGATTTTATAATACGAATAAGGATTTTTATTCTGTTTCTACATACAATTTTTCCTTAAATTTGACGTTATATTATAATGATTATATTTTCGATTTCTACGAAGAAAAATACATAGAAATAAAATGAGCGATAACGAAATCCTCGAAAATTTCTTCTTTGAACAATTTTCTTATTAAAAGTTATTTAATTTTTTTATTAGTTTTGATTGTTTGATAATCTTATTTAAAATCGCATTTTGTAATACTTATTTGCAAATTTGATGAAAAAGTGTAAACATTAAATCAAATTTAAAATATATACTGATTAAATAATACATATTTGTGCAAAAGTTTATTTGGATTCACTTAATCATTTAAAAGTTATTGTTCTAAAACTGCAGAAAAATATATAATGCCATTTTGTTGCATAAAATCATTATCAAATATAAATCAAATTATTTATTCTGTTTTTTGCAGTTAGTTTCAGAGTATATTCACGAAATATACAAATTTTCAAAATAATATATTGGTTGATATTAACTTATTTTGACTAATTGTTTCATTGATATTCTTTTTACATTGTACAGTCAAAGTATTCTTAAAGTAGTAAAATTAACTTTTACAGATATCTTTTATGTTTGCTCTAATAGGTATAAGTATTATATAGGTATTTTTATTTATAATATGGAAATTTTGTTGCTTATAAAAGGCAAGTATATAGAGTGAATACTAACCATTCAATTTTAGTAAGTGATTTTTTTAAACAGATTCAAGACAAAAACTTCATATAATCATATGTCCGAAATGACTTAATTTAAGATAAAAGGAGTAAAAAAAATTTAAGATGTCAAAGTTAAATGAAAAAATACTTTTTTCTTCTTTTAATTTTGATATCTTTTGGGAAAAAACACGCTAGTCTTTATTACTATTCAATTTGTTTGTAAGTGTACTTTCATGCACAAAATGTATTCAAGAATTTGTTTGAGGGGCCAAATTAAAGTTGAGACTTTTGAACCCAGGCGCAAGAAGAGGAATAGTTCCAAGTGATATAGACTATTGAACTTATTTTGTTTCGTATTATTTTTAATGAATTACTGACAGGTAAATCACAAAATCATACATTTATTTTACTATAATTTACTTTATTTATTTTTTATAATTATAAACTGATTCTTTAAACTAAAAAAACTTAATAAATTCATAATACTATTCATCTTGAAAGAAAAAAATCTTTCTATAACTTTCTATAACTTTCATCTGCCTTTTTTTTCTTTTCCAAAATTAATTTCTCATGAATACTCATTAAGTATAATTCGTAAATGTGTAACTTTTTGTAAATATTTTTGTTAAAGATTGTTTTTTTTTAATTATAATTTTAATTTATTTATATTAATATTGAAGATTGACTTAATGACACATAAAAATTTTATATTTATGTTAAAACAAATCCTTGTTAAAATTTTTGTACTGAATTTTTAACATATTCGAGTGTTAATTAAACATAATGTGATTATATTGTTATTTGAATATTTTATGTTTAAAAATTAAAATTTAACATTTTTCAGTGTTAAAATAACACAATTTATAGTTAAGTAAACAAATAATATAAAAATAATATAATTTTAAGACATAAATTCTAAGAATAAATGAATAAAATATGTATATTAATTTAATATAAATGTTAATTTTACTGAAAAAATATTTTCTGTACAGCTATTTACATATTTTATATGTAAAAAGATACAAATATCTTGTGTTATTTTCTCTTTGTAGATTTTCTATGTAGATTTAACAGAAAATATCTGTTAAATCTACACATTGCATAATATGTTAAATATCACAAAGGCATCGCTTAAATTAAAAATGTAACATATAATTTTAATTAAATTTAGCATTATAAATTAAATTTAGCATTATAAATGTATCAATTTAATATAAAATTTTGTCAAAGTGTTACGCTTCTTGTATTAATTTTTTACATAATGTTTATGTTACTTTCTAACATATTCATCTTACGTTAAATGAACACAAAAATTTGGACTGTTTGGGACATGTGTTTTAATACAATAATTTTTTTCTGTGATTGATACGTTTGTTATGATTGTATCTTAACTTAAAATTTTTTTAAAATAATTTTTTAATTATGAATAATTAACAACTAGCTTTGATTCAGCCCTTTAATTTAAAAATTTGTAATTATTTTTTATTTTGTTAAGATTTAAGGGAGACGCTATGGTTCCCTCTCTTGGCTACGCCCATGCACAAAATAATGAGATACATCAACTATGTAAAAAAAAAACATAGTTATTTTTAAAAAATGTTTACAAATATGTATATTGCAAATTGCATGATTTTCTTTTTTAATTATGTATTTTCTTTACATTAATTAATTCGTCTCATTATTCTGTGCATCAAAATTAAGATACAGTTACTAAAAAAAATGAATAGTAGATAAAGGTACTTTTCAGTCCGAAAAATTTTCAAAAATTTTCAAATAGTGCTACAGCAAAATCATTTTTAATAATTTTGCTTAAGGAAACTTCTTTTAATTAGTAAATCAAAAATTATAACTACGATTTAAATCGCTTTCATCGAAAAAGAGCAAAAAATCCGTGGTTTTATGCGTCTTTTTATTCACATTCGCTTCCCGCGCGAATACACTTTTTATTAAAAGAAAAAAAAGGACCATATCGCAAAAACTACATTTTACAAACGTCAACGATAATTATATGTATACATTCATATGCATAAAAGCGCATACACATAAATCAAGATTTCCATCCGTAGAGTGAAGTTTCAGTCGGTATCTCTTTATAGCTGTCGCGGCCATATCGATGCGAGCTAAAGTGGGAAAGGTGCTAACTGTGATTACATCCGCGGATGCTTAATGTACATAATATATATATATATGTATAGATATATAACATATACATATATACACACATGTGTATATATGTATATCATATGCGTATAGTGCACTAGCGGTTACACCGTGATATATAGCCGACAATTTTCAAACGTCAGCTGGCAGACGATCGATTTACACGCGATCGATTGGAGATGCATGAACTTTACGTCTCGATCGTGGAGATTGAAATTAATACATCTGCATGTCAATTGAATTGTAGGTCTTGAACGGACTCTCATTGCGACACATAATATACATAAATATGATTTCTATTACCTTCTCTCTTACAAACTCGTAATGAAACGAATAATATCTTCTCGCGTCCTCAAGCGAGAAAGAAATGGAAGGGACGTTCCATCTCTGAAATGTTTCAGGTATTCGCGTTTCCTTAAACTTCCACGAAACAATTAACGTTATTCACACTGTCGTCAAACTTAAGAGGATCGAACGAGTTGCTTAAGATTGGCCTAAACACTCCGGAGCATCCGATAATGCATTCGTGCGAACAGCACTCGAGGTACATCGAGTGCAACTTAGGAAAGAACAGATCTCGAGCGCGTATTATGTAGAATGTGAGGTGCTATCTTTTATTTTAAGTATGCAATTGATTAATTTTCCTGCACACGCTTTATATGCAAATTTATTTAAATAAGCTTTCGGTGACAATGAGAATGCAATTATATATTTTACCGTATCTAGAACACCGCCAAAATTACTATGATAATTCGCTGCTAGTTAATCCACGCTACTAGTTCTTTGTAACTAAACTTCTTTTATTTCTCTCTCTCTTCCCTTTTCTCTCTCTTTCCCTTCCTCCTTCCTTCTCTTTCTCCCCCCCCCCTCCTCACTCACTCTCTCTTTCTTCCCTCTCTTCCAACGAAAGCGCGAGTCTCTTGTATACTGTACTTGTTAACTGCGCGCGATCGATACTTTTATTTAATATCATTCATAAAAATCTCAGTGGCAATTTGAGACAACTTCATATGTTTTCGATGATCAAATTAAAAAAAAAATAGTTACATAAATTTCGCTTTCGAATTTTTCACTCGCTTACCGTCAGCCACGTAAATATGATCGATAACACGTTGAATAGTCCGTTTGTATCTTCGGCGTGAATCGAGGCGCGATTTAACCACGCTTAATGTGTACAAAATGAATTTAACTTTAGAAGAGACTGGGCTGTAATATTAAGTTAACCAATAAAGATATAGTTTTAGATTTTTTTTAAGCTACGATCGCTATATATGCACTGATTAGTTAGATCAACCTAGATACGCATTCTACAACTGAATTGGAACCAGAGGGCGCCGAAAGAACCCACTGCATAAAGTCTCTCTAAAAGTCAAGTCATAAGGAGCACCCTTATCTCAATCAAATCTCTGATTGGTTAGATTTTGAGTCTCTTTAAACGCCGCCATTTGCAGATACTTTCGAAGTGGTAGTGAATCTGTGAATTAGTGTGAGCAATTGTTTCATGATGTAGAAGACGCGAACGCGAAATCGAACTATCAACTGTCAATCAGTCAATGGTGGAATTGTACTGTTTTCGGCCGGTATCCGACACCTGGCAATAGCACCCTTCTTGGTCTTATATCCTAACTTTTACTAGAGGAACTCTAGTAAGTGCAGAAAGTCTGTTCTCTTTTGAAGAATGTTCTGGGAGTCAATCATAGGTTAGCATTCACAGACTATGTTCCAAAATTCACTGCCAGCGCCGACAATATATAGTTTACGTTATGTGTATTATACATTTTCAGCACTGATAGTGAATTTTGGAACATAGCCATAATCGATTCTTATATTGGCTGCATTTGAAAACATCGTTTGGATACGTTGTTTCTGATACCTCGGATTCGTCTGTCCTTGTTTAATGAACCTTCTACAATAAGCCATTAGTCATAAATCGGAAGCTAAAAATTGATTAATCACAGTCATCAATTTTTAACTTCTGATTTCTAATTTATGTATTTACTAATGATTTATTGTAGAAAGCCCATTACATTAAATGTTAAACATAAAATAATTCTTGGATGTTACCTCGGATTTACAAAAGATTTTTAAGTCTTAAGCCATAAGAAATAGACGAATCACAATCAATTATTCTCCTCGCATTCGTCTGTAGTTGATCAATTTCTTACGATTTATGGCTTAAAACACTTATGTAGAATCGGACTTACTAAAGACATAAGACTTAAGTCATAAGACATAAACCTCTATTACATGGCTTGATTTATGCCGAAGTTATAACATCGATGTTATGAAACTAACCAATTATAGCTATTCCTCTGAAGAATGAAATGACTGTGATGTGACTTTGCCAGTTTCATTCTTCCGAGGAACAACTATGATTGGACAAACTACATTTATATTATATATTTATAATATATTTATATGGATATTATTAAACGTGTCGTAACAGGTAACTATCTTAAGATTATAAGTCAATCTGTCTGCTACAGACCTAAAGGAGCGTTTATATTAGCCGCAATTGTATATCGTATGCCGTAATGTAAAAACTGACCAATCATCTTTGAGTATTCCCTTCTTATCATCGAAGAGAGGAGAATACTTGATTGTGATTAGTCAATTCTTACAGATTACGGTATACGATATATGGTTACGACCAATATAAACGTTTCCTAAGATCCGGTTACATTAACATTATTTTGATTTTAAGCAAAGGCTTAAAACTTTCTCTATCTCTTTCTCTCTTTTGACTTTAAAGAAATAAACTGAGAGTTTTAAACCTCGTTTAAAATTAAAATACGTTGATGCAATCGGGTCTAACGGCTTTAATAGAAAGCTGACTTATAATCTTAAGGATAACTTCTATCAATTCTGATTAATTTAGATCCGATTGCACCAATGTTACTTTGATTTTAAGAGAGGCTTAAAATTCCTTCTGTCTCTGTCTCTTTTTGGCTTTAATTAGAGACAGATAGAGTTTAAGTCTCGCTCAAAGTGACATTGGTGCAACTGGGTCAACTAATCGACCGATTAGTTCATTGGAATTGATGAATCGCATCTGTCAAATAAAATGACAAATGCAATTAATCAATTCCAATAGACTAACCTTATTAATCGATCAATTAAATTAATCGTTGCTAGAAATAGTCCTAAAGCCATGATATTCATAGTCGATTTTTATAATTAGGACCGTCTTAAGTACAGCCTTAAAAAGTAACGATTGGTGCAAATAGGCCTTAAATTATTTAAAACTTAAGTAATATTGTAGAAAGCTCTTATGTTTAGCATAAGAACTATCTTATGACTTATGTTTTAAAGGCATCATATTATACCTTTAAGACATAAGTCATAAGATAGTTCTTGTGCGTTATTAAAGCCTTAAGTCATAAGGTATTGTCTTAAGATTATAAATCAGCTTTTTATTAAGGCTCTAAGACTCACTTAAAATCAAAATACAATCAGGCCTAAGGGCTATCATAGACAAAATTCCGTAATAGTAAGCGTATGGCGTAAATTTAAGCCGATCAGCCAATCAAGATACTGCTTTAAATCTATATAATCTGATGGAAATAAAAATAACAATATTTTTATCCATAAAGCAAATTTCAACCGGTTGAAATTTGTCTTACGGATAAATTTTACAGTTTTACTGCTAAGCTATTTTCGTCAGCTTACGTAGATTTAAGTATCCTGATCGGCTTAAGTTCATATCTTAAAGTTACTGTTACAGAAATTTTGTCTGCAGTAATCCTAAAGTCCGGATCTATAAATCTTATAGATTTTTAAGCCTTAAACCATAAGAAAGGACGAATCAATTATTCTTTTCGCATTCGATTGTAATTGGTCAATTTATTATGGCTTAAGGCTTAAAACACTTATACATGAGCTAAATTGGTAATTAGTACGCGTATGAAATTGCGGACTAAATATTTGATACATCTTATTTATACCGATCTGTCTCACAACAGATTAAATTAGGTGACATGATGTCTTCATTGCTTTTTAAGATATAAAACCTCTAATTCTAAATCAAAGAAATTAATGTTAATATAAGAGCTAAACACAAGATGAACATGTGTTAACAAATTATGTGTTAATAAATTTTATATGTGTTAATAAATTTATTCGAGTAATACAATATTATTGTAATATAATTTATTATCTATTTTTTATTGATTTCTTTGAATTTCTCTTAAGTTAACTTGGAAATTAGATAAAAATACGTTGGAATAAGACCATGATGGAACTATATTAGGTGTACTCTTGCGCATTTTGAACATAAGAAGAGCAGTATTCAGAAGCTGTCAAGCCGTGTAATGCCATGTTGACGCAATTATTTGAAGTTGGTACTATGTCATTATTATGTTGTGATATTATGTTCTTTTCTTCGGAAATCGAAAAAAATGTAAATTTCTGCACCCTTTTTTTTGTATACATTTTGTACGTTTGTACGGAAACTATTTGTACACGTTTTCATTTGACATGTACTCAATATGTCACTTCAAGTTACTACATTGTAAATGTTTAAAAGGACACATCTCATATTTTTGTTTCTTCAAATGTGTAATCTATATGTATATATATATGACTATATTTTTGTACTCAAATTTTGTTAATATTGAAGAGACCTACAATACAGGATCGAAATGTCTATTATATTATTCGAATAAATTTATCACGCGTTCATCTTGTGTTTGGTTCTTATAAACATTAATTTTCTTTATTTTTTTTATTTATTTTATTAGAGTCTGTTATTTTATTTAATTAGCTCTAATTCTAATTTTAACCTGAATTTAATAACAGCGGCGAGTTTAACATACGATTCAAAATGAACCAAATATTTACGGCGCGCTGGAATTTTTTGATATCATTTGATACGAGTTTGGGCTGATATTCGCGATTCGGGATTATCAGACTATAGGATAGCGATCATGTCATTTTTTCTTTAGAACGGAAACATTTCTTGAAAAGTGGAAATTTTATGTATGTATGTACATATACACATACAAAAAATTTTCACTTTACATGTTCCATCTTAAAGGAGTTCAGACGGGTTGACGATCGCAAGCTGTAAAAAATTAAATCACTAAAGTGTTTTCCCATGTCAAAATTTCGATATTTGACAACATCAGCGTTATGATTTCTGCATATTAGATGCGGAAATGTTTGTCTCGTGGCAAAATGCGATGCAGTATAACTAATGAACATGTAGGAGATTATAAGAAGGAACTAATGAACATGTAAACTTATTGGCTACTGCGTTATATTTTCTGCGGTAAGCGTTTCCGCATCCATTATGCAGAAGCCATATCAGTCTGCATCTATCTAGGCACCTATTATGCAACAACTCGAAATGGATTCTGATCGGAATTATTCAATTATTTCCTTAATTTCTATTGCGTTTTCTAGGGGAAAAAAAATAATTCCGATCGGAATTTATTTCGAAATATTCCATAATAGATATTTTGATTCATCTTCTTTCCCCGTGTGTGTGTGTGTGTGTGTGCGGTCTTGGACAGGCAAAATCAAAAGTTTTCTCTCATTGGCGGGAGTAAAGTATCACCAATTCATCAATGAGCGCGCGATGAGATCTAACTTTTGAATGATATTGTTGAAATGCATGGGATGCAATGTACATTACTGACAGAGGAATTTTGTAGTTTACATTATATAATGTAAACAAATTTTCAGTATTATATATTACATATGACAATAGCATTTTTATTAGAACATAACCTCTCTTAATTTATCATTTTGTGTCGAGCATCTATGCAGAAAATTATTGCGCAAAAATCTAGAGATTCAAACTTCTGCGCAGACACTCGGCACTTGTATGTAATGGCACCTTAATATATTGTATCGACAATTGCGGCAATTGGAATGCAACTTGTCGCCGTGGATGTACGCTAGGTGCCATTGATGCGCCTTACTACTTGAAATTAGTTTTCTCCGATCGAATACATCGTATCTAGATAATCATTCATCATGATTATCAAGTTCGCTAATATTATTTCGAAACTGCGTATATGATAGCAAAAAGAAAGTGTATTACTAATATAATTTACATAATAATATCATTAATAATATTAATATTAAAATGCCATATTAAATTTAATATTACATATTAATATATCATAATATATATGCTTTTAAAATTATATAATAAATTATATAGTGTTATATAAAATTCTTACAAATAGTATTATTTATTAGCACTATAATAAAATTGTGTTATTACTTGTGTTATTCTTGACATTATTTTTATTGAAATCATTTTTCATTGTTTATTATCAACAACTTTTAGCAACATTTTATTAAATTTAGGTATTTCTTTAATTTAATTTTAAAATATAAAATTTTATAACGTGACTATTAAAATATATTTCTAAAAATATGTAACAAAAGCTCAAAATATTATAAAAAATAATTATTAAAAATATACAATTTATGCATATAGATGGATAAAATTTGTTTAAAACAACTTATTTATTCATATATAATTATACATTTATTATTTTTTAAAAATAGATTCTTTAATTTTTTCCTTAATTATTTATTAAATAATATTAAAATAGCATATTAGATCGCGATGTGAACACACAACAATTAAAGATCTTCTACATAGAAGTCGTAGACGGTCGTGAAGTCTTAAATCGTAAGAAATCAACCAATCACAATCAAATATAAGGAGAATATTCGATTAGGACTGGTCAGCTTCTTACGAGGAATCTGTAGAAGATCCTTTAAGAAATAAAGACTAAGCGGATCAAACTTGGATTTTAGTACTGAACAATTCGTATGAATTTATATACCACAAATCCAATTCTGCAAACTATGTGCCGAATTTATTTTCAGACTTGAAACGATCCTAACAAATATAAGAGTAGTATAATAATACAATATATATAAGAACAGTAATATATATATATATATATATTACTGTTCTTATATATATTGTATTATTATACTACTCTTATATTTGTTAGGATCGTTTCAAGTCTGAAAATAAATTCGGCACATAGTTTGCAGAATTGGATTTGTGGTATATAAATTCATACGAATTGTTCAGTACTAAAATCCAAGTTTGATCCGCTTAGTCTTTATTTCTTAAAGGATCTTCTACAGATTCCTCGTAAGAAGCTGACCAGTCCTAATCGAATATTCTCCTTATATTTGATTGTGATTGGTTGATTTCTTACGATTTAAGACTTCACGACCGTCTACGACTTCTATGTAGAAGATCTTTAATTGTTGTGTGTTCACATCGCGATCTAATATGCTATTTTAATATTATTTAATAAATAATTAAGGAAAAAATTAAAGAATCTATTTTTAAAAAATAATAAATGTATAATTATATATGAATAAATAAGTTGTTTTAAACAAATTTTATCCATCTATATGCATAAATTGTATATTTTTAATAATTATTTTTTATAATATTTTGAGCTTTTGTTACATATTTTTAGAAATATATTTTAATAGTCACGTTATAAAATTTTATATTTTAAAATTAAATTAAAGAAATACCTAAATTTAATAAAATGTTGCTAAAAGTTGTTGATAATAAACAATGAAAAATGATTTCAATAAAAATAATGTCAAGAATAACACAAGTAATAACACAATTTTATTATAGTGCTAATAAATAATACTATTTGTAAGAATTTTATATAACACTATATAATTTATTATATAATTTTAAAAGCATATATATTATGATATATTAATATGTAATATTAAATTTAATATGGCATTTTAATATTAATATTATTAATGATATTATTATGTAAATTATATTAGTAATACACTTTCTTTTTGCTATCATATACGCAGTTTCGAAATAATATTAGCGAACTTGATAATCATGATGAATGATTATCTAGATACGATGTATTCGATCGGAGAAAACTAATTTCAAGTAGTAAGGCGCATCAATGGCACCTAGCGTACATCCACGGCGACAAGTTGCATTCCAATTGCCGCAATTGTCGATACAATATATTAAGGTGCCATTACATACAAGTGCCGAGTGTCTGCGCAGAAGTTTGAATCTCTAGATTTTTGCGCAATAATTTTCTGCATAGATGCTCGACACAAAATGATAAATTAAGAGAGGTTATGTTCTAATAAAAATGCTATTGTCATATGTAATATATAATACTGAAAATTTGTTTACATTATATAATGTAAACTACAAAATTCCTCTGTCAGTAATGTACATTGCATCCCATGCATTTCAACAATATCATTCAAAAGTTAGATCTCATCGCGCGCTCATTGATGAATTGGTGATACTTTACTCCCGCCAATGAGAGAAAACTTTTGATTTTGCCTGTCCAAGACCGCACACACACACACACACACACGGGGAAAGAAGATGAATCAAAATATCTATTATGGAATATTTCGAAATAAATTCCGATCGGAATTATTTTTTTTCCCCTAGAAAACGCAATAGAAATTAAGGAAATAATTGAATAATTCCGATCAGAATCCATTTCGAGTTGTTGCATAATAGGTGCCTAGATAGATGCAGACTGATATGGCTTCTGCATAATGGATGCGGAAACGCTTACCGCAGAAAATATAACGCAGTAGCCAATAAGTTTACATGTTCATTAGTTCCTTCTTATAATCTCCTACATGTTCATTAGTTATACTGCATCGCATTTTGCCACGAGACAAACATTTCCGCATCTAATATGCAGAAATCATAACGCTGATGTTGTCAAATATCGAAATTTTGACATGGGAAAACACTTTAGTGATTTAATTTTTTACAGCTTGCGATCGTCAACCCGTCTGAACTCCTTTAAGATGGAACATGTAAAGTGAAAATTTTTTGTATGTGTATATGTACATACATACATAAAATTTCCACTTTTCAAGAAATGTTTCCGTTCTAAAGAAAAAATGACATGATCGCTATCCTATAGTCTGATAATCCCGAATCGCGAATATCAGCCCAAACTCGTATCAAATGATATCAAAAAATTCCAGCGCGCCGTAAATATTTGGTTCATTTTGAATCGTATGTTAAACTCGCCGCTGTTATTAAATTCAGGTTAAAATTAGAATTAGAGCTAATTAAATAAAATAACAGACTCTAATAAAATAAATAAAAAAAATAAAGAAAATTAATGTTTATAAGAACCAAACACAAGATGAACGCGTGATAAATTTATTCGAATAATATAATAGACATTTCGATCCTGTATTGTAGGTCTCTTCAATATTAACAAAATTTGAGTACAAAAATATAGTCATATATATATACATATAGATTACACATTTGAAGAAACAAAAATATGAGATGTGTCCTTTTAAACATTTACAATGTAGTAACTTGAAGTGACATATTGAGTACATGTCAAATGAAAACGTGTACAAATAGTTTCCGTACAAACGTACAAAATGTATACAAAAAAAAGGGTGCAGAAATTTACATTTTTTTCGATTTCCGAAGAAAAGAACATAATATCACAACATAATAATGACATAGTACCAACTTCAAATAATTGCGTCAACATGGCATTACACGGCTTGACAGCTTCTGAATACTGCTCTTCTTATGTTCAAAATGCGCAAGAGTACACCTAATATAGTTCCATCATGGTCTTATTCCAACGTATTTTTATCTAATTTCCAAGTTAACTTAAGAGAAATTCAAAGAAATCAATAAAAAATAGATAATAAATTATATTACAATAATATTGTATTACTCGAATAAATTTATTAACACATATAAAATTTATTAACACATAATTTGTTAACACATGTTCATCTTGTGTTTAGCTCTTATATTAACATTAATTTCTTTGATTTAGAATTAGAGGTTTTATATCTTAAAAAGCAATGAAGACATCATGTCACCTAATTTAATCTGTTGTGAGACAGATCGGTATAAATAAGATGTATCAAATATTTAGTCCGCAATTTCATACGCGTACTAATTACCAATTTAGCTCATGTATAAGTGTTTTAAGCCTTAAGCCATAATAAATTGACCAATTACAATCGAATGCGAAAAGAATAATTGATTCGTCCTTTCTTATGGTTTAAGGCTTAAAAATCTATAAGATTTATAGATCCGGACTTTAGGATTACTGCAGACAAAATTTCTGTAACAGTAACTTTAAGATATGAACTTAAGCCGATCAGGATACTTAAATCTACGTAAGCTGACGAAAATAGCTTAGCAGTAAAACTGTAAAATTTATCCGTAAGACAAATTTCAACCGGTTGAAATTTGCTTTATGGATAAAAATATTGTTATTTTTATTTCCATCAGATTATATAGATTTAAAGCAGTATCTTGATTGGCTGATCGGCTTAAATTTACGCCATACGCTTACTATTACGGAATTTTGTCTATGATAGCCCTTAGGCCTGATTGTATTTTGATTTTAAGTGAGTCTTAGAGCCTTAATAAAAAGCTGATTTATAATCTTAAGACAATACCTTATGACTTAAGGCTTTAATAACGCACAAGAACTATCTTATGACTTATGTCTTAAAGGTATAATATGATGCCTTTAAAACATAAGTCATAAGATAGTTCTTATGCTAAACATAAGAGCTTTCTACAATATTACTTAAGTTTTAAATAATTTAAGGCCTATTTGCACCAATCGTTACTTTTTAAGGCTGTACTTAAGACGGTCCTAATTATAAAAATCGACTATGAATATCATGGCTTTAGGACTATTTCTAGCAACGATTAATTTAATTGATCGATTAATAAGGTTAGTCTATTGGAATTGATTAATTGCATTTGTCATTTTATTTGACAGATGCGATTCATCAATTCCAATGAACTAATCGGTCGATTAGTTGACCCAGTTGCACCAATGTCACTTTGAGCGAGACTTAAACTCTATCTGTCTCTAATTAAAGCCAAAAAGAGACAGAGACAGAAGGAATTTTAAGCCTCTCTTAAAATCAAAGTAACATTGGTGCAATCGGATCTAAATTAATCAGAATTGATAGAAGTTATCCTTAAGATTATAAGTCAGCTTTCTATTAAAGCCGTTAGACCCGATTGCATCAACGTATTTTAATTTTAAACGAGGTTTAAAACTCTCAGTTTATTTCTTTAAAGTCAAAAGAGAGAAAGAGATAGAGAAAGTTTTAAGCCTTTGCTTAAAATCAAAATAATGTTAATGTAACCGGATCTTAGGAAACGTTTATATTGGTCGTAACCATATATCGTATACCGTAATCTGTAAGAATTGACTAATCACAATCAAGTATTCTCCTCTCTTCGATGATAAGAAGGGAATACTCAAAGATGATTGGTCAGTTTTTACATTACGGCATACGATATACAATTGCGGCTAATATAAACGCTCCTTTAGGTCTGTAGCAGACAGATTGACTTATAATCTTAAGATAGTTACCTGTTACGACACGTTTAATAATATCCATATAAATATATTATAAATATATAATATAAATGTAGTTTGTCCAATCATAGTTGTTCCTCGGAAGAATGAAACTGGCAAAGTCACATCACAGTCATTTCATTCTTCAGAGGAATAGCTATAATTGGTTAGTTTCATAACATCGATGTTATAACTTCGGCATAAATCAAGCCATGTAATAGAGGTTTATGTCTTATGACTTAAGTCTTATGTCTTTAGTAAGTCCGATTCTACATAAGTGTTTTAAGCCATAAATCGTAAGAAATTGATCAACTACAGACGAATGCGAGGAGAATAATTGATTGTGATTCGTCTATTTCTTATGGCTTAAGACTTAAAAATCTTTTGTAAATCCGAGGTAACATCCAAGAATTATTTTATGTTTAACATTTAATGTAATGGGCTTTCTACAATAAATCATTAGTAAATACATAAATTAGAAATCAGAAGTTAAAAATTGATGACTGTGATTAATCAATTTTTAGCTTCCGATTTATGACTAATGGCTTATTGTAGAAGGTTCATTAAACAAGGACAGACGAATCCGAGGTATCAGAAACAACGTATCCAAACGATGTTTTCAAATGCAGCCAATATAAGAATCGATTATGGCTATGTTCCAAAATTCACTATCAGTGCTGAAAATGTATAATACACATAACGTAAACTATATATTGTCGGCGCTGGCAGTGAATTTTGGAACATAGTCTGTGAATGCTAACCTATGATTGACTCCCAGAACATTCTTCAAAAGAGAACAGACTTTCTGCACTTACTAGAGTTCCTCTAGTAAAAGTTAGGATATAAGACCAAGAAGGGTGCTATTGCCAGGTGTCGGATACCGGCCGAAAACAGTACAATTCCACCATTGACTGATTGACAGTTGATAGTTCGATTTCGCGTTCGCGTCTTCTACATCATGAAACAATTGCTCACACTAATTCACAGATTCACTACCACTTCGAAAGTATCTGCAAATGGCGGCGTTTAAAGAGACTCAAAATCTAACCAATCAGAGATTTGATTGAGATAAGGGTGCTCCTTATGACTTGACTTTTAGAGAGACTTTATGCAGTGGGTTCTTTCGGCGCCCTCTGGTTCCAATTCAGTTGTAGAATGCGTATCTAGGTTGATCTAACTAATCAGTGCATATATAGCGATCGTAGCTTAAAAAAAATCTAAAACTATATCTTTATTGGTTAACTTAATATTACAGCCCAGTCTCTTCTAAAGTTAAATTCATTTTGTACACATTAAGCGTGGTTAAATCGCGCCTCGATTCACGCCGAAGATACAAACGGACTATTCAACGTGTTATCGATCATATTTACGTGGCTGACGGTAAGCGAGTGAAAAATTCGAAAGCGAAATTTATGTAACTATTTTTTTTTTAATTTGATCATCGAAAACATATGAAGTTGTCTCAAATTGCCACTGAGATTTTTATGAATGATATTAAATAAAAGTATCGATCGCGCGCAGTTAACAAGTACAGTATACAAGAGACTCGCGCTTTCGTTGGAAGAGAGGGAAGAAAGAGAGAGTGAGTGAGGAGGGGGGGGGGAGAAAGAGAAGGAAGGAGGAAGGGAAAGAGAGAGAAAAGGGAAGAGAGAGAGAAATAAAAGAAGTTTAGTTACAAAGAACTAGTAGCGTGGATTAACTAGCAGCGAATTATCATAGTAATTTTGGCGGTGTTCTAGATACGGTAAAATATATAATTGCATTCTCATTGTCACCGAAAGCTTATTTAAATAAATTTGCATATAAAGCGTGTGCAGGAAAATTAATCAATTGCATACTTAAAATAAAAGATAGCACCTCACATTCTACATAATACGCGCTCGAGATCTGTTCTTTCCTAAGTTGCACTCGATGTACCTCGAGTGCTGTTCGCACGAATGCATTATCGGATGCTCCGGAGTGTTTAGGCCAATCTTAAGCAACTCGTTCGATCCTCTTAAGTTTGACGACAGTGTGAATAACGTTAATTGTTTCGTGGAAGTTTAAGGAAACGCGAATACCTGAAACATTTCAGAGATGGAACGTCCCTTCCATTTCTTTCTCGCTTGAGGACGCGAGAAGATATTATTCGTTTCATTACGAGTTTGTAAGAGAGAAGGTAATAGAAATCATATTTATGTATATTATGTGTCGCAATGAGAGTCCGTTCAAGACCTACAATTCAATTGACATGCAGATGTATTAATTTCAATCTCCACGATCGAGACGTAAAGTTCATGCATCTCCAATCGATCGCGTGTAAATCGATCGTCTGCCAGCTGACGTTTGAAAATTGTCGGCTATATATCACGGTGTAACCGCTAGTGCACTATACGCATATGATATACATATATACACATGTGTGTATATATGTATATGTTATATATCTATACATATATATATATATTATGTACATTAAGCATCCGCGGATGTAATCACAGTTAGCACCTTTCCCACTTTAGCTCGCATCGATATGGCCGCGACAGCTATAAAGAGATACCGACTGAAACTTCACTCTACGGATGGAAATCTTGATTTATGTGTATGCGCTTTTATGCATATGAATGTATACATATAATTATCGTTGACGTTTGTAAAATGTAGTTTTTGCGATATGGTCCTTTTTTTTCTTTTAATAAAAAGTGTATTCGCGCGGGAAGCGAATGTGAATAAAAAGACGCATAAAACCACGGATTTTTTGCTCTTTTTCGATGAAAGCGATTTAAATCGTAGTTATAATTTTTGATTTACTAATTAAAAGAAGTTTCCTTAAGCAAAATTATTAAAAATGATTTTGCTGTAGCACTATTTGAAAATTTTTGAAAATTTTTCGGACTGAAAAGTACCTTTATCTACTATTCATTTTTTTTAGTAACTGTATCTTAATTTTGATGCACAGAATAATGAGACGAATTAATTAATGTAAAGAAAATACATAATTAAAAAAGAAAATCATGCAATTTGCAATATACATATTTGTAAACATTTTTTAAAAATAACTATGTTTTTTTTTTACATAGTTGATGTATCTCATTATTTTGTGCATGGGCGTAGCCAAGAGAGGGAACCATAGCGTCTCCCTTAAATCTTAACAAAATAAAAAATAATTACAAATTTTTAAATTAAAGGGCTGAATCAAAGCTAGTTGTTAATTATTCATAATTAAAAAATTATTTTAAAAAAATTTTAAGTTAAGATACAATCATAACAAACGTATCAATCACAGAAAAAAATTATTGTATTAAAACACATGTCCCAAACAGTCCAAATTTTTGTGTTCATTTAACGTAAGATGAATATGTTAGAAAGTAACATAAACATTATGTAAAAAATTAATACAAGAAGCGTAACACTTTGACAAAATTTTATATTAAATTGATACATTTATAATGCTAAATTTAATTTATAATGCTAAATTTAATTAAAATTATATGTTACATTTTTAATTTAAGCGATGCCTTTGTGATATTTAACATATTATGCAATGTGTAGATTTAACAGATATTTTCTGTTAAATCTACATAGAAAATCTACAAAGAGAAAATAACACAAGATATTTGTATCTTTTTACATATAAAATATGTAAATAGCTGTACAGAAAATATTTTTTCAGTAAAATTAACATTTATATTAAATTAATATACATATTTTATTCATTTATTCTTAGAATTTATGTCTTAAAATTATATTATTTTTATATTATTTGTTTACTTAACTATAAATTGTGTTATTTTAACACTGAAAAATGTTAAATTTTAATTTTTAAACATAAAATATTCAAATAACAATATAATCACATTATGTTTAATTAACACTCGAATATGTTAAAAATTCAGTACAAAAATTTTAACAAGGATTTGTTTTAACATAAATATAAAATTTTTATGTGTCATTAAGTCAATCTTCAATATTAATATAAATAAATTAAAATTATAATTAAAAAAAAACAATCTTTAACAAAAATATTTACAAAAAGTTACACATTTACGAATTATACTTAATGAGTATTCATGAGAAATTAATTTTGGAAAAGAAAAAAAAGGCAGATGAAAGTTATAGAAAGTTATAGAAAGATTTTTTTCTTTCAAGATGAATAGTATTATGAATTTATTAAGTTTTTTTAGTTTAAAGAATCAGTTTATAATTATAAAAAATAAATAAAGTAAATTATAGTAAAATAAATGTATGATTTTGTGATTTACCTGTCAGTAATTCATTAAAAATAATACGAAACAAAATAAGTTCAATAGTCTATATCACTTGGAACTATTCCTCTTCTTGCGCCTGGGTTCAAAAGTCTCAACTTTAATTTGGCCCCTCAAACAAATTCTTGAATACATTTTGTGCATGAAAGTACACTTACAAACAAATTGAATAGTAATAAAGACTAGCGTGTTTTTTCCCAAAAGATATCAAAATTAAAAGAAGAAAAAAGTATTTTTTCATTTAACTTTGACATCTTAAATTTTTTTTACTCCTTTTATCTTAAATTAAGTCATTTCGGACATATGATTATATGAAGTTTTTGTCTTGAATCTGTTTAAAAAAATCACTTACTAAAATTGAATGGTTAGTATTCACTCTATATACTTGCCTTTTATAAGCAACAAAATTTCCATATTATAAATAAAAATACCTATATAATACTTATACCTATTAGAGCAAACATAAAAGATATCTGTAAAAGTTAATTTTACTACTTTAAGAATACTTTGACTGTACAATGTAAAAAGAATATCAATGAAACAATTAGTCAAAATAAGTTAATATCAACCAATATATTATTTTGAAAATTTGTATATTTCGTGAATATACTCTGAAACTAACTGCAAAAAACAGAATAAATAATTTGATTTATATTTGATAATGATTTTATGCAACAAAATGGCATTATATATTTTTCTGCAGTTTTAGAACAATAACTTTTAAATGATTAAGTGAATCCAAATAAACTTTTGCACAAATATGTATTATTTAATCAGTATATATTTTAAATTTGATTTAATGTTTACACTTTTTCATCAAATTTGCAAATAAGTATTACAAAATGCGATTTTAAATAAGATTATCAAACAATCAAAACTAATAAAAAAATTAAATAACTTTTAATAAGAAAATTGTTCAAAGAAGAAATTTTCGAGGATTTCGTTATCGCTCATTTTATTTCTATGTATTTTTCTTCGTAGAAATCGAAAATATAATCATTATAATATAACGTCAAATTTAAGGAAAAATTGTATGTAGAAACAGAATAAAAATCCTTATTCGTATTATAAAATCACTATAAGTTATGCTTCAATAATTTATTTATGAAATTAATTCCAAATTGGATCGTGTGAGTAATACTGATAATATTATGAATAATACTAATAATTGAATTATACTAATACTATTATACTAATACTTATAATAATACTAATGTGAATAATACTAATAATTAGATTATATTTTTTATTATAACATCTCATTGACATCTCAGTACTCTTTTCTCCACTCCAAGTAATGTGCAACACTTATATATATTTTCGGTTTCTAAATAATAGGGAATATACAGCCATAACACTAGATATTTTAAACGGAAGTCATATATTTAAAATTATAACAATCTTACTATAAAAGGATGATCTCCGAGATGATATATATCAAAAGACAAGAAATGAGTTTAAACAAACAGAGTGTTTTCACAAAACGTTTTCCAGAAATCTATCTATCAATCATTGAAAATAATCCCTCTATTCACCAACAGAGTAACCCTCTTCACTCTCATTTCTTCTCCTTTTTCTTTCACAATGTATAAAGACTGTCACTAGCTACGAGTTATCACATTTTTGTTAGCAATAATTTTTACCTAAGATTCCAATTTTTGTCTTTAATGTGTACTATTAACTCCGAATTACATTTGTGAGGATTTGCGTTACAAAATAATACGTAAGCAATTATTACTATGAAACTTAACTGAGTTTCATGAATAATAATATATCGTAATATTATTGAAAAATGTATTTTCTTTCTCAATTTAAATAGAATCTGGAAATTTCGTATTTTTCACGCGAAGTCGCATTTTTGTTTCTTGTAATAAGGAATCCTAAACATAATAGAAAATACTTTATAAGCGATTGAATATTGTTAAACTTCAATTTCTTCAACTAACTGTTAATTCGTATCATAATGATTGTAAAATTGTTTTACCATCTTTTTCGACTAGCTTTGGTAGTTTAATTTTCTTTATTTAACATCTTGATATTATGTGTTGATGATGGTCAAATCTTGACAGAAATATCTTATTATATTATAATTTTAAATATATGACCGTTTAAAACATCTAATGTTGTGGCTGTGTGCTCCCTATTATTTTGTTTATTTTGTATTTTTAAGTCACCTTCAAACAGTTTAAATTTTATTTTCGGTTTCTACGAAAAAAATATATGTATAAGAAAATATAGAAATGAAACGATCCCTGAGTAGCGAAACTCTTGAAAATTTTTACCCTCTTATACAGATCTTATAATGATGGAATAATTTATGAAATTTTTATATTTTTGATAATGTTTTGAGGTATGATCCTAATTACCCCTTTTTTGTCTTTTGTCTCGAGCAACCGAGATAATTTAGAGTAGACCGAGTCGGATCATAGGGTGAATTGAATCAGTGTAAAGAGATATTACTTTATATATTTATCGTTAAGTTTATTATTATTATTTTGTTTCAAACGAGCTGTTTTTGAAACAAAAGAAATAAAATTAACGATAAATATCGACTAAGAAATTCCATTCAATCAAAGAAAATATAAGAATTTCAATCTGTCATCAGAAATTGTAT
>Ga0157364_1001006_pt1 | contig 22607 bp, 11 predicted proteins | sample AttsexASBM2_FD_111476 | JGI IMG/M metagenome (GOLD analysis project Ga0157364, IMG submission 111476) | Fungus gardens microbial communities from leaf cutter ant in Ribeirão Preto, State of São Paulo, Brazil - Atta sexdens ASBM2 | ecosystem: Host-associated > Fungi > Mycelium > Unclassified ...
TTAATTCAGGAAAGATTCGTCGGCATCGATGGCGAGGAGTATCGTGAGAGAAATCCATAAGACTGTGCAGTTCAAATCATGCACAAAATATCGCGATTGTTAATAATTAAAGTAAATTTCATGTACGTTTATTATCTTATTTGCGGTTTTTATCAGTAATCAGCTTTTAACGTGCCCGTTTTATTTGCCCGTTTAGTTCTTCCTCCTTATCACATAAATTTCGGTCTTACGTTCCTGGCATTTAATCTCCTTTTCCCCTAGGTTTCATTAAACCGACTCTCCAAATATGGCTAATCTGCGGACCTTTTTGTGCCCTCGAAGGAGTTAACAGCAGTCGAAACCGCGACAACTTAGCTAACGTTAAAAACGTACTACACTCCGGATAGGATTAGCGCGCCCTAATTTATTGACTTCTTGCCTTACTGTTGCGGGGACAAGGGGGCTCGAACCCCCATGGCTCCAAGTTAACGACATTTTACAAGAGGGGTGACTCTTCACAAGGGAGCTGCCACGAGTCGAAAGATGCATATTGCATGCTTGTAATCAAGTCTGACAAAATATCATGCAGGCAGTGTGATCGTTCTAGTGTGAATTGTATTATATTATGACGTATTATATATTATTATACATATATGTACGAGGGTCGAGAACGAAAATCATCGTGGCGGAATGCACAGATCGAAATGCCACAGTTGTATTTAGAACTACTTTCTTTCCTCATTTTTTTTCCGAGATGAAGTGAATATTTTGTAATCTACAATAAACATCGTTATATTGCGACAGTTTATTAAAAATGATTGATTTACGATGTATCAAAAAACTCGGGGAAGCTTAATGTCTAGAAGTCTGATTCTTTAAGCCCGTAATACTTGAAGTATTCAATGTCATAAAGAGGATATACAAATGATCTCTGCAATTATTTCAATTGACAAGAAAATATTGCGGATAAATATAAGCAAGAAAAATAATTGAATATTTATTGACTATTTCAAACTTTATTGCCTGTATAATTTACAGGTTTGTTGATGCTGAAGATATTAATCAAAATAGAATTCACGATCATTTTCATCCGTTCATAATTAATTTCCTTATATTTTTCGATTTATGTTAATAAAAATGATATTTCTTTTACTTTATATAATAATATATTGATGCATATAAAATGTTTATCCTTTAGAGAAAATTTATTTTATGCATTTTCGCACTAATTTGATTTTCAACTGATTGGTTTAATTTATAGAATAATCGTTTTTGTTTTAAATTAAATACATTTAAAAATTATTTTGTAATAATAACTGAAATTGTTACAAATAACGTTTTTCTGTTATGATTTCCAATTAAATATTAAAAAATTAGAGATTTTTTAATGCATGAAAAATTAATCTGATATACTATATGTAACATAAAATTGAGTGAAAAAATGTTTTCGTACAATCTTTTGAAATTTAAAATTCAATTTGTTATTATAGAAATGAATCTCGTATATGTTGTATTAATAAAAAGAATTATTCGTTTACCGTTCAACAATCAATATTTCATTATTCAACAAATGTGATTTCATTGTAAAGATAATATATATATGATGCCTGATATATTAAACAGATAAGAATAAAGAAATGTCGTGTCCATTATCGTTTGATTGGACAGTTCCTATTTATATCAAGTATTAAACTATGTGGTATGACGTGACTTACGTACAAGGGGCGTAGAAGTTTGCATTCCATCCAATTCTCCTCAACGAGGCAATAACGGACGTCTTGAAAATCTCCCATCCTTCTGCGCGTCCTCCTATCGCAGATCCCCCTAATTAAGAACACCAGTCGCGAGTGTTGGAGAAGGGAATCCAACGATGATCCTCATGTTCAAAGCCTAAGTGTCTCTTTCTCACGTTCCTAAAATCAAATTTCTCGTTCTATTAGCATCTATATAGTGCATAAAGAAGTATTAAAATACGTAATTATTCAGAAATGTAATAATGGAATATATTATATCTCACAATTATTCATAAATGTAAAGCCTTATAATATCTTAACAATACTACAATACTATATAAACGTATAAATTGCAATAGAAAAATGCAAATAAAAGAGAATAACTATTTAAAGTAAAATTAATTATCAAACTTATTGTGTAAAATATTTTTTAGCATCTATATTAGTATCTTACAAATTTTTTTGTACTTAAATATCTTATTTGAAATAATAGAAAATATTATATATGTCATGACGCATTTGCTAAAATTTCATTGTTATTTATTTTTCCAATTAGAAAATGTAAAGCTTTTCGTAATAATGCTTATTAAATGCATGTAACTATAAAAAGAAATTTCCATACGCAATCATAAAAAGAAATTTCCACAACTTATCTTAAATGTTGTTTCAAAATATATAAAAATATGTGTACAAAATTGAATTGCTTGTAATATTTTTTCGTGTTATATTCTAACTCTCTAAGTTTAACAAAGTTATTAAATAATAAATATTTCACACGAGATGTTAAATTAAATAACAAGATTAGAAAAATATTCTCTCGTCGATTTGTTGCACAAAATTTTAAATGTAACATTAATTATTAGTATTGCCATCTGATAGTAGTGCAATACAACTAAAACGTGACAAAATCGAATAACCGATCGGTAATACAATTCCAGAACAGATGAATTATTAGTAACGTCACTATTAGTAAACATGCATAATCAAAATACATTAAACATTCACAGTGAAATATAAAACAATTATTTTTATTAAAATTAGTCCGCGTAAGTAAACAAGAGAGTACAATTGGAAAAAAATTTATATATATATAAAATTGAAAGAATTTTAGAAGATTGTTTATATTGCTTGTGTTAAAGTTACAAATGCAAGTGCGGAAATTATCAACAATTTGAAAATATCAAAAATATATATCAATATATAATTAATTTATCTTGATAAAAATATTTCTCAGAATTTATGTAAAAAATTTCAAAAATTTTCAAAATTTCTTATAAATCATTTTTTAACTTTTTAGAAAATTTCTTTCAGATTTTTTTTTACAAAGTAGAACATTTTTTAGAAATGCCGAGAAATTTTATAAAATCTGAAAAAAATTTAACGTGCATTTTTCAAAATTATAACATAAGAAATTGTAAAATATTTTAGAATTCACATACATATGTGAAAAATTCTGAGCAAAAAGATATAAATTTTTTTATAAACTTAATATTTTTGAAAGTTTCCAATTTGCGTAAAAATTCTGAGAAACATTTTCATCAGGATGATGTCATGTTGTATACCTTGTCCACGTGCGATGCTATACATTAATCGTGTTTTGCTGCATATCGGCATAAAAATAAGTGTTCAAATAAGATATATAAAGAAAGTTTCAATTTTGGATGCAGAACACAACTTCAATGCTCAAATATCGATATTGGTGATGTCGGCGATGGCACGCGATGATACTGATGATAGGGATGATAGCCTATGTAGCGCGTGTTTTCTCTCTCTCTCTCTCTCTCTCTCTCTCTCTTTCGTTCTCTCTTTCTCTTCTTTTTCTTCTGAATTCCCAATGGATTTCTGCTCTACTATAGCAGATCACAATGTCACATTTAATGCGTTGCGAGAACTTTACGAGACTAATACGTATCCACACAGCTTCCAGTTCTCTAAGGGATTGTCCTAAAGACAATTCCCCAGGATGTTCTCGGAAAATTATGTTGTGTGGGTATCCCTGATTTCATAAAGCGCATGATGCATATAATTTTATCCTTGTTGTTCATCGAATAAGTTGTTGAACAAGAATAAAATGATTCATCATGCACATTATGCGTTTTACGAAACGCAATCTTTACAAGAGAGATTATATGCATGCAAGATTCACTTTTCGACAATACAGTCAAAAAAAATATAAAGAGATGCGATATACATATTTTGATAAATATTGAAAATGTTCAAACAATGGACGCAATCAATGCAATTAATGTTAAAACAACGAAAGGAACATACCTTTAGATGTGATCGTGCAAGTAATATTACTATTCTTACTTTCGCGTTTTGTAACGAAGAAATAATTTTGGCGCAATATGGCGGACGAGAAACTTTCTACCAATTCTCCAGGTTGAAATTAGAAAACCACGATCAGCTTATAATAACGAATATTCAATGCGTTATAGTGAACTAATGTTCTATAACAAAAATTTGCAATATTCTTTCGTCCGCACGATTTATTGTTAGGTAAATAATAATCGTGAAAAGCACGGAGCGATTCGAACGAGTTTCGCCGCGTTTCGCAATGGATTAATCAAGATCAAGATGCATGCGACATCTGTCGAGGACATTGCGAAGTAATGAGATTACTTATCAACGGTCAAAATATTACGACTAAATAAAAATATCGCTAAAATATCAGAAATTGACTGCGTTCACCAGAGAAAACAGCTTTGCAACTGTTGCAAAATTTTTTAATATGATTAATCTTGTCATTAATTCCTTATTAGATTTATTATTAAATGTATAAACTAGATTTAAATATAAAAATTAGAAATTGCAAAACGCAGTCAATTTGTATCGATCACCAGTTAATAATCCACCTAATAAATCTTTAATAATTTAATCGCTTGAAATCTCCCAAAATTTTGCACTTTAAACGATATATATATATATATATATATATATATATACATTCGAGTGTCGAAATAAAGAAAACGAAGATACTGAGTGCAAAAAGTACAAGTAACGCGAACAGATCGAACTACGTCACGAGACACCATATGACTTTTCACCTATATATATAGATATACCTTTAACTGTAAAGTCAGCTGATTTTGACTGACTGCTTCTCAGATGCAAGTGGAAGAAAAAAATATGGTCAGAGACGAGTATCCAGCATCGGAGGAAATGAAAAAGGAAGGAGATATGGAGGAAACGATGCAAACGGAGGAAACTAATCGCAACGACGCCGACGAAGAAATGAACAATACCGAGAACGAAGAACATTCCGATGATATTTGCGAGTATCTTGAGAACGATGTATATCCTGAAGATATATATATTGATACAAGTAAGCATATTTCAATTAAATCTTTTCGAGTAAATGTTGAGAATTCAAAAACTAACAATGTGACATGATACTGTATGATTATGGAGAATTTTATTATACATTGTTGATGTATATCTAAATATTAATGCATAGATATATGAATAAATAATTTAAGAAATAAATACTTAAATAAGCCTTTAAATCAAGTTTTTTTCTCAATAATTGATATTATTATAGAATGCTTTTAAAATCAAGTAAAAAAAGAGATATGTATATCATTAACATATTATGCGCAGGTATAAAGGCATTAGAAGATGAATTGGATCATTTGCAAACTGCTTTGGATCATTTGGAAAGGAAAAACGATGATATACATGCACAGTTGACTGAATTATTACAGTCTAATCGTGAAGCTAGGAAACAGTTTCAGGAATCATTACAAGTCGAAGGACAACAATCAAAGTGATAATTATTCTGTACTTAGAAAATCATGTTTGTTGATTTGATGCTGTCTGAAGATACTCCCAAGTATTATTTTCTGATCTTGTAAATGGATTGTTTTATGTATCTATAAGAATGAAAAACATTTATAATCTCTCTCTCTCTATCCTGATTAATCATATTTGTTAGTGATTAAGCAAAGAAATTTCAACAACATTCCTAATAACAAAAATAAAATTGAATTAATTTATCGTGTAATTTATTATGTATATATATGTATATACATATATTTGGAAATATTAATGCACTTTTATTTATTACGAATATCGATGTTAATTGAATTGCAATTGTAATTAAAAAAAAATTCTTGTACATGTTATGCAAAATATATATTTTTTATTAAATTTTAATATTTTATTTTTTAAGAATAATGAAACATACACAATATCTTTGTATCTAAAGAAAATATTTTAAAAAATGATAAAACATTTTAGAATATTTCTAACGAACAAAATAACTAGAGAAGATATGAAAATATATAATCCAATCATTTTGTGTAAAAATTGTTTTATGACAGTTCAGTAATGCACTGAAACAGAAGGAAATATTAAACTAAATAAATGCACACGAACAGTTATGTAAATTTTATTTGCATATAAACAAACAGATTTAATATAACTGTTGACGTAGTAAAACTATTTTTAATATAATGCTAATTTAAACTACAATTATCGTGTACTTAATGATAAAGAATTTACTTTCTAATATGTTAGATATACACAAATCAGTAAACTAATATAAACAGCATGTTTCATGGATCTACTTGCAGAAAGTTATGTTAGAACATTAATTACTTAAATAGTTTTAATAGGTGCATATCTCGATAACCTAACTATCTTTTGCTGGCCCCTAGTTATTTCTAAACGATATTCTTTTATTCTTTACAATATATACACATTAAGTGTTTTTAATTAATAGTGATTTATCACAAGGCACAACACCAAGTGATTCAATCTTTAATTTCTTCATTTACATTTTCCATTAATTTTTTTAAAGCATTACAATGATGTCTGAACAATGCTGTATCAGAATTATGTAACATATACATTTGTTATAAATGAAAACACTCTCCAATTAATATTTTTCATCAAATACAAGCTTTAGTTCAAACAGGCAAATCCATCTTGCTGAATAGAAAAATATACAAACAACTTCGGCTCATAAATCATTTTATTATATTAAATAAATATTCATCACATGCTGAGAAAAGATTCAACATTAAAAATTTATTTGAAAGAAATCTATATCTCTTAAAAAATTCTTAAAATCTTTGGTAGTAAAATGTAATGCTTTTTTTAAAAGAAAATGATTAACTTGCACTTAAGTGGATGGTTAACTTTTGATTGTATATATAGAATTACATAACAGATTTTACAGATCTCAAAATGAAATGTATGAACTTTACTTTTGTGATAAATTTCCAATCTATAAATCAAAACGAAACATGATAAGATATTCTAACATGTAATGTTGGCTTTTTATATGTTTTGTATAATTCGAGCCATGTGTTGCAAATGCATTGAATAAATGTAAATGATAGTAAAACGATCATTACATATACGATCAATACGTACAATCAATCAATTTATCGTATACAGCGCTTAAGGGGCCAAGTAATTCCATACATTCTTATCGGATAGATTAAAGTCTATTCTACAATATGCTTTTTGTTTTCTGTTTCTTACTTTTTGCTATTTTTTTATATCTTGTTTTATGTCGCCTGAGATAAAAGTTAATGAACTTCGAAAAAAACAAAAAATACAATTGCTGATAAAACAGTTGCAAAAAAAAGCAAGAAACAGGAAACAAAAAACACATTTTAAAATAGACTTAACACACTGTTGTACAGAAAAACATTAAAAACATTAAAGGATTATTAACTTATTAATAAAGACTAAGACTAAGACTTCAAGACTAAGACTTCAGTGTTTGAATCTTAATTCCAAATATCCAAATTCTTGTCTTTCTTTTACGACCGAATATATTATATTATATAATATTAATACGCTCAAATATTTTTTTTAATATTTAAATAATTTTCTCATCTTCTCATATTAGCCTGCCATCAAATTATATTATATATTATATATTTAATAAATATTAGATATTTAATTATATATCTAATATATAATTATAAATTATATATATTTAATATATAATTATAAATTATATATATTTAATATATAATTATAAATTATATATATTTAATATATAATTATAAAATATAATGAATTAACAATTGTAAATTTTCATAAATTCATAATAAAAATGCGAAGATATTCTGACTTTAAAAGTATTTTAGTATTTTACACAAGTCAAAATTTTAATCGCAAAAATATCTACATTATTCGAAGATTTAATATTATAATCTATTAGAAATTTTCTATTAGATAAAAAACACTGAAATCTTAACTTGTATTATCATTATTTTTATCTTTTTACAAATAATTTTTTTTACATACATACGCAAATTTATTAATCTAACAAACTCATTATCTATATAGAATAGGAAAAGATATTAAATTATTCTATTAATTTGTTTTTATAAAGCTTTAAATCTTTTTACATTCAAAATAAGAATAGGTTTTCTATTAGAATATTATATACAAAGTAAGAACAAAAGATTTCAAAATTTCACGTTCAAATTGCGAAAATTTAAATATCCATTTAATTCTTATATCTATATTATTCCATTGTTTTTATTATGTATTTTATTTTGCAACTTAAGTTATGTTGTTACTTGGAAATAATATTCTTACTTTAAGTTTGATAGTAGTAAATTGCAAAGAGGTTGTAACAGTGCACTTTATATCTTATTCAAATTATCATTCTTTTCTAAATAATAAAAAATCAAACACAGAAGTTATTTCTATCAAAAAACTGAAAGATAGATTTTAATAAATTATACTAAATTATAATAAAAAATATATAAGAAAAGAATATTGTATATAAAAAAAGATTGTGATGTATATATGAATGTTTTATAGTATGTTCTTTTGAATTTACTGTACTTTCAAAAGTTTATCATTTATTAAGTTTTTTTTGTAAACAAAATGGTATAATATATAATATTACATACACATATATACACACACATATGTATATATAAATATGTAGTATATTATATAAAATTTTATGGTAAGTCTAATGCTATTGTGCATAGATATTTTAAATGAATTATGTAAATTGTGAAATAAATAACTACCCTTATTTCAAAAATTATATGAACATAAAGCGCATTGATAACAACAGCAAATTTGTAAGAATGTATTTCTTATATTCTATAACCTTTTTTTTCATTTAATCTTTCTATTGTGTACATACACACAATACAAGTATTTATCTGTAACAGATAGTAAAAGTATTTTTGTACAGATGTTTCATTTTTTCATAAATTTTTGTAAATCGTAATGTATTTGTAATGTGAAGTTATAATCATAACACACATTATCAATGTAAATTTAAAGTTTATTTATACGTATGAATGTTGCAAAATTTTAATTATGCAAAATTTTAATTTTATTTAATTGAATCTTTCAAAACTTTTATACTCAAATCAAATAATTCTTACAATCAGTTCGTTAAAGATTTATAAAATTATAGTGCCTAATATATAAAGTATAATTAAAACTTAAAACATTTACTATGAATTGTTTATTATGATAAAATAGAAATTTTACTCATTTCATTGAATTTTTTACTATAAAAAAATAATCGATGAAGATATTTACAGTTGTATTATGATTGCATTACTTTCTCATGTAATTATAAATATTCTAATTTATGTTAATAAAAATATAAAAGAAATTACTGCCATAATTTTCAGAACTTTGGAAGATACAATTTCAATGTCTTTACATCGATTTTACCAGCATCGATTTTATTCAATTTTTAGAAATTAATATTTTTTTCATAAATAACTGTCAGATTATTAAATGTTAAATAGAAATTATTAATTTATCTTCAGATTTTGCCTAGTATAAATTCAATGGATTTTATATGCTAAGTACATAAAAACATTTGACATCTATCATTATATGTTAAATCGACAAAATCATACTGATTACAAAATATATAGTGAGATTTTTATTTTTTTTAACTTCAATAATTCTACGTACGAATAAGATATCAATTGTGTTTATATTCTTTCAAAATAAAATCTATTGAAATCAAAGAATTTGATACAAGAATAATCAATCTGTGATAAATTTATCTGTACGCTTTTGTATATTTCTTTGTATATACAGGGTCATAGGATGATCCAAACCAGTCGAAGGAACCGGCACGTACGTATCGTTTATGAAAAATTAAATCAAAAAGTTCTCTATCATTTTACAATTTTCGCAATTTTTTTAGTTGCCCAAAAGCAGAACGTTTGTATCGACGCATAAAATAACTTAAGAGTTCTTTAAAAAATATATGAGATATTTCATGAAGAACTTTGAAAGATATTTCAATGTATTTATCAACATCGATTTTATTTGGCAATTTTTAGAAATTATATTTTATTAATAAATATTTTATTAACTGTTGCAAAATAGTAGAGGATTTTTCTGATTCAGTTTTTCATAAACAGTACATACATACCACTTCCTCCGGTTAATCTGGATTATCCTGTGTGTGCGTGCGTGCGTGCGTGTGCGTGCACGCGCGCGTGCGCGCGCGCGCGCGTGTGTGTGTGTGTGTGTGTGTGTGTGCGTGTGCGCGTGCGTGCGTGCGTGTGTGTGCGTATCTTTATAATTTGAATGATTTTTTAAAATTTAATTTATTTTAAAAATTTGAGACGATAATTTTAATTTGATCGTAATGTTGCTAATCATAATAAACATAGTAAATGTAATAAATATTAAATTTAAATGATTAAATTTTTTAAAAAATTCGAAAAAATAGAGAAAGAAAAATAGGAAAAAACTCAAAATGCATTAAAAATGAGAGGAAACTTTTCTACCTCTTAGTTAACGATGTTTATGATACTGAATTCGTATTATTGGCTATCAGAACATCAAGAAGTTTCTTAGTATCCTCATAATTCATAGAATGTGTATAACCATTCATCTGTAAATCTGATAGATTTGAACCAGTTCCCACAAACATGTCGTCTAATTCTAATGGAGGATTATATGTCATAAGTTCACCACCAGCAGATCCATGGACAGAATCTGAAACTATACATTATTGAAATTATCTGCACTTCATCTTATTAATTTTATAAAAATAAATTTTCTCTTAAAGTTTCATAATAACATTATGATGTAATAAATAAATATAAAAAGCATCTTACATATTTCTTAAAAAAATGAAATATTTAAAAATACACGTAAAATATATATGTATATTTTAATATAAATGTATATTTTAATAATTATTATATTTAATAATTATATTTAATAATTTCTTTCTTTATAAGATTTTTTTATTACTTGCAACTTTTTCTCAAAATTTTTTTAACGGAAAAATATAAATTTTATTAAAAGTTTCCAATGAAAATTATAAAAAACTTACTATCTTCCTCTTCTTTCCCATAATATGGATTCAATTCTGAATTAAGTGACAATCCAAACGCCATCGGATCATCAGTACTAAATATCTATTAAAAAAAGAAAAATATCAATATTAACATTTTTAATAAATATTCTTTTTTCTATGAAGAATCTTTAATTGAAGAATCTTTTATTCTTCAATTTTTTCTTCCTTTCTGTTTCTTATATGTAAAAAATTTATACTTACGTCAAGTAAAGTATTAGCGTCCAAGTTGCAATTTTCACTCAGCAATACGTCACGGAAAGTATCCAAATTACTCTGTGTTGTTTCTACGTGATTGTTTATTTCTTCCCTATACAAAATAAAAATAAATTAAAATATAATATTTACGTATTATTTAAGTAAAAATTTTAAGGTAGAGTAAAATGCTCCTATAAAGACTGGAAAATAATAATTTATGCAATAAAATATAATAATAATTTTCATAAGAGATGCATAAAAAAAGAAATATAATATTCTTTATATTTTATCATTTCATAAATTCTATAAATATTAATAAATATTGTACAATATAAATTTGTTTTAAAAAACAATATAAGTTATATTAATAAAAATTATTTAAAATATATAAAAAAATAATCTATATTGTAAAAAAAATTTATCTGATATAAAATATAAAAAACGATACTCTCTTTTTGCGATTAATAATTTCCACTATAATAAAATTAAGTGGAAATTATTATTAGTAAATATTTATATTATTCATGGTCTATGTTGAACTTACATTGGTTCTAACCTGTAATTAGCTTCAGTCATTCCAGAGGAATTAACACGGCTCACCAATAAATCTTTCGATGAACTTGCGCTTGCTGTGTCATAACTATTATCTTCTTTTTGTGATTGTACTATTCTATTTTCATTGTATTGCTCATTGCTATTTGTCACTAAAATAGGACCTCTTCCGCTATCAATTTTTTTACTAAACCTGTTATACATGTTATTAGGATCGCTACTGTCTTCTTCATTCTCAATATTATTTTGAATATTATTATTATGAAGCATTTCCGAAGAAATTAACATTTCCGGAGTAATTATATTTTCTAATTTCACTATCGATGGATTGTTATTCAAAACTTCTGTAGTAAGTCCATAATTCTCCAAATCAACTGAAGTCACATCATTAGAACCGATGGAATCATTTTTCAATAAACTCACAGGCTCGTCTTCATCGGTAGATACTTCAAACATATGCAATATTTCTCTATAAATAAGATCAATTTCCATTTTTATTTTAGAAGCTCAAGTTTAAAATTTTCTCTTATCTATATAAATTATTAAATGCTCAAATATATTATCATATTCCAATAAAATAGTGAAACATAAAAAAAATTATATGTTACAAGACAGAACATAAGAGATAAAAATTCATGCAATCTATTATACCATTCAAAAGAATATTATAATACAATAGCTATTAAATAAAGATAATGTTTATAGATTAATATATTAAAGTAAAAAATTAAATATGTAAATGAAAAAAAATTTCTTTCCTAATAGCAGAAGAATGTCACATCTTTCTTTCTTTCTTTTACCTTATTTTTCTTTTTCAATACATAAACAATGATATATCTTATATAGATATATAAGATTATAATTTCATTAATGCAAATTCAGAACAAACATTTATGAAGAAAAATGAATAATGTAAAGTGACAGTATTAGTTATACTAAAAAAAATTTCATTTAGATATGTGTCTAATTCAAAATGATTTATATGTATTTGTAAGCAAATTTAATTAATAATAAATTTAATTAATAGTTATTTGTTTTATATTTTGTGTGTGTGTGTGTGTGTGTGTGTGCGCGCGCGCGCGCGCGCGCGCATACACAACAATATAAACAAACTATAAAAGACAACTATAAAAGACAAACTATAAAAGACTTATTAAAAAATTTTTTAAATTTTACATGCTCTCTGTCTCTCTTTCCCTCCTCTCCTCCCTCTCTCTCCCCCTTTCCCTCTCTCTCTCTCTGTAGAAAATACTGATAAAATACATTTCCTTGCTTCTTTCTCGCTCCTTATTATATACATATATATACATATATATATATATATATATTTTTTTTAATTATATTTTTACAAAACAATCATAAAAATCTAACTCATGCAAGAAATAGCATACATTAATAGTAACTCTACATAACAAAATAATTACAAGCAATTCTCAAAACACCAACAAACAAAAATTAGGTTTAACCTTGATTGTTTTCCGTTTTCCAATGATGGAATGACAATTTTGACAGGCACCTTGTTTTTCCTGCTAATAATAATTTTAAATTTGATCAATATAATATGAAATTTTTAAATATTATTAAATTCTACTGAATACAATTGATTAATAAATAAAAATATTGACTTAAATTTTAATGACTTGGATTAGTTGTATATATTTTAATGACTTAGAATATTTATGTACATTTTATAGATTCTATTATCATAATAACTTTTATAATGTAAATCTAATTTCCGATATATTGCACTACTATTTCGTAAGATAATTTTTAGTATTTAATTAAAGTTTAGAGGCTTTTCCTTATTTTCCACGAATTCTTCATAGAAAATTTTGAGACAAAATTTGTTAAATAAAAATTTTAATATTTAATACTTAGCGATTAATTCAAAAAGTAAGATTTTGTTACAATAAATTTTACTTTTATTTTCTGCTTATAAAAATATCGGAATATTTTATATTTCTATATTTTTTTCTAATAAGAATCAATTTTTTTCAAATTTTATAAAGAATGTTGTGTCTACTTTCTGTATATATATATATATATCAAATACTGTATATCAAATACTGTATGTATAACTCTATTAAGTTTGTTTTATCTGTAATAAATTCTTCTAGAAATTAACTTATACGTATAAATACGCTCGTTAAAATAATATAATATAAATTAAGCTTACTTCTTTTTGCCTTTGCAAACAAGTTTCCTCTTTGTCTCAATCTCAGGATTCTGATCGCTATTTTCAGATGTATATACAATTCCCATATTTTCTTCATCTGTCAGTGTTTCAATATGTTCTTGTGGACTTTGAACGGTTAAATTTTCGTTTTTCAATATGCTAAAATAAATTATTATAATTAATAAGATTATTATAATTAATAAGTTTTTTCTTTATCCATACATGTATTGAGTCTTTTACTCCTTTAACAGGGTTGTTAGCGAAAAAGAAAATATTTCTTTTATTTTGCTCGGTTTTCCTATTTTTTAATTCTGTGACTTTTCTTGATTTTCCTTGATCGCTAACAACCTTATTAGAACACTAATTCCAAATAAGCAAGACTAAATTTGAATTACATTTAAAATATGCAATATGTTAAATTTATTCACATACTCAGCAATGTAGTCTGAGTCCACATCAGGTTCCGATGCATCAAGTTCATGAATTACTGGTCCTGTAGAAGATTCTTGCGACTACAATATAAATATTTATTGTTATAGTAATTAATTAAACAAATAAACAATAATAATATAACAATAATAAGTTACAACTTAACAATAATAAACAATAATAAGTTAAACAATAATTATAATATTACCTTAGACAATTTACGTCGTTTATTTAAACAACTTGTATCATGTATCATTAATGGATATCGTCTTTTAACAGATAGTCCACTCCTCGGTTGTACAAGAGTAAGAAGAATTAATTGAATTAATCTATTAATAATTTCTTGTTGTTGCAAATGTTTTTGTCTCAATATCATTAATTCTGTCCATAATGATGAATTTTCCAATTTCATTTCATTTAAAGCATCAGTCATAGTTTTTTGACGTTCCTTCATTTCTCTTACTTCAATTAACATCCTATCCACTACCTCTGGTTTAAAAGAAGAATGCAGTAAATCTTGATTTTTGTTAGCTGTAACCTAATAAAAAAACACATTTAATTCCGTAATAAAAATGTTGATGTAGTCATTTAATCTTTTATAATTTAGGTTTGTTATTTAAACTTTTGTGAATTTTATTAGAAAGATTTTTTATATACTTCCGATTTTGCTTAAAAGGATTTAAAAAGGGAAAAAAATTTCTTATACTTATAGGGTGGTTCCGAACGTTTCACAGTTAGATTTCGAGATTTTATAAAAAATTTAATTTTGAACAAAAAGTTTCTTATAAACGTGGGTCGAAAAATGCTTCCTTAAAAAGTTATCGCTCAAAAATCTTTGTGTAAAATCACGATTATTTTATATAATTTTACAAATATCAGAGAATGTATAATTATTTGAAAAATAATTTAATTTTCTACAACTTTCGTTTCGGTACTTTTTGTTTAAAAAACGCATATATTTTCTGATATTTATAAAAATATATAAAATAATGATTTAGAGGTGATTTAGAGGTTTTTGGATAACTTTTTAAGGAATCATTTTTCGACCCACGTATATAGTAAACTTTTTGTTCAAAATTAAATTACCTATAAAATCTCAAAGTTCTAACTGAAACATTCAGGATTAATCTGTATCATACTACGTTATTACACTGGAACTTCGTCGAATAATAAACTTCGAATTAATGCACAAAATCCCCTCAATATGTGTTAGACATGTGAATAGCATGAGTGGGAGTAACAGTTCCCAATAAGACCCTGAGTTTCATGATATAAAAGTGGGGACAATCTTGTTTTTAAGTTGGGAGATTTGAAAAGCGCGCTATTACAAAGCTCCAGTCTTAAATTTTATATGTAATAATTTTTGTAGAAAAATTAAGAATATCATAAATATATAAATATAGGAAATATTTTACACTATATATATATTTAAAAAATTTTTTTGAATTAATTTTAATATTAAGAAAATTAAAGAATAAAGAATTCAATTATTACACTATAAAACATCTCAAACAACAACTTTTAATTTAACATACTTACTTTTCTTTTAATGTTTTCTACTAAATGAGGAGAACCTTTACAAAAGTACTGATGCGCAAACTCTATTTCATCTTTATCACATTTTAAACCGCCCAATTCTACAGATGCTATCTTGTGAAATCCATCTAATACGTAAAAAACATTAATAAATATTTTGTTATTGTTATTTTACTATATTATCTATGTTTTAAAAAAAGTTTAAAAGTTGCAAAAACTTACACATATTCAGCTGTCGTATAAAACTAGCCATATTGTTATGTTTGTAATAATGTGGTAATAATTTGCTTGTAAATACCGATTGATTTTTAATGAGAAAGGTATTTCCACCCTGAAAAAAGCATTAAATTATTAAAATTATTAAAATTCTCATCAAATTATGACGAAGTATCATTCATAAGACTGTTTTTTGTAGTTGAATTAGTATACATTCGTATTTAAAATGATATAGATATGTATATGAAGTTTGCAAATGCAAGATAAAGTTTTAATACAGTTCAGTATAGCGACAATAGAAAAATTATATATTACATATAAAAATATATTATGAATTTCCCTAGTATTTTCATTCATAGAGCATAATATTTATTTTTCAAAAATAAGGGCCAAAGCCATAATTTTTTCATAAACAAGAGAATTAATAAATCAGAGTTTTTCCTTTATGAAAGCCTCTGATTGATTATCTTATGCTTTATATATTATGCGTTATGCAAAGATTTATGCTCCAACTTTAAAATTCTAAGCCTCATTATCTCAAAATATCACTGCATAGGTCATTTTTAAGGTCATTTTTTAGGACCGAGATTAGAACGGTATATTTAATGCTATCATTACCATATATACAATCAACAGAGATCGTATTAAAATCTATAAATCATTTATGACTATGATTTATTTGTGGCTGCAATTTATTTATTGCTATAATTCATTTATCAGTACTTCCAAATTTAGGCTCTTATTCTATAACTCTAATAACAGTCGGCATTGTTATATTATTTGTAGCTTTATTGTAAGTATAAACTCTGACATTAACAATAGATCTATCTTCTTTCTTCTTTTCTTTTAATTGAAAAGAATAAAAGATAAACTGTGCAAATTCAATTCCGAAATTTAAAAAATGAATTTTGAAGAAGAATAATGCCCATTGACAATAGGCGACAAGATGGGATGTCGACATTTTGTTAATATTACTCATCTAAGCAAAAAGTCAGAATACCTGACATCGTCTAAAGAAACAACTATCGTTAAGAGTTATAAAAAATAAGATCTTAGGCTAATATTTCATATAATGATTAAAAGTTCTATCTATATAACTTATCAATAATCATTAATAATATCAATAAGAGCCGATGCTAGTTATTGTTGTATTAGCAATTTATTTCAATGGATGAAAGAAAGGAGGAAGCATCATTTGACTCGACATAAATCATAGTAAATGACTGCATTCTACTTATAATTGCAAAACTATTTTTGACATAGGTACTTATTAGTTTTAGGGAAATTAGACTTTATGTTAATACTCAGGAGTATCCAAAACGCAGGATCGAAACATTTGTGAAATATTTTGTTCAATTAAATGCGAAATAAATTGTAATAATACATAACAATAACTAGTCGGCTTTTATTGATATTATTAAATGATTAATATTTTATTTGTTATATGAAATTTTTCAAGTGATTAGAAAACAGGGTTGGTATTATTTTATCTACCCCAAAAAACCCAAGGGAATGTTTTAATTTTTATTCGTTTAAAAAAACCCGAAATTTGTAGGTTTTTGGGAGTTTTATTGGAATTTTTTGTATAAGAAAAATAAATTTTTTTAATCCAAAAAAGTCTAATAAAATCTCTAAAAAATTAGTGAGTTGAGCTTTTTTAAAAAAATCTTTTCCAACCCTATTGGAAAAGAGAATAAAGTTTTTGAATGACTATAGAAATTCTCTACTGTAGCCAATTAATCCTTACCATACAAGGTCATTAGTGATTAAGCGATTTCTGTTCGTGAAAATTTCTTTGAGTTTTTCAAAATTATCTGGAGACACTGCTAGTATCTCGGCGCTAAGCATGACGCGTAAATTATACTACATTTTATTATTTTCCAAAATAAAATTTCAATATTTAGAAAATTGGAAATATATTGGGGTGAATGTTTAAAGAATTTTTTAATCATTTTGAATAGATGAAAAAAACGGACGGATTTTAATGACTCATATTTGAACAAATGAAGCACCAAACTGTACCTTGTATTGTAAGAGTTAATAACTTAAAAACTTTGACGAACTGTAGATCGAATTGAAATAGTATTCTTAAATCTCTTTATTCTGTTGATTCATCTCTTGATTCATATGTTTCAAAGTACAAAGCACATAATATTTTTAATTTCGAAATTAATACATAGTAATTTTTTCAACCAATATCGTGATTTGTTTCGTTTATCACATCTTAAATTAAAATATTAATAATAATAATCCCTAAAAAAATCTTTTTTAAAAAAGAATGTAATTAAATAGTAAAAATGTAATTAAATAGTGAAAATGTAATTAAATATAAAACTGGCTTTTTTAAGATTTTATTGGATTTTATTAGGATTTTTTTTTAGGGGGGGGGGAGGATTTGATAAAATTGATTATTTAATATTTTTTCAATATTTGTAATATTTATAATTGTAATATTTATAAAAAACAGATTCAAAATAAATGCAAATATTTCATCACGCGAGACACATAAATTATAAGTGACTAAAATAATCAACTGAATTATAGTAAAGAAAAAACTTGGCGTAACCGGATCGCATTAAAACGCAATATTTTAGGATCAATATGTTTTCATAGCATGGAAATTATTTGCAATACGAATTAATAAAAAGATTATTACAATATCTCTACAGATATACACATGAAAGCGATAATTTAATAAGGAAGAAATATTGATAATTGCTTACTATCTTGTAAATTCGTTATCTATAATGTTTCTATATCTAAATTATATTATATTACATATTATTTCTCCACATAAATTATATCACATCTATTATTTGTGATATATTTTTATGTTCCACAAACTATGTCACTCTATATATATTTACACATATATTTATACATATTATTTACACATATATTTATACATATGTCTATTATTTTTATATTTTTGTAATGTAAATAATGTATTGAGATAATATATTCACAGAATATGTATAATTAATATGACTCAGGCACAAACTTTTTCTTCACTATAATCCAGTTGATCATTTTAATCACTTTCGATCTTTCACTTTGAGGTACAATTCATTTAATCCACAAAATCCATATGCTTTGAAGCATTCTTTGAATGATCGATTTAAAAAATTCTTTGATTTTTCAATAAAGCATTCGCATTGTTAGGTGCATTGTACTTCAGGTAAAGAATCCGTAGATAAAAGATCATACTACATGTATCGTTCTTCGTTATTTACAGAATATCAAAAAAGATTAATTAGAGAGTGTCCACATATTAACAATGCATACAAAATTAATAAAACTAATATACAGTAAATTTTTCAACGTGATTTGATTCATTTATTATTACATCTTAAATTTAAATGTATGTTAATAATAATAAGTCTAAAAATGATTCTTCCAAAGAAGATCTACACTGGTGACTCTCCAATTCTTTCGTCTAATTTTACATTAATACATTGAAATTTTGTCTTAAAAATCACAGAAATTAGCTATGATCTTTTAACAGGAGTAACGTAGAAAGAGAATGTAACATAGGAAAATCAAACGACAAATAATAATACAAAAGAATTAATAACAACATGCTTGTTTGAGCAAAATGCAACAGAAATATGAACTTTCTTGGAAAGAAAATGTACCATAGAGAATCGATGTCGGTTTAATAATATACGTTTTTATCAATGCGATCATTATATAATAATCAATATTATAACTATTGTCAATGCAATTATCGTTGTGGTAATTGTTTTGCACGTTGATTGTCGGCACGGTGGTTGTGACGCGACTTTTGTTAATGCGATCGTTATTGCTCGCCGAGGCGAGCGAAAACCGGAGTCATCAGAAATGCGTAACATTGACAGACACATATCGTTACATATTACATTTTACGCGAAATAATCCGACTTGGACTTGCGCGAGTAATTAGGTAAATAACAATATAACTCACGGGTGACCAGGAAATAAGGTTGTTGGTATCCGGATCCTCAACCATCTTCCAAAGCTTGGCAAGGAACGCTGGTACGTTTGCGCCTAAATTCGATGTTGTGCGCATCTTGGAGTTGTGCATTGAATCCAGCTCCGTAAAGAAATAACTTCTATATCCACGTTTGTTTCACACGAAACCTCTCATCTTCCCCAACAACACGATATTGACGATCGGGCAATGGCTGATCCGCTGACGATGTTATTCTGCTGCATACTATATACACAGGTAGAGTGGGAGACCTGAGATCCGACACAGGTGAGAAGGGATATAGAAGTGAAACTCTCATTTCTCATTGGTCACCGGACGATGGAGTGTTCAGAAACTTTCCCCCAAGTGCACTCATATTATCCTCGTTTAACATTTGGAGAGTAACAAGAATAATATTATAGGGTATAGTTACTGACTGTTACTTTAGGTTGTCACTACTTCATTCTACTTCGTGATTGGACAACAAGTGGAATTTAATGCCTAATTTATGCTTCGGTTTTAATCCTAAAAAACTAAAATTTAGCCAATGGAATATAGATTTCAGTTAGGATCAATTAAGACTGGCAGCCCTATTGGCTGAATATTAAGATTTTAAAGTTAAGATCAAAGCATAAACCAAGCATTAAGGTGTCGACATGGAAGGGACTGAAGGGACCACCGAGATGGAAGTAGGGGAAGTAGAAAAACAAGTAGAGTGAGAGGCAGATAAATGGATGAAAAATGTAATAAGTTTTTGGCTATTTGGAATTAGCGCTGTAATTTCATTATAAATTAATTTGTATCTTAATTAAATTAAATTTTCAAGGTTGTTACTTTAACTTAATTTAGTTTTAAAAAAAAGTTAATTTACTCAACCCTGCATTTATTATTCAGATATATAATTGAATAATTAATTATTTAATAATCTAAATACACATTATGTTGCCGACGGTAAGATATGGTAATTTTTCCGTAATATCATCTATCTTATTTTAACATATTTAACAAATTTAATAATAAATAACATTTCTTAAATTATATGCTTCTTAAAATCATTAAAACCATTAAAACCATTAAATTATATTTTTAATTCTTAAAAACATTATATCGTTTTTATCATAAATTTCAGACTTACCTGCTACATTTGATAAATTTTTTATATTTGTCCATCGTTTTCATATATAGCTTAGATATTTTGAATTTATTTCTATCTCGTTATGTTTTATTAAAATTAATAATATGCTATCGTGTTTTGAATAGTAAATTTCATTTATTCGTTTAAAGTACGCGATACATTTCCTTCATTTTATTATTTTTGTTATACAACTTAAATATCGGTTTTAATCAATTATTTTAATCGTGTTTTAAAATTAGTAATATTCTATCATATCTTTCTTTTTATGTGTATACTCGTCTCAAGACAAGATGTCGATTTTATTTTATTTGAGGGAGTAGAATAAAAAATTATTGTGATTTAATCTCAATACGGTTATAATTTTATACTGTATACAGTTGAATTAAGATTAAGTACGTTAAGAATTTTTTTTCTTGATATTAGAAATTCTTTCTAAAAGTGCAATAAACAATTTTCTTTTTTTGCTCCTACATGATCACTTTAAAATTCCAATTTTTCAAGAGCTCCGCACAATAAAAGGAACAGAGAACAGAGAACGGAGAATAAGAATTTCAATCTATCAGAAATTATGTATTGTGGAATATACAGTTTCTGATAGGTTAAAATTCTTATTCTCTATTCTCTGTTCCCTGTTCCTTTTATTGTGCAGAGCCCCTAGAGATGCTTTCTAATTGTTCTCTTTTCATTATTATTTTAATGGCCATTCTACAATAAACTATTAGTCATAAATCAGAAGTTAGAAGTTGGAAATTGACAACTGTGATTGGTCAATTTCCGACTTCTAACTTCTGATTTATGACTAATGGCTTATAGAATACGTGTAAGATTAGTCCTCCCCGAAGGATGAGAAAGATTCTTTCTCCTCATTCTTCACATCATTTCTGTTCATTATAATGCATGTTAGAGCATGTGTGTACTGCAAACAAATTTTTCGTGATTTCTTTGAGTCATGCGTATCAGGATTACAGGCTGCTTCTGAATATATCTATTATTAAATGATTTATTAGATCTCAAAAAGAAAATTTACAAACAAATTGCCGAAGTACAATAGAGATTGAATGTATTGTCCTTTATATCAATTGTGATGCACTTTCTTTTTACTGTGATTTATTAAAATTAGACATTTATCTTACGTTTTTCTATGTGTTTCTATAGCTTTATCTATATTTACAATAAGCCTATTGTATAATGCATTTTAAAATATTCACATTTAAAATAAAATAAACGTTATAGAAAAAAAAAAAAAAAAAAAACGAAAACAAAAAAAAAAAAAAAAAAAAAAAAAAAAAAAAAAAAACTCAAAAAAACCCCTGCACTAAAAAAAACAAAAAAAAAAAAAAAAAAAATTATAAACACAATAACAAAAAAAAAAAAAA
>Ga0157364_1001007_pt1 | contig 22603 bp, 8 predicted proteins | sample AttsexASBM2_FD_111476 | JGI IMG/M metagenome (GOLD analysis project Ga0157364, IMG submission 111476) | Fungus gardens microbial communities from leaf cutter ant in Ribeirão Preto, State of São Paulo, Brazil - Atta sexdens ASBM2 | ecosystem: Host-associated > Fungi > Mycelium > Unclassified ...
GAATAACTTTATGATGCAGACACAAATCGACTAATGTTTCTATGGGGTTATGTTGACAGATGCCCAAGTTTATTGTATGACGTCTATGATCTATTTATTTCGACCACCACTTGCCGCTAAAGCCATCTATAAGAAAACGGCGGAAGCAAAGTTGTACACCTAATATATATATATATATATATATATATATGTGTGTGTATATATTTATTTATCATTCTTTTCTATTCCTTAATAAAACTTTATAAACGCATTTTATAAATTATTGTGTCATTTTAGTTTCGTCTTATTTATATTATTTGTATGCATTATTTGTAAATTCTTCATTAGCTATACATACCTCCCCTTCCCTTATAAGTAGCTATATATATCTCATCCCTATGGGATATACAGCAAAAATACAAGGATTTCAAAAGTTTATTTTTATAATACGAAAATAAATATTTCAAATTTCTAATATTTTTTTCATTTTAGTAGGCAGTGCAAAGTTTTTATAAAAATTATACATAGGCAACGAGTAAAAACTGGAGTCGAGTGCTAAATTAATATTTAATATTTAATTATTTTTATAATTCGTTTACTTTAAACATAGTAAACAATACTTATATTACTAGTAAATATACTACTAGTAAATAATACTTAATAAATTAAGTTTTTGAGGCACGGAGTATACTAGAGTTATATACTTTATATATACAATATTTTCATTAAAAATGATCAAAATTTAAATTTAGAAATTTAAAAAAGAAGAGTTTAAAGCTTGAAATTTCTACTTTCGAATGGTTAGTATATTTTTTGAATTTATATGAGTTTCGTGCTTTTTATATATAGAAAACTATGAGCTGAAAAAAGGGAAAATTTTTCTTCTCACTTGGTGAATCTGTCATATATCAAAAAAAATTTGCAAAAATTTTTGACTATCTATATCGTGAAAGTTTGGAATTTTCCTTATAAAATCATTTTTAAAAATGTTTCAACAATTTTTTGTTCTTGAGTTATTCGCGAGTTAAATAAAAAGGAGCATTCTGAATTTATTCTTTAATCTTTAATTGCTCAACTTCATTTGCAATTAAAAAAACAAATTCTTACAGCTGAAGGCTGATTCTAAAGCTGTTGCTCTATCGAATAGTATCATGCTAATTTTTTAAATGTAAACTATATAGAAATTTGAGTTAAAAATGTGATACTACTATCTTTATAACCATTGCGCAATGGAAAAAATGGAATATCATATTTTTAGTTCTGTACATATATTCTACTTTTTTTTTGGCAATTATATTCCACTTGAAAGAGCAACGTTTCAGCTTTAAGAATCTGTTTTATTAATCATGATGATTTTTAATGAAGTTATGACCAATCAAAATCTTTTACATACTATCTATTACATACACGTTACAAAATTCATCAATTTTGTGATGAATTTAGCAGTGTGCGTATTAAAAAACGAATTTTATTTTTTGAGTTAATTGTGCTTGTTTAAAAAAAGCCTTAATACATTAATTATATTGCGTTGGATTTTTAAGACTTGTGTTATGAAAAAGAAAAAAATAGACAGTAAATTTTATTTTTATTCAGTATAACATTCAGATTAAATTCATTGTTGCATTAAAATCGTAATTATCTTTTATTATTTATTTTTTTAACTATTATTATAATTTTTGAATTTTTTTTATACATTTATTATTCGATCTTGCGACGCCAAGTGTTTTCTTTTTTAACTTTTTGTGATAACACTTAAATGGACAAGGCAACGTAATTATGGATTGTATTCTTTATTTAATTTGATATAGGATTGATAGGGATTTAATTTGGCGTCAATTGTTATCAAATCTTTTATACGAATAATACATACGAATAATACATATCAGAATAATACATATCATTAGAGTTAAATAAATAACGAAAACAGTCACTTAGGTTTTACTTTTCAATTTAATAGAATTTAATTTGATTAGTTAAAACTGCAGCATCTCAGTTTTAATTTTTTTATTTAATTTTTTATATTTTTTTTTATTTGATACATTAGTTTTTTTCGAGAAGTAATAATTTTTGACAAAGAATTAAAGCTGCTATTACTCGGATTAGAATAAGATCTTTAATAAACGTACTCTTAAAGAAGAATTAAAACTACTACTAATTGTGTTGGACACATAGATTTTATTCGAGAAGCACGTCTTTTCTTGGTCTTTTTTTTAGCTTTTTTAAGAAAGTAAGTTTTTATTGATATCACGCAATTTTTAATGATGAACATCCTCTTACAAACAGTTTACCTTATAGTTGACCTCAAAAAATATATTTTCATGTGTTTGGATAAAATTTGAATTTCGTTTTTCTTTATGATATAATTTTTATATGATAAATTTTAAAAGAGAATTAAAGATATAATTACTTGAGTCTTTTATTACCGTAAGATGTTAAGACAACGCAACGGTCATGTGTATTTTCCGAAGAATAATAATTAACAGCGTTAATTATAAAAATGCTATCGTATAATTTGTTTGTATACTAAATTTTATATAGGTGTAGCTTTATTTCCATTCGATTTTAAATATTATTTGTTATTCTTTATTTTATATAAAACAAAATTAAGTTATAAACAAATGGAGATCAAGGGCTAATAAATCGCATTTTTATTATCATTTCCAAACTGAGTTATAAATATTAGCGTATAATTTCGTTTATCATGCACCGGTAATGCTTCTTACATTAACGAACTTTCGCATCAAAACATCCAACTGGCTGGTTGACAAGTATAATGAACATGATAATAATAATGAAGACGTATCTTAAAAATTTCACATCGAGATTTTGCGTCGCAATATCTCCGCTCATAAGACACATAGAAAAAAATAAAAGCATTTTTACACAATTCGAGTGGAAGCTATTATTTGAGCATATGTAGAACTTGATTAATTCAGGTGTTATATTGAGATCTAATAATTTCGATCTCCCGCAACTCGCGATTTCGCGTAAAAGAACACGGTAGTGTCTTTGCGCACGACTTAGCGCTGAGACACTACCGTGTTTCCTGATGTTATTACGTATCCAATTCTTTAAATGGGTATTCTTTCGAATGGGACACTTCTGCGATTAGCTAATGTGCCCGATCAATACACCTAATATTCGAATAAAAAAATAAAAATTGAATGAAAGTATCCATTCGACTACACTTCTTTTTTATTCGTCAAGAAACAAATAAATATTTTTTTCATTTGAATGAATATTTTTTTTAGTGATTACGAATATTTTCGCTTTCGCATTTACCTTTACTTTGTAATACCTGTACATATCTTGTAAATCTGCAAAAGAAAACAGAAATCCATAAAAACAATGAAACTGGCAAAAAAATCAATCCTCCATTAGTAATGCCAGATGGCAGTGACGCGGCACGGTATACAGTTAAAAAAATTAAGAATAAAAATGATATATCATCTCAAATAAAAACTTATTATAAAATTATGTTATCTCAAATTGTATGTCATATCAAATAGATTGCACTTATAAATAAAAAATTTATTTCTAAAATATTATATAAAAATTTCTAAGTTTTTCTCAAATTTAAATATTACAAAAATAAATAAAATTCATTTTTTTTACTTAAAATCATGAAAGTATTGGTTATAGTTAAAGAGTTAACGATTACTTATTAGAGCTTTCTTTTTCAGTTTATATTTTGTCTGAATACTAAAATAAGTATGAATAATTACAATTTTTTTGTGAATAAATATTTTTGAAAACCCAAAATTTTGAATGAATATATGATTACATTTTTTCTCATCATGAAAATTTTGAAATACAATTTGTAACTCAATTACAACAAATTTTTGTATTTATCAGACATAGATTTAATTGAAACTTTACAGACAATATTGTTACGATATGTGATGATTGTTTATGAAAATCTTATCTTCGGGTTTTATGTAGTTTAAAAGTAAAAAAAGTTTCGCGTGAAAGTCGTGCGCCTCTTAACAGAGGAAGAGATAGAGTGAAACTCGCTTTGTGTGGAAAGTTATGCGCCTCTTGACAGGTAAGATGGAAGTTGCTTCGAGTAGAAACTTGTGCGCCTCGAAGCAAGAGAGGGAGAGTTGGTAAAAGTATGCCCCATACGTCCCAAAGCAGAGGGGAGGAGGGTGAAAATCGCCACGCTTCACGTGGAAAGTCATATATCAATGTTATCAATACCCATTTTTAAAAAACTAAAAGTGCCATTCGATTCTACGATCAAAAACAAAAAATTTTTATTCTTGATATTTTTTTGATCCGGTTTGTTTATACAAAAAATGGGTATTTTAAAACACTTTGTTTAAATAATCAATTTTGGAAAACGAAAAAACACGGGTAATTTTTTTTTTCGCTTATGCTATGAATCATGTATTCAGTTTGGCGCTATTACGGCTGTATTAAACATGGCCTTAATGGATAAAAATAGAATGAATTTTTATTTCAGACGATTTGCAGAGACTATATTATTTCTGTCATGGAGGCGTTTTGTAGAAAGCCCTTTTACTTTGATTGCCATTTGCTGCAGGAATTAAAATCTTTATCTAATTAAAAAATATTTTTTGTTGTTCAAATATTATAGTATAATTTCATTTTTTAAAAAATCATGTTTTCCTGTATATAAATAGATTTTCTTTTTAAAAATTCATAAAACCGGGCTGTTTTTATAGCCGACAAAGGTGAAATCTTCCTTAGTAAGTTATAAATTGGATTCTTAAGTACTGTTTTACAGAAATATTTTTAAACTCTATATACGCTTTTTAACAGAGTTAAAATCTTTAACAGAGTATGAAATACAAATACAAGCACAATATAAACAAATACATACATGTAATATGTGATAGCTAAATAAAAAATATTTACTAAAAATTTCTTAATAAACGCTAAAGAATAAAAGAATGATGAATTTTTGAATCGTGATTCAAAGAAAGTACGTTCAGCGAGTAATATCCTATATAGTCATATTGATTCGAAAGTATCGATCGCTTCGGAAATAAAAGCGAAGACATATCCGTGCTCTGACGTCACTCAGTTTACAAATGTGTACACATATTCAACAGACTGATAAAAACATCATTTTTTCTTTTAACCTTATATTGATTTTTTAAAATAAAAAAGTCAAATAGTGTCAAAAAGTATCATTTTTTTTCCTTTCTAGTCATTAATTGTTTCCCTTCGTAAAAGTTACCATCTTTCCATCAATTATATCGATTTTTAGATTCGTTAATTATTCATATTATATTTTTTCTTTTAATATTAAATAAAACTCTATTTTTGTCAATATTAAGTGAAACTATTAGTCATAGAGGAAAACTTTCTCTCAAAATTTTCATTTTATAAAAAACTATTTTATTCTGTGTCAAATTATGTTTTCACTGCGTATCTACTTTGTTCTATTTAAATTTTTTAATTTATTATCAGCGGTAAGACTTAATCTGTGTTAATTAATAGTAATAATTTAATATTAATAATTCTACATAAAATCTATTTCAGTTTTTATCTATTTTTATACAGTCACATGAATTTTACAATTAACAAATTAATCATCTGATTAATAAATGTCTGAATAAATACGGTAAAACAACAGTTATACAAATTAAGTTATTGTAAAAAAAAAGATATTTTTTATTGTTTTCAGTTCTATGTATTTTTTTTCTATGATATTATTCATAAAATATTCATAAAACATACTTAAACTAAATAAAAACGTTTATATGATTTTTACATTTGATTTATAAAAAATTAATAAGTAGAAAAAAGAAAATAGAAATAAATAGGAAAAGAAGAAATGTTCGTTTAATTTCAGAATTAAGAAATAACTGAAGTTTTTTATATTGTACGTTAAGCCAATAATTTAAATATTTTACAGTGTATGTAAAGGCATTGCAAACTGTGTTTGCAAAAATTAGAAGTTTAATCAATGTTTTGTGTCATAGTTGAAATATTTTATAAATGACAATTTATTAAAATATTCTGGTAAGATCTAGTAACGTAAAATTCTGATAATTTCTATTATAAGCATATAATAGCTTAAAAAATTGTGATTTATTGAAGTTTTTTTCTATACTATGATGTTCAATTATTCAAAACTATAGGCTAAATGATTTGATAGGTTTAAATACGTAAATGTATATTATTTAGATACGATTGTTAAAATAATATTTTCATACTATCAACCTATCAAGGAAACGATTTTAAATAGCATTTCTTTAAGTTCATTCATCAATATAAGAACTTTAATCTCGATTATTTTACTGTTTGTTTTCTCCATAGAAAAGATAATTAGTGTAACTGGGCCTTAATAAATTACACACACACGCACGTACGCACGCACGCACGCACGCACGCACACACAATATATCAATTACGTATATATAATCAATGTAGATAGGAAATATGATGATAAAAGTGAGATTTTTTTATAGAAAGGATCATTTTAATTTGTCTACGTGATTATCTCAAAACCTGTAAATCTCAAACAAAAATGTTTCGGACAAAAGTTTTATGGCTTCAAGAAAGAAAGAAATTGATGATCTTAATTGATCTTGAGAAAATGTCCTTAAAGTTAAGTCAAGGTTATTTAAAATTTTGTTAATAGAACTCTATTTTTATTACATGTTCTCTAATAAAAACCATCGTATTTTTTATTACATATTCTTATAGCTAACTTTAAGACTTTCCATTGTAATAATGTTATTAGCCCCTCGTGATTCTTCTGGATCAAAATAATTGGAACTCATGTTTCACGTTAGATTTTAGAATCTTCCTGGAACCGGAAGGATGCATACCTGCATCGACTAGAGGTTTGAAGCTTCAACTATTGATAGAGATGCTTAATTAGAGATGCTTTAATCGAACGTTAGAATGCATTTAGCAGCCATTCGCGCAAAAAAACGTTTTTTTTCTCGGATCAAAATGTCGTTAAAAAGTTTATGACCAATCAGAAGACTTAATACTAGTCGTGCTTCTCTTATAAATCTAGGATTCTAAATACGACCATTGCCAATATTAAAAATCTATAGTATATGTTCATTATAGATTTTTGGTACTGACAGTGGCTATGTTCCAAAATTGACTGCCTATATTGAAAATCTGTAGTGCACATAACGTAAACTGTCACATTTTCAGTATTGACAGTAAAACACAGCCAATACATATCAAAATACGCAAGATCTATTATGTCGTCGCTATTGAAAGTCAAGCGTATCAAACGCGTTCAAAACGCGTATAGTTGCAATAGTTTTAATTTGCCAGTTGTCTGTTAATTATATTAGAGTAATTTTATTACATAAATAATGTCCCCAAAACACAAATCAAGTGTAATATGAGAAGTTTTTAGTAAAAACGTGGCGAACAACATAATTCAGTAGAAACTGTATAAAAATACTTTTAAGAATTTTGGAAACACAACGAATTTATTAAAACATCTAAAAAAAGTTCATCTTTTATGATATAGCACTTTAATTGAAGAAGATAATTCGTCGGCAGGTAAAAACGTGAAGAGTCTGACGTATCTATGTAAGATAAACATGATAAAATGTTTCCACTCAAGCTATTGTCTCTAAAAATACTATCGATGCGGCAAATAACGCTCAATCACAATTGATGATACTGCTCCTTCATCTCGCAAGAGACAATTGCAAATGAAATTTCTCTCAAAAAAAAGGTTATGCAGCAAAATTCAAAAGCAATATGCATCGATAAAGCATTGATAGAAATGATATATTTGGATTTTCAACCTCTACAAATATTGGTTGAGACACAGGATTTAAAAATTACACTTATAAATTGAATCCACATTACGTACTTCTGTCAAGAAAAACTGTCAAGAAAGAGAATTGGTTACCGAATGTTATTCGCTTACTCATACAACGACTTTATAGGAAGAAGAATATTCAGTTACTGATATATGGTTGTCAGACAGTAAAAAAAGTTTTTTAACATTGACGGTCCATTTTATATACGAAGTAAAATTAATTTTTTCAACATTTGAGATGCTAGGTAATCATACTGCAGAACACATAATTATGGCGATTAGAGAAATCTTGAAAGAAAATCAAGAATTAATGAAAGCTTTACGATAAAATGGTTACTACAATCACTGAATGCAGCTAATGTAAAAAAAACAGTCTCTGAATATTTAAACAAACGTAATCATTTTTGCATAGTTCATACTTTAAATTTAGCAGTCCAAGACTGTTTAAAGGACAATGAACAACTACCAAAATTAGCTGAGAAATGTCGAGCAATCGTATCTCATTTCAAGCGAAGCTCAATATAAGCACTCAAGCTGCATATAAGTTTCGTGAAATATAGCAATAAATGAATTTAGAGCCATTAAAATTAAAACAAGATGTACAAACAAAGTGAAATTCAATGTATATCATGGATCGTCTAGAAAAAGTAAATGTACCTTTATCTGCGGCGTACCTTTATCCTCATTACCTTCTCCTCCAGATAATGTACATTCAGAAGAATGAAATAAATTTCACAAATTTTAATTTTAAAACCAGTGGAATGATTAATAGTCAGAATTTCTGGTGAATTTCAGTATTCAACATTATCTTCTGTAATATTAAGATAGAAACCTACTTTAGAGGATCAAAATTTTCGGGTTTTTAATCGATAGTATTACTCGTTAAAAATATACTCATAAAGTTTTACACCGAAATTCGAAATATACTTTTGTAGTTAGAGTCTGAGAAACAGGTATACATCGTACAGATATACTGCGATATTTATGCAATATCGAAAACTTTAAACACGTTTTTCTCAAAATTACTTTTTCGAAATTGACGTGCAAGATAACTCAAAAACTATTTGATCAATCGACTTCGTTCAAAGTTTTTGAATTACATAATTGTCCATCCTAAATAAACTAAAAATATTTGTTAAAAAATTAGTTTATAAATAATTATTTCTACATAAAAAAGTCAAAATTTTATGTTCAAATCGTAATTTTTTTTCCAAAGTTCCATAACAATTGATCCTTACAATTTACTTTTCTTTTCTCCTATTTTTTTTAATTCATTTACATTAAAATATTATTTAATTTCAAAAATTTTTGATTTTTTTTTATTCAGGTAAGAATTACAGGCTCCACATTGCACGCCAATTAACAACGTCTGTGTCGAAGCATAATAATGATTAATATGTAACTTATTATTGTATTATTCGTTATTTTCATATTAAAAAATTATTTTGTATTGTTGAAATATATAACGAATCACCCCTAAAGTTTTAGAAAGATCGACTTCATGAGATTTGTTCACAAAAAACAGTTACTTTTCAGCATTCTAAACCAGGTTCCCCCCTTAATTCGTGGCTTACAAAATTTATTAAGATATATAACTTTCTTAATACTGACATCGCGAAATAATTAAAAAAGACACTTGTAGAAGTTATTGATAAGCACTTAGAATGTATTGAAAATAAGAAAACAGCTGCTAAAGCCACTTTTATGGATCCTCGATTTAAAAAAATAGCATTTGGAACGGAAGAAAACGCTGATCATGCATAAAAATATATTGTAGAAAAATTGACCAGGTATAATTTGATTCATCAAAATCGTTTATCTCGAATTCTTTTTGTGAGTCTCAGCAACAAAACAGTGAAGAATGTGAAAACGATGAAGAATTGTGACAACATTAAAACCAAAAAGTGTACTCTTATATGAACAATATCGAAACTCCTATATCCTCCGCGCTTATCAAAGTAAAACAGTATGTGGAGCTTTTTTACTTGAAACAAAAATTAAATCCGATTGAATTTTGGAATAGAAAAAAAGTTTATAGCGGTTTGTATGAAATGTCACTTAAATATTTAAATATATCGGCTATATTGGTGCCATCAGAGCGCGTATTTTCTAAGCTCGTTTGTAATCAAAGACGGAAATAGAAAATTAACCAAATATTATTTTTAAATGCCTATTTAAGTTCTGAAAAAAATAAATAGTTGATTTACTGTATTCAGATTAAAATTATATTTAAAATTTAATTTCTACTATTACCTAGATACAATCGATAAAGAATATTTTTTACGTGATAAAGTATATTTTTTATTTATATCAAAAATATTGATAGAATTTCCAACCCTTTGTATCCGTGTCATACTATGCATTGCGGACGCGGATTAAATTCGGATTACGAACTACAAATTCAATCTGCGTCTGCAATGCGTATTGTGACACGAACATTAGATTATAAATTCTAATAAATGTTCTTGATAGATGATGTAGTCTTCTCAACTTTATATAAAATGATCTTATATAAAAGCGAGAAACAGGAAATCAATATGTATATTGCATAATTGCATTGAAAAAATTATAAAGTATTCCAAAAACGAAATTTGTTTTATTAGCAAAGCGAGTAAAATCAAAGGTCGCTATTTTTCGAGTCTCGTTTGGATATTTAATGATATTTGAATACTATGAGTGCATTTTGTTTCATGCATGATGCATCATTTTTCCTTGTTTAACATTCAATAAATGACAAAAATAAATGATGCATTATGCACATCACGCGTGAAACGGAATGCACCCTAAAAAATTTTGAATATAGTAAAATATTTAGATTGTATCTCTAATCTAATATTTAAATTATTCGATTCGAGTCCAGAAAATATTTGAATCCAGACCCGAAGCTGAACTAAAATTCGAATTCGATGCTTTATTGAAATGAATACCAAGTTATTCGATTTTCGAAATAAACGAGTAATCGAATTTTAATCTTCAATTCACAGTTCTCAATCTTCAATGTGTAGTGTGACACAAACATAAGGGTGCGTCCAGATCATCGAACCGGACATCGAGTCGCGAACCGAACCTATATCCACATTCAAAGATTTCATATGAATCTATTGTGGTGAATTTATCGCCACTATTACAGCTGCAAGTCAAAAACTAATATGATAGTTTCGTATCTCAAAGAAAAAAGTAGCATAGATACGGAATTCGCAAGAGATATATCGAATACGTTAGTCCGTGCGAAAGTTCTCAGCTTCGAACAAAAAAAGAAAACATAAACAGACAATCACGAGACAGTACACTGACAGTAGGTAAATAGCGGCAACGAAAAGCGGATAATAACGAGAAACGCATTATAAACCGCCGGATTGCGTATATATTTTTGTGTATTTGAAAACGTCTAGAATATTTCAAGAGAAAAACAAAATCGGTTTCTCGAGGACAAATAAGAATCGAGAGAGAAGAGCGGGGGATTGACTTATCCACTAGTTCTGATTGTGTGAAGGAGACCATCTGTTAACGCGCAGAATAATAAAAAGATTAATATTCGCATTCGTGGAGTCAATCATTGGTACTGGCCACATATAACCCTCGCAATCATCAAATTTCCCAAAGTATTATAGTTACCGCTCGACGAGAGCGAAATTATTTTATTTTATCGCGAGTGCGCGAATGGGAGTAAAAAAAAGTGAACTTGACTTGTGACCGATATGAACAGTGAGACAATGGTGATTACACGTGAGGAGAGTGCACCAGTCCAGATGATGGAACAGCAATATGCACAGCTCGAACAACAACGTCAATAGCTGGAGCAAGAGAGACAGATACTCGAACAGCGGCGATTGCAACTCGAGCAGCAACGATAGACCGATGATGCAGCCGGCGGATGCGACGCAGACGTCGAATCTTTTTTTATCTAGAGTCAAGGTGAGTTGCGTAGGCATGAGAATTTACATCTACTGATCCGGAGCTGTAGTTTCACATAATTGATCGCAGTTTCCAAGCTGCGGGAATCACAGTTGACGTGACGAAATTCGACTCACTCTCACACATTACACTCTCACGGCGATAAGATCGCGATATATCGCCGAAGTTCGCGATATTATAATGAATCCGTCAGCGAAACGCGGGTACGAAACATTAAAAAATGAATTAATTAAATGTCTCAGCCTGTCGCAGGAGCATAAAATGCGTCGACTTTTGGAGCACGAAGAATTGGAGATCGCAAACTATCTCAGTTTTTGCGACACCTTCGCGCTCTTGCCGGAAAGTTGGAGACAAAGTTTTACAAACAATTTGGTGAGCGTTTGCCTGCATATATTCAGCCGCATTTAATTGCGCGAACGGAACGGTGATAAATACATACGGGATGAAACACATTGACGCTAAATTTAGGATTGCGAAGATCGTTCACTTGGCGTTTCGTGGTTGCCGATGTATCGAGGTCGCTTATCAGGGCCGACTTCTTCGCGCATTTCAGTTTATTGGTCGATATACAGGGCGGCAAACTTATCACGAGTTTGATTGCATCCGGTCAGTGTATGCATTACAATGTGCCTAGCAAGTCAATGTGTCAAGACAGTCACTGGAGAGACGCCGAACCACACGTTGATGATGCAGTCCAGAGACGTGACCGAAAGGGCGACCTGGCGAGACAAAACACGAAACGCGCCATTATATATCGCAACGATGACGGGGCAAGCCGCGAAGACTCGCACCGGATCGTCTCGCTATCGTGCGAAAAAAGTTCTGGAAGATGGTCAAGCTCGGTATAGCGCGCCCATCGAAGAGCTGTTGGTCGCTTCTGCACTTACTACCAAAAAAGGATGAAGAATGGAGACCTTGCAGAGACTACCGGGCACTGAACGCGCGAACAATACGTCTGGACTATTACGTCATATATAGGACTTCGCACAGGAGGTAAAATCTTTACTACCATATCTGATCCAAGTATATTATCAGATTCCGATGGCCGAGGAAGACGTGTCAAAGATTGCAATAACGATGCCATTTGATATGTACGAGTTTCCGTACATCGTTTGGATTGCGGAACGCGGCGCAGACATTCCAGCGGTTTATGGACAAGGTTCTGCCTGATCTTGATTGATGTATATATTGATGATATCCTGATCGCGTCGTCTTCTGCAGAGGAGCATATGAGACACCTTGAAATATTATTTGAAAGATTACAAGAATATGGGTCATCATCAACCCGATCAAGTGCATGTTCGACCGGAACATGACCAGTCGGAAGTGGAATTTTTCGGTTACCGAAGAAGGAACCGCTGCCCGCGCGAATACAGGCGATCCGAGAATATGGAATGTCAAGGACGGCAAAGGCATGTTGAATTTTTACAGGAGATTCCTGCCGAGAGCTGCTTGCGCCACTCAACGACTTCCTGCATGGTATCATCAAGAGGAAGACGTCGATACCATGGACCACACAGATTCAGCGTTTGGGGACATCGAAGAAGAGTCTGGCTCAAGCGGCCTTGCTGGCAGGCACATCTGAAGATTGACGTCGAGCTAGTTGTTTGCCAACGCGCCCGACCACAGCGTCGGAGCGACGTTGCAACAACAAGGCAACAACTGGCTAGAAGCCTTTAACTTTATTTTCTAAGAAACTAAACTCAGCCGAAATACAGTGCTTTCGATGGAGAGCTGTTGGCCATGTATCTGGCGATAAAACACTTCCGACATATGGAGGCGGGAGCATTCATCATTTACACCGACCCACAAGCCATTAATTTTCGCGTTTAAACAGAAATGCATGCCATGCCAATTTTGCCACTTAGATTTCATCAGACAATTTACGACTGACATTAAGTACGTGTCTGGTGATGACAATGTCGTAGCAGATGCGCTGTCAAGAATAAAAGAGCTATAATCACCATTAAACTTTGCACTTGCGAGTTCACAACAGGATAATGAGGATAATTTACAAGATCCTACATCGATTCCTACATTGAGAGTTTAGTCTGCGGTTGGAGAAGTTAACGATTCCGGAGTAGCTCTGTACTGCGACACAGTGACCGAGACGCCGCGGTTGTTCCTAACGGGGCCTTTCTGTCGACCCGCGTTCGACCTGATCCATTGATTGGCGCATCCGGGAATTAAGCGAGCCTCGTGGCGCAGCGCTATGTCTGGCCATCCCTGAGAGCGGATTGTAGAGCGTAATCGTGCATACCGTGTCAGAGAAACAAGGCGGGCCATACACAGTCGTCAGTCGCGATCACAAGAGCTTTGTTGTGAATATACACGGGAAGAATATGACAATTTCAATAGATCGATTACAGCCTACTTATATTTTTTCAGAAAACAGCGACGCACCAGAGTATATTGACGTGCGGGCCTACCAGAACGACGGCGAGCGAGACATGATTTCGAGACAAATCGAGAACGAGCCAACATCTTGGCTCGTAACCGAGAACGAGAACAGTCAGAAGAGTTCGCTTTCCCAACCATTTCCAGGTGATAATGAACAGAAGCATTGTAAAAAAAATTGTAAATAGCAAAAAAAGAAAAAAATATGCGACACATGCAACGAGCTTAACATACGCGATAGAGTAATGATACATAATTTATTTATTTTACGATGACACGCGATGCTGCGTAGAACTTAGTTTATTTATTTATTTATTTATTTGATCGAGTGCGCTAATGTATAATTCGCAGATTAAATGATTGGAACGTGAAGATTTAGTATTTACATTGTGAATTCATCACGTGTAAGTCCATCACTGGCAGGGGGGGAGAATTTATCGCCCACTACTCCAGTTGCAAGTCAAAAACTAATATGACAGTTTCGTATCTTAAGAAAAGAGTAGCATAGATACGGAATTCATGTTAGTCCGTGCGAAAATTTTCAACTGTTCGAACGAAAAAATAAAGAAAGCACAGACAGACAGTCACGAGACAGTAGACTGACGAAGTAAACAGCGGCAATGAAAAGCAGATAGTAACGAGAGACGCGTTATAAACCGCTAGATTATATATATGTTTGTGTCTTTGAAAACATCTAGAATATTCGAGAAAACAAAATCGGTTTCTCCGGAACAAATAAGAATCGAGAGAAAAGAGCGAGGGATTGACTTATCCTCTGGCTCTGGTCTGTGAAGGGGACTATCTGTTAACGTACAGAGTAATAAAGAGATTAATATATTCGCATTCGTGGAGTCAATCATTGGTACTGGCCACATATAACCCTCGCAATTATCAAATTCCCCAAACTATATTCATTTCGATAATGTATGTAGGATCTATCCTAAAAGATAACATATTAAGAAAAAAGCAAAAATTTTTTTCCAACTTCAATCACACGTCATCAATTTTAAAACCGTGAGAGGTTTGTCACTACTTGCGTTTCCTTCGTGTTAACCATAATAAATTATGAATTCATGACAGTTTCAAACGGTAACAAATGAAAAACAAATTAGTGTCATCATCGTACTATAATAATGAAGTCGGTATCCTATTTTGTATGGATACATCGCTGAAAGGAGTTGCAGAATAGCTTTATCGTTACAATAGTGACGATTTTCGGTACAAATGATGATTCAGTACGTAACGACAAAAGTTACAAACGAAGCATACTGAATTCAAAATTAAAAAATTCAAATAGGTAAATTCAACTAACGACTAAATTAAAAGAAATTTAATCATAATTTATGAATAATTAAAATTTCATATATAAAAATTTTTTAGACTTTTTATTTCAAATCTTCAGTAAAAAATTAAAAAATTAAAAATGGCAGATTAAATATCGAAGAGATTCTTACTTCTTTTCAATAACGAAATTATTTTTAATATAATATTGAAAACGTGATTAGAAGTCATAAACGTAAATATACCGCAAATATAACATTACAATTTTTAAAAATTTTTAGTGTAGATTTAAAATTACCGACTTCAAAAATATTAATGCAAAGATTTTCAAAACATGTTTATTACATTTTTCAACATCAATTTTTTTCAAACGCTAATTTGGATATTTTATTTATAATTTATTGTTAACGCAAAATGATTACATTTTCATGTTATTCATATATACATATAAGTCTCAGAAACATAAAGGTAAATCAAATATATTAGAGAAGTTCTCCAAGAAATCAATGAAATGCTCAATTATAAAAATCAATTATAAAAACTGCAAAAAACGTGTTCCATATAGGATATTGATGCATCAAAGGTTAATTAGTGTAATCAAAATATAATAAATTATAAATTAACATAATAAGAAGCATTAATCAAGTATTTATTAAAAAAATTATATTCATTTTTATTACCAAACTTTTAATTTCATCAAGCAATATATACAAGCAATTTAATAAGCGGTACAAAGTCATCGAAAATATTTAAATATCTCTTGAATCTGTAGATATAAGAAAAATGCAGATCTTTAAATAATATTGCAAATATTTATTATATATATTCTATATATATTCTATATATATTCTATATATATTCTAAGCATACGTATCTAAGACAAATAAATAAAATAAGTTACATATATTTTAATATATGAATTTTTCATTATACAATTACCTTTATATGAAATTTCTGAATCGTTTCCAAATGATATCATGATATCTATATGTATCGTATATTTTAATTTATTTTGATGTCAGTTATAAAATAAAAAATAAAAATCTGTAATTACATTATAAAAAGCAATTAACAGTCTCGATAGAAAGAAACTTTAAAAGAAAAATATATTTATTATGTCCGGAATCATTTAAATTTAAAACAATTCTAAAATATTTAAATATTTTGATGAATATTTCAAATAAATAATGATCTAAGATAAATATTGAATAAATAAACTTTCATAAATGAGTTTTTATTAAGTAAATTTGCTTCATTTTGTAAAAATCTAATAACCAAAAATTTAATCACCAAAGTTGTCATCAAACTTTCCAGGAATCTATTTCTCATAATTTCCCTATTAATCCATATATGCACATGTATTTTATTCATTTAAATCGTAAAAATTATTTAACACAATTTTTAATATATTATCAAATAATTAAGAAAAAAGAATTATAAAAGTGATGCAAATGATATATGATTCATTTCATGAACAAGAACGGCAACGGCGTAATCGAGCTTTCGACTAGATTAAAAGGAGAGCGGCCGTTTTAAAAATGCCCCGAAAACGTGGGTGTTCCGTGCCGACGTAATAGCCATCCGCGGAATTGAACGTTTAATGTCATACTGAAGGCCTTTCGAGCAACGGTTCTGTATACACCTCCGCTCGACAAGAAACGAGATATGTGAGCCGAGTCTGCGCTCTTCGCGTACGTTCATTATGAAAAAGCGACAGAAGAAGCAAGGCGAAAAAGAGGAACGCTGCCAAAAGATCCACGGACTTGCATATCATGTGGTTCTATCGACACGCAGACACGCTATCGGATCGAGTAGCCTGATCCAGGCATCTGGTTGAATGCCATTTTTAACGGTAATAGTTGTAAATAGTAAGGTGCTTTTTATCGATATAATAACGCGAAAACGTTCCACTTTTCGCGCGGCGTAACATGCTACATTGCGAAAATATCTCGGATCTGTTTTCTCTACTTAGCATATTACATTTTTTCACATTCGAAATAAAGTACCTAAAGTATATACAAGGAAAAAATGCTAGAGCTTCTCTGTAAATTCATAAATAAAAAATGATTTTTAAAAAATTTCAAATAAAAGTTTTCCAGTTTAAAGAAAAAGTATAATGCATGCAACTAGATTTTTGTAATTGTAATAGTAATATAGATAATTATAGTAGAAGTAATAGTAACGGGGAGATGGGTAATCATATCAATCTTTAATATAGTCAAAACATAGTTAAAGAATCACATAAATCTAAAGAATTTTCTCTGTGATTCTCACTAAGTCAGTATGAATTACGAATTTTTTTTCATATATATGATGTGAAATTTGAACTCGCGACTTTTTATTATAAGTCCTCTCGCATCGCTCTCACGCGGAGCTACATGATATTTCATAACTCTTTTATAACAAGTTTCTTATTTTTTAAATAATATAAATATCATTGATATTTTTTAAATAAAACCACACACACACACACACACGCACGCACGCACGCACTCTCTCTCTCTCTCTCTCTCTCTCTCTCTCTCTCTCTCTCTCTCTCTCTCTTGCAATGCAATTTCTCTATAGTCATTCTATGTATATAAATATTAATCTTAACATAAAAAATGAATGATCACTTTTATGACTCTTTTTGTGTGTTTACTTGATTCATGAAATAATGACTAATTGATTGACCCTTGAAAAAATGATTTATTCGACTCTGATAAGGAAGCTTTGCGAAGTTACTTTATTGTCATATGTTATGTAAATAGATGAATTTAGAAAATATTAATTGCGACTCAAAAGCAGGTTTTAAGCATTTTTCTCAGAAACTATTTGAGAAATGTTTTATATAAAAGGTATAACAATAAAATTACTATTATCTAAGTCAATAATATTTTTTAAAAATATTTATTAAATTAATATTTATTAAATATTTATTAAATTAAAAAAAATAATCATTATTTTTCAAGTAGTAATTGATATTTTCTGAATTCATCTTTTTACGTAATCCACATGTACACGAAGTTTAATTAAAATAAAAATTTTACACTTCAAGTTTGTTAACAGCAACTTCCAAACTCGCTACGAAAAAAAATTTTTTTTTAATATTACTAATAGTAAATAAATAGATGTAATATTAAATTGGTTATAAATAAAGATAGTTATTTTAGAATTAGTTTACATATCAATCGATGTTTACACTATTGAATTTTTTCCTTCTATGTGTTCTATTGTGGCAAGAAAATGACAAAATGCTGTCATTTTCACACCACATTGTAATAGACAGCGTGTTTCTTATTACTTTTCCCAATAGACTAATAATCTACTTTTTATTTTTGCAAAATTTAATAATTATCGACCATACGGCCTCTTCCTAATTTTGATATTTTTTAGTATTGGGAAAAAGAACTGGATAGTATTGCAAATTGACACTCATCATTAAGTTTGTTGCACATGAGTAAAGACCGATTTCACACGTACACATATTACATGAGTATTTAGGATATGCGGATATCCGGATCTACAATAGATTTTTAAACCTTAAGTCATAAGGAATAGAATCACAATCAATTATCCTCCTCGCATTTGACTTTGTAATTAGTTAATTTCTTACGGCTTAAAGCTTAAAACACCTATTGTCCGGACTTATGCTTACATCATAGTTCATACACCATAGTACCCACATTGCACAAACACTCGTAGAGTACCTATAGAATAGAGGTAACTACTGCATCATATTACAAATAATTTAATATAATCAAATTAGCCAACAAATAAAAATATTTAAAAATACAATATTTAAAATGATTATTATTATACAATAATACATTTTAAAATTATATATTATAAAATTTTGCCAAGATAAAAAATAGAAATAAAAAAAATTACAAAAAATTCATCAAAAATTTAAAGAACTTATATCTCGACAAAAAATCTTTTATTGGGTTGAAGGAAAAGTTCTGTGAATTTTTAGAACATAACTACTAGAACATAACAGGCGCGCGCTTCGCTTACTAAACTTTTAACATTATATTGAGGACAAAAATTGTTTAAAAAATGTGTTATGCTAATATTTAAATCTTCAGAAACATTGAATCATAGCAAAATGTTACAAAAATGTGATAAAAATATTTAATGTTCATATAAAGTAATGTCCTGCCAATGTTGTAATTCAAGAACACTTATTCAATATTTATTCGATATCATATAAATTTCCAAAAATATTAGTCCTGAATTTATGTTAGGTTGGTGCAAATGAAATGGCCGTTTTTCGTATTTTAAACTTTCCGCCTTTGTAAGGCCTTTCTTTTAAGGTACGTATTCAGCGTCGTTCATCGCTCATATTCAGGATATGTTCCCTTTTTGTACTGGCAGTACAACCATCATAACGTCACAACAGTGCACTGCCGCAGCCGTTCCAAAATTACTGTGGTATTGCCAGCACTACTGTAACGTCGTATTTCGAAATGGCTTTGCAATAGATTGGTAATATAAAGATATAGATAAACGTACTAAATTGTAAATAAATTTTGAATGAAAACAGCAGCGATAATTCTTCCGAAGAAGATGAATTAATTATGGGATCAATTTAAGCAGTTTGACCTCGTGTTAAAAACTATATGAGGTAATTATTTAGAATACGGTCATCCGATTTGATGAAATCGGCTTATTAATTTATTAGAAATTAGGCTTATTCGACACGTTTTTGTATAAAACGAAAGAATCTGTAAGAAAAAATGAATATTCAGATGTGAAATTTAAGTCATTTTCAATAAAATGAATATATGTGCATCTTCTGCAGTTAAATATAATGTATAATTTTTTATTTTCTGGATCGAATATTTCAACGCGTTGTGCTTCTTTAAGCGACGCCATATTACATGTGTGAAGTTGGCATCTCATCTTTTGGCACCGCAAGTTTTGATAAGAGTTTTCCATTGGCACCCGCAATAATTCTATAGTTCCTGATAGATTTTATAAATAGTTTCATTGATTTAGCTAAAAAAAATAACACTTGAAAATTTGCGGTACTAACTTCCCGTAGCACTGCAAGATTCAAAAAAATCAATTGAAAACTATGAAATTTTATAGTTCTCGAAGAGTTCTACAGTTCCTGATAGATTTTAACAATAGTTCCGGTCTCTAAGTTATTTTAAATAATAATTAAACCCACGCGCTGGCACCGCACCACAAGAGTAAAGTACCTTTTAATAGCCAGTTCCAGCCGACTTGATGGCATTTTCCTATATATAGTTCTACAATAGTTCCGACGATTTATATAGAGTTCGATCGGAGTTCTTGTCTTTAAGTACTTTCTAATAATAATTAAATTTAGAGACTGGCATCACATGGCAAAAGTAAAGTACTTCTTAAGAAGGTTGTAAAGACAGAAAACACATATATTAATATTTATGCTTTAAACAAACTACATACATGTGAGTTGTATTGATGACATTGTTTTATTGAGCAATATTTTTATAGATTATTTATATTATTTGTTATTAGTTTTATTATTATGAACAGAAATTTTAAAAATAACAAAAATCTAAATTTTTTAATATAAATATGTCAAATACTAAAAATGGCTTATGTAAAGTTTCATTAAGATTTACCAATTAGTTTACAAGTAAATTAGTTAACCAATTAGTTAACAAATAAATATTTTTGTTTATTTACTAAACAATTAATGTCTTCATTTTAATATAACTTTGCATAAATTTTTTGTATTTATAAAATATTTATACAAAAAAAATTAAGATTTTTATCTTTATTTTGTAATACATTTTCATATATTTTTATTAGAGTACAAATTTAAAAAATACTTTTTATTGAAATAACTTTTGATCCAAATGATCAACTGTATCTAATTTTTTTGTATTTTAAATGCAATTTAGAATAATCTGTAATTTTCTCAAATAATTCTTAATATATTGCATTTGCCTTACAATCTCCTTAACAGCCAGTTCCAACTGATTTTTCAACATTTTCCATTGGTTTGAACGCTTCTGTAAATAATATAAGGATATTAACTCATTGTATGTAGGAAAGCGGCAACTGCAGTCAAACTTGGAGAAAGTATTCGTTTATGTACATTAATTTTTAAGTATAAATTTTTTTAATATGTTAATAAGCATCGATTACTTTCGTATTTGCAACACAATCAAATTGAAAAAATAATAATTTTACAAATTAAATTTTTTTGTCAACTTTATGGTACTAGCATTTTAAATTTATAAAAAATTTATTGTGAATTTAAAGAAAATACAATATACGTGAAATAATATGATAAAATTGCATACTCATCATTTCGGCGTATGAATGTTTTTCGGACGTATATCTCGATTTGTTAAAACGTATTGTATTTGTACAATACGTTTGAAATTACAAGATTAAGGAAAAATTAACGTGTTGAATTGTCGAAAGAGTCATGTAATTACATATGTTTAGTATGCTTGTGTTACATTTCTAAAATATATAATATACATTAACTAGTATTTTTAATGGAGCAACGATATACACATATTAATATACACTCAACTGCAAAAAAAGCAGTACACTAAAAAAATACGAAAAATTACCAAATTTACCAAATTTCAAATGATAACTTGGTAAATAATAAAAATAAAAATATGTTTAAAAATGCAAAATGAAGTTTGAAGTGTCCACTATAAGAATATTTGAATGAAATTTATACTTATTATCAAAATGACAGATGACCAAGTGTGACTTAAAGAGCAGAATTCTGAGCGAAATCTATAAAAATCGTCGGAACTATTGTAGAACCATAGAAAAATGCCAACAAGTCGACTGGAACTGGCTGTTAAAAGGTACTTTACTTTTGTGGTACCAGCGCGCGGATTTAATTATTATTTAAAATAACTTAGAGACCGGAACTATTGTTAAAACCTATCAGGAACTGTAGAACTCTTCGAGAACTATAAAATTTCATAGTTTTCAATTGATTTTTACGAATTTTGCGGTGCCACGGGAAGTTAGCATCGCAAATTTTCAAGTATTATTTTTTTTACCTAAATCAACGGAACTATTAGGTGTACAAAAAAGTTCTGAGCTTTTTTTGTAAAATTCAATCTTTATTCGTATGTAATCGTACGGAAATGGCTTGCTGCGTAACGCCAAGCTGTTCTGCGTAACGCAAGCTCCTTTTCAGTTTGCGTAGAGTTTATATCCAGCAGTGCTTGCAATTCATCCGTTTCAATCTTTTCAGGGCGTCCAGCACGCGACTCATCTTTAAGACTGAAATCTCCTTGGCGAAAC
>Ga0157364_1001008_pt1 | contig 22603 bp, 10 predicted proteins | sample AttsexASBM2_FD_111476 | JGI IMG/M metagenome (GOLD analysis project Ga0157364, IMG submission 111476) | Fungus gardens microbial communities from leaf cutter ant in Ribeirão Preto, State of São Paulo, Brazil - Atta sexdens ASBM2 | ecosystem: Host-associated > Fungi > Mycelium > Unclassified ...
ATAAATTAAATATATATATATATATATATATATATATATATATATATATATATATATATATTTTAACAAAAATAAAAAATATTAAATTAAAGAAAATTGAAAAAAAAATTGAAGAATTAAAAAAATTGAAAATTGAAGAAATTGCAGAAAATTGTAACTAAAAGAATTGTTCAACATTTTTGACAAAGAGATTTATAATTGAATGGATCCAACAAATCAGTTCTGGAGGATTAAAGTAAAAGCATACGACAATCAGCCGTTTGTCGTTGTATCTATATAAAAAGTTTTTGGCAATGTAATTTGGATACAACAAATTGTTATTGTTTTCTGTAAACGATACAATACTTGGTCGATACTTTGTTTTTCTATTCTTGCCTTAAATCCTCCGGAGTTGATGATGGATTTTAGACTCAGTTAATTATAAATCTCTTTATCAAAAATGTCTATCAATTTTCTTTACGTTACAATTTTCTTCAATTTCTTCAATTTTCAATTTATTCAAATCTTCAGTTTTCTTTAATTTGATTTATTCTTATTAAAATATATTTAGCATTCATTAATTTTTATACAAGTTATGTCATTATTGTTCCTTAAAATTAATTAGTGCTTTTCAGTTAAATAAATAAATGCATGGGTCTGTAAACGTCAGCAATTGTGTTACAGATTTTTGGCGTCAGCTCCGAAAAATTAAACTTGGATTATGCAATATTATACGGAAGTTCTATGGTTATAACAATATCATATTGACAACTTTATAAACACTATCTGCTTTATGGTTCATTGAGCATTGGGCGTCTGCGGACGTCTGCGGAATTTCTTCAGATCGCTTCATTAATTCACAATTCGTCTTTCTTTCCACGGTTGGACACGGAAACTTGAAATCCGACAGAAGAAGAGTCACTCTTTTATTCGCAGCACGTAAAAGACTGGATTCACGATTCGCGCGAAGTAAGTTGTACCACAGTTATGAGAAAGTTCACCGTTTTATTTGATTCAAAATCGATTGTGATTCTTCACACAATTAATTCACTTAATATTTTTCCTTCTATGTCAGAAATCTTATAGAAATTCCTGAGAAACTGTTTAAGTTGAATATCTCCGTCATAGTTGCACATCAATTCGGAAATGGAGATCATAAGTCTCCCTTTCACTCGCTAACTTAAATAAAACTTCATTGTTCTTGGAATTATCAGTGAATGTAATAACCGATTAAAAAAAAGAAGAAAATAGAAAATCTATACGTGCTATCGATTCGTCGCCTTGTCTGATTGTTCGTTCTTTTCAATCGCGCATGAATAAAACTCTCTCATCCGACGCGATCGCGGGTTCAACGAGTTCTATCGCGACGAAATACCGTTGATAGAAAGAAATTCATACTGGCCGGGGATTAAAGACTCGGCATTACCGTTTAATTTCCGCTTTATTAAAACATGCGGTGCTGATGCTGAGAGCCGAAGAGAGCAAAGACAAGAGAGGAGAACAGTCAGAATTGTTAATGAGGCCTCCCATCCAAATATAACAAAAGTGCAAAACTTTGAATTGCAGATTTCTTCGGTGGATCGTGAACGAACTACGACAATCCCTGGTTAAAGAAGAAAAAACCGTCAGAGAAAAATGTCACAGACCACTGAGCGAGATTACAGATGCGAAATGATTTGTCAGATTATTTTACGTTTCTCGCGGTGAGGATATTAGTCTATCAAGGGCTTTCGTCGCGATTGAATCGTACATCGAGTGCAGCTCTTCCAAACTTATCCTCTTAATTAAAGAGAAAAATTATTATATTATAATTATATTATTCAGTAAAATACTTTGTTATATTTACGAAATATATTTAAATTAATCCTAGAACACAATGATAGGTTCTCTAGATTAATTTTCATAATTTTTAAATATAAATATACAAAAATTATTGAGTGATGTTTACATATATGTTAACATTTTTAGAAAATATTTGTAAGTTTGTATATCTATATACAGTATATAATAAAAAAAAGAAAAAGTAAAGATAAGATCATTATTTAACCGTATGCTCCTACATGGAGAAAAGTAATTAAATAATTTTTACCTTAGAGAGGTAGACCAGTAGGAAGACCAGTAAAAATATTCTAACTCTATTTTCGTCGAATTTATGACGAACTTTACTTGCTTGAAATTAGAAATATTGGAGATATAAAATAAATAGTACATTACTATAACAAATCTATTCAAGTGATATATCTTACAGAAAATAAATCATACTGATCTTCATCAAAACCGATAAATACAAATAACTCTCAGGACTTTATACATTTGTGTTTTTTTATTGCACAGTAAATTTTGTCAGCGCTATGACAAAACTCATTGATAAAATAAATTCTATTTAGGTGTATAGTAATTTATATAGATTTAAATATAAAGAATAACTTACAGTTTGGCTATACATCAATCGCTCATTTATCAAAAAAGTAAAGAAAAAATTATAAACAAAAAATGAGCATCTATTCCTATATAGATCTATCAATTTCATAAAATTTACTAAAATTCTAGCACATACTTTATATTTTTCTGCGTAATATTTTAAAAAGTAATTTCTTATCTTAAATGAATAAAGTATGTAGGACACGAATGATTAAATTGTGTGTATCAAGAGTTAAGATGATCAATTAGATGATCTGCCCGAGATGATCTTGCGTGGATTTATTATGTTGTGTGTCTGCGGTGCTGTCACATTTGACGCACATGAAAAATCAATGCCATCGATAATGCACAAGTACTTCTTATCCTGATCTTGCCATAAATAGTCAGTAGCATCGATTAATCGATCACAGGCTATCTCCGGCTCTCTCTTTCTCTATCTCTGTACTGCGATGAAACTTCCGAGTTCCGAGTTGCCGACCGGATGACACAACTTTGCGTAGTTTTTTCCCGGGAATTCTCGCTCTTCCGAACAGATCATCGCTGTCACATCGACGCTGCAAAGATGTCAAGGTTCACCTTTGGTGAAGCGTTAATGTCATGTGATGACCGCGTCGCTTTCACGCTCGCGGGACTCGCAGGAACTTTAGTGAGATCGACGCGAAAGAAATCGCTCGTGCGTCCACACAAAGGAAATTATTGACGTGTGTTCGTAAGCTCGCTAGAAATTACGAGAGAGACGCAGGAAAGCAGGGGAAATCTGTCCCTCGTCCTTACGCGTAGACACTTGGAAGCATCTGCATGGACAATATTGATGACCGATATCGATGAGCGCGTGGTTTCTCGAACGGTTTTCATCGTTGGAGAATAGCGTCGATGAGAATAGCACGACGAGAGCCGGAGTTGATGGAAAATGTTAGGAATTTAATTCAGCTTACATACGAATATCCATTTTATTCGGCAAATCCAAAAAAAGGGGAAAAGGAAAACGAGATAGTACTGTACACGTAAAGTGTGCGGACCTATCATGTGTATGTATACCACACACGTATGGTTATGTTTAACTTTAGTATTCATTGAAATTTCAACCATGGAACGTGGTTCACGGCATGGCGCGCATCATGGATTTATGAGCAAACGGGTCAAACCCCAACACACAACGCTCCAGATGATACTGGGATGAGAAAAGGGCTGGAAGAAACCACCGACCACAAAGACGTTATTAATACGAGCTCGCAAGCGCAGCCATCCGACTGGAAATTACTCGAAGGTTTCCCTCTCGACCTTCCCCATTTCATACAGCACAAGTCGTATCTTCCAAATGAGTGTCCAATGTCTAATGTCTCACAGCGAAATAAATAATATAACGAAACTTAGAGCCTTAGCAGAAAGTTGACATATAATCTTAAGACAATGTCTTATGACTTAATGTCATATGTTTTTAATAACGCAGAACTTGTCTTAAACTATTTTACTTATGTCTTAAAACTATCTTATATAAATATCTTATAGAAATGGCTTTAAAACATAAGTAATAAGATAAAATTCTTGTGCGTTATTAAAGACATAAGATGTAAGTCATAAGACACTGTCTCAAGATTATAAATTAGCCTTTCTGCTACGGTCCTAAAGCCTCGCGCATCAAATTATATACAGATATTCTTACGACTTATGGATTTTTGGATTGATTGATTTGAAATATGATTGATATAATGCGCTAAGAATTAGAAAAAAATGAAGAGTAAATTATAAATCAAGATTAAAATTAATCTCTTAGAAACAATCATTAATTTATCTTTTTATATAATCTTGTAATTGTTTTTATATCTATAATGATTAGCAATACAAATATTATTACTAAAGGAGAAAGAAGGAATACACAATAGATTTAGCATTATATAATTATTGTTTGATTTATGATAGATTATTATTATTGTTATTATTATTGTATTAAAGATTGTTATTATTTTTTTTATTTTATTACTTTATAGATTACTATTTGATTTACAATCAAAGTTTTAAAATGTAACTGTACTATAAGTACAGGGATATCTATAATAAGCTACTCTACATTTTACATTGAACATAACGAAATGCAAATAAAAAGTATATTAAAGTACTATGTCTTTCATGAAATATATGTCGACCTTGTGCTGTCAGTATAACGCAGAATGAAGAGAATTCGTGTAAAGTACACTGTAATATTTATTATTTCAATTTATAATCTACTTCTGCTTCGGTTGTATGCTTCGGTTCATTTACATGATCAGCGATTTTTATGAAAGATTGAATGAATGAATATCAAACACAAATTGACATTCTAGCAGGTTTACGCGAACTGACATTTTAATTAATTATCATAGAACAGTAGCGTAGTGGAAAGTTCTCGGAATCAAAGATCTCGGTAGTTCGCAAAGGCCACGACCGAGAACGGGAGCTCGATTGCCTGGTCGCGATTGCATTTTTATCTGGAAAATGATGAGGTAATCTACGCTGACATTTCGTGGAAACGTTTTACGAGAATTCACAGTGCTGTTCTGACAAGTCATTCCAGTGTTCTTTCCTTGTCTCGCATACGGAATAAAGTCATTCAGATAAACTATAGTCCAACGTCTAAGCATTTTAGTCATATCAAATAAATCAAGCAAAATAATCTTTTGCATTTTATCTAATTCTCTTGTTCATGCCGCAATTATATCTGCGGTCAGGCGTTCAAACAAACTTTCTCTTGAGAAAGAAATTTTTGTAAATTCCCTTTGACATTAAAAGAAAAATTTCTGGAATTTACGACTATTATTACATGTTGCCATAATTATGGCACATAATTACTGTTATAATGTTAATAATAACTATATATTTAGTTATATCAATAAATATATAATATATATTGGCACCGATAATGACTATAATTATTAGGGATGCACTGAATATCTGGAAAATATCCGTATTATCCAGTATTATTTGATACTTTTTTATTATCCGATTGGATAGCTGGATATCATTAATCCGACAATATATATGAAATTTTATATTGAAAGTTTGCGTCACATTGATGCAGAACTCTATTCTTTTCAATTGAACTTTTTGTACATTTTGAACAATTTATCTTTCTTCTTTTCACATTGGGGAGATAAAAAAAAAGATAAATTGTGCAAGAAATTTGGCTTAGGCTGCATTCTGGAAGTGCAATATCAACAGCATCAGCGCTATTGTGTTAAAGTAACTGTCCTTATTAATGTGCCTTTTAATCAATTTGCTTATTACTGAATTAATTATTAAATATTGTAGCTTTAATTTTTTCTGCTTGCAATTAATATCTGTTTTTCAACTATTTCTTTTTTTTATAATATTTCTTTAATCTAAAAAATGTTAATACTTTGTAATGCTTTTGAAATAGAAAATAAAAATAGAAAACATGTTTTTATCCCTATTAGTGAGTCCTCTAAGCGGCGATGGCCCTATTATTGCCTCCAATTTGTGTGCCTATCCACATTTGACTCATTTTAACATATAGTTACTAAAACAGGTAATAAATTTAAGCTACTTGTTTATGTTAATATATTACATTACATACAAATCATTTTTCAATTATATTTATTTCAAAGTACATTCATAATACAACGTTCTCAGCTCCAATACAGGGCACATTAATAGGGACAAGCTTAAAGTCTTGCAGAACGTATTAATGGATTCACATAAATTCCTCATAGCTTTCGAAAATAATTTAAAATACTTTAAAACTCAAAAAATAAAATATTATTTTCGGTATCGTATGCATTAATAATTTAACTTAACAAAAAAAAATATTTTTTCTTATTTATTTGTGTCAATTTTCTTTATGACTTATCGAAATACAAAAGCACACTAATAGGGACAGGCACAGTAATTGGGACAGTTATTCTATTCTATCTTTATCATTCATTAAATCTAAAACAATTAAGAATAGGATATAGAATGATGCAATAATAATGCTAATAGCTCACTGTAAAAGAATAAACCTAAAAACTCTGCTGTAACGTGATGTAACTATGTAAATACTCTGAGAAAATATCATAAATTTTCTGACCAATTAAAAGTTAAAAATCATAAAATATGGTACAAGGATAATTATGGAATTTTTTAAAGTACGAATGAAAATTTTTTTAAATATGTGATGATAATGAAAAAAAATTGAATATTGTGATTTTATGTGAAAAAAGGAAATTGTAAGAGGAAAAAATATCGATTATTCTCTACTAAATCTTTATAGAAATCATTTAAAGAGTAAACATTGATAATGAAAAAGAATACCCCAATTTAAAAACTTTTCAAAATAATTGAGTAGGTACTTTATCGTCTTCTATGCATTCGGAAAGCCTTTTCAGCGCAAAAAAATCAGTTTATGCTCATAATTATGAAATAGATTGTCATCAGAAAATGCTGAAATGTTATTGCCGATTATGAAAAATTTATTAACGTTTAAACTTTGATTACTAAGCATTGTTGAAACTGTATTACAAACAAACCTGTTCCACAATTAGTTAATTATTACACAGCTAGTTAATTACATTGTTTTTTTTCTTGCTTTTCCTTTTTTTGAATTTTAAGGAATTTATAGGATTCACAATCTAGCCAGGAAAGTATATATCCGGTATCCGGCCGGATAATTGTCCTATCGAATATCCAGCCAAATATCGGTGTTACATTCTTTTCGAATATCCAATATCCGATATCCAGTAAATTTACTATCCGACATCCCTACAAATTGTAATCATTATTATCATAACAACAATTGCAATTACTAATCATTTAATTATAATTTATAATTTTATAATTATGCTTGGAACAACTTCACAGAAAAAAAATGTTTCCTGCCGTAGCTAATCTTGGTTTATTAAAATATATTTGCTTCCGTAATTATAAATTTATAAACTACGATGAAATAGTTTACTGTTACTATTATAATATAGGTATCACAGTTAAGACATTAGCTATCTATATTTTAGCTATTCATATTTTTACACTTACTATTTAGTTATCACGCAGTTAGTTTATGACAGCTTTCTTTTTTCACTGTGTATTTTATACGATAACATATAATTATAGTCACAAATATACATATACCAAAAATTTTTCTCTCAATGTACAATAGTTCGATTTATGATAAAAAAATCGAGATTTTGAAGATTCAAAACACGATTTAACGGAAGCCGTTTCTATCAATATTTATCTTATAGCTTCTATGCATCGGCAGTTTTTCCAGATAAATTTGAAAGATGCGTGTAAAGCGATCGGAAACAACGTGTACCTCCTATTGAGAATCTCTTTCGTGAAATCGTGTCCCATCATTCGTTTTGCGACTGTGTATTCGAAGATCGTTCGTATCATGTCACATGTTTGCCGTTTCTCGGCGGCCGGAGAAGCATCCCGTTTTTCTCTCCGTTGCGACACGAAGTTCGACACGTAAGAAATCAAATGGAACCATCAAGGACGGTCGTTAACATTCACGAGCGAACGCGGCTCGTAAATCATTTTGACAAATGCCCGGGATGCCGACGATAAATCGCAGGCGAATTTTTAATCCGCGAAACGAGCGGAAGAAAGGATTAGATGGCGGACAGGAATGCATGGGAAGGAAGGATCGAAGAAAATGGAGTTTCCCAAAGTGGGAATAGTCGAAAATAAGTTTTCGGAGTAGCATGACGCAAGGGGCGGATACAATGAGTCATACAATTATATTTGCCATCCATCGTTTCTTTCCCCTCTACCATACTTCTTGCTTCCGTTGTTGAATAAAAAGCTTCAGAGAGATATAACATTCATATATCAAACATACTTTTGTATTTTAATTATCTGTTGTATTATTTATAAGTCTCATTAATTTTCAAATAAATCACAAATTGCATATAAAATTGTATGAAATATATTATGCAAATTTCCTCTACTGAATATTTTCGAGCTGTAGCGATCCCGGGGGAAAAAAATGATACTCATCAAAATTCACTTATATATGTCCAGAGTATCAAGCGAAATTAATTCGGCGAACGAATTTCGCGGGATTGATAAATAAATGTTAACGTGTGCAGTATGCACTGTACAGTTGCTAACGATGCCGCTTGATCGAATTATTACGTGAATCACGCAACGTCCTACACTCAGCATAAGACAGAAAACCAATATAAAATGAACGTCAAACAGACAAGGTTGACGGTGGCGTGGTAGAAATTAACTTACAAGAATTTGCACGAACGACGAGGAACGTCGTAACTTATTGCGCCCCCGTGGGTTCTAAATTAAGGCTTTACCTTCACGAGATGCATATACGCTTTCATAAAGCTTATATTCACTTATAATGCAGTAAACACTGCTGGCGCACGTTCTTCATTCGACACTAGTATCACGAAAATATCAAATTCTTTAAGAAACGTGATGTGTATTAACGCCCGCATAATTAAAGAGAAATCGTTACATTGACAATAAGTAATAATCGTTCGATTATAGCCAGAAAATGCGTTCGATTATAGCCAGAAAAAAGTTTGCGAAAATATTTCTTCGATTTTCACGAGATTCCGTCAATAAAGTCCAATCAGAATCTAGCATGGCAAGTATATAGTGACTTTTAAGATACGTATAGCCATAAAAACCATCAAAACCATCGTTATCATCATTTATATAGAAGGTAATGGTTATATAACATTAATAACAATGTAAAAATAGAAACTATCTATTGAAAATAAAATATAACACAAACATAACAGTGTATATACAGAATTAAATTTTTTTAATAAAAAAATTATTTAAAAGGCGTACACAATTTTTGCTTTTTACGCAATTTTTTAATCAAAATTTGTATTTATAATTCTGTACATTGTTCTATTATATTCATATTTTATATATTTTATTTAGGTTATTTATGTATATATTTTATTTTTAGTTAGTTTTTTAAATAGTTTTCGTTTTACATTATGTATTAATACTGCAAATTATATTTTCTGTTTAAACGATGTAGTTGATCTTTAGAATAGATGGATCTTACGAGAGTTAAAAATTATTATTTGTTAAGTGGTACGAGCTCAGACGATGAGAAAATGAAGCTAATAATTAAATAGAATTTAATTATTCTACGTTATTTACGCAAATTATTTATTCTTGAGTATTTTCAGGTGCATTATTAATTAGAGAAAATTTATATTTAATTCTGTATACTGTTTACGTACAGACAAATATATATTATTTATTAATCTTACATTTTAAATAAATTTTTATATTTCGATAATTCCTAATATATATATATTTAAGATTTATTGAAGCTGAATCTAATAGAAGCTATTACGCGTTTAATGAGAAATTAGCATTATGGATGTTTATTGTTCAGTGATAGGTATCGTATTGTCAGAAAGCAAGAAACCGCGAAATAAGTCCTATTCAGAGAAACTCGGTACCTTTAATCTGAAAATCTGTTGTGCGACATCAGTAAGCGACAGCAGGGGCCATTATTTTCCAATTTTACGTTTCGACGTGCAAAATAGCATCTTACAGTGTTGACAAGTAGGACAACGTTGTTGCGGAGAAAAATGGCTGTTCCGGGAAAAGATGCGACAACAAAAAGATCGCGCCGTGTGGTACCGCGAGAAGTATCTGAAATTCTCGCCCGGAAGTTTTATCAAGTTTTCGACCTGCTGGAAGTGGGATCGCGGGCGAGATGGGACTGGGTGAGAGCGGCGATGTGATCGAGGTTGAGAAGGGTCGCCACGAGAATGCAGCTCTTTCATTGCAACTCTCGCCTCGAACGCATCGTGGCTCCTCCATACCTTCGTTACGTGCACTGTGAGTAACGCGATAAATTATTGTCGTCCACCTTCTGCACAAAATCTCCTATCACTAAGGGGTCACGTTCCGGGATATCTCTGCAATAATTTCGCGGGGTCTCAAGATATTACGTGTCATTGTAAATAGCTTTTGCATTTAAGATAAGAGAGACGAATGAAAGTCGAATACCAACAGTCCGAGATGTTAAATTTATCTTAAAATTTAAATATCACAGTGATACGTTTCTCTCATTACGTTTCACATCACAAATGCCAAATACGTCATTTGTGTCATGAAAGGAATGCCAAGTTCTTAACATTTAATTTCCATAATATATCTCTCTCTCCATAATATATCTCTCTTAATTTACATATTAACACTTTATAAATATCTAGATATCAAATATCTAATCTCTCTTTGCTTTTGATTTTCTAGTATTTTAATTATCATTATTGGTACCATTTGTGACTGGAGAGATAGCAAGGACTGAAGCAAGAACTCAAGACGTTCCAATTTGCGTTTACTTTAATTTTGTTTGATAAGCACATCTTAATTAATTGCAAATTATATCTATTGCGTTATAGACATTTTATTTATTTTTATTTTTGTAACTATTACTATTACTATTTTACTTTATTTCAATTCGAGCTACATATAGTTACCTATGTTTTTACAAAATCAATATTACAGAACTGCTAAGCTCTGTTCTTCTTAAGCTTCCCTATAATCAATCAAATCAAATGTCTTCAACACTCTCGCAATTGCTATACCTCTGAAACATTGCCAAAATACGGCTCATTATCCAAGCATTACTAGATTCTGCACGATATTAAAGACTCATTAAGCGGCATATGGCCACTAAGGGGACAATTCGAGAGAGTATTTAGATTGAGAAAGAGAAAGAGAAAGGAGAGGGAGAAAGACAGAGAGAAATAGAGAGAAAGAAAAAGAGAGAGAAAGAGAAGGAAAAAGGAGTCTAAACGGCATGAAAATAACAAACGAAGGTCGAAAACTTTATCAGAACTTTCGTAGCGCGTACGCACATCAAAGTCTTGGAGCTCGTGAGCTCTAAAATTAAACGGAAATTACTTTAAGCTAATAGGTCAGTATCGAACTACCATCGTGACGTAAAGCCGAAATTACGTGCTTGATTTTCTAGTTTCGTCTATTTAGCCGTTCCGCTTGCAGGGAAATATCTTCAAATCATTTCGAGAGTCGGGAGAATCAATCGCGAGCTTGTTCCAGTATAGTACGATCACGCCTTTAATGTAAATTATTTCATCAATAGCTGTATTATTTGGTTAAGAGGATTTTAAAGAACACTATTTCGAGGTAAATGTAAAAAACAAGTGAGAAAAGTTCGCCTTTCGATATTTCCGTGAGTGGTATGCTCAATACGTTTGGCACACATTACTCTAAAAGATATACTTGAAAAATTTACAAGTAAAAAGATCTGCACGCGAAGAGTGGGTATTGTGAGGAACAATGTATGACAGCGGTCTACATTTGAACTAGGTCGCGGGCGTTCCAGGCGGAATTGAACTCTTCGTCTCGATGCATTACTTCCGGCTTGCCGTGAAGTTTTAAGCCGTGTATACGATTTGTCGATACGTCAGCGGAGGCTATACTTTTTAACGCGCGGTTGATCTTTCAAACGAAATATTCGTCGCAGCATTTTGAAGATTAATACGTTCGAAAATTTTATATAACAGCTCGCTTGATGCAATTTATTAAATTTAATATGGCAATTTTTAATGCATCTAAATATTTGCATATCGCTTATTTGCTAAAATAACGACAAACTCAAAAAACAAAGTTTTCCAGAAAATGAATTTAATGGTTGAATCGTTAAAATTTTGTAATATTAATTTTGTAATATTAATTTTTAAATGTTATATTGAGTGAAAATTATTATATTGAATAAGTGCAAAAAAATTCATGCCCGATTTATTATTCAAAGTTCAAACAGTTACAATTTTGTTAAAAATAAACAAAATTTAAATTTTAAAAAAGGGTTTTAAAGCTTGAAATTTCTACTTTTGAAATGGTTGCTATATTTTTTGAATTTATGTGAGTTTTGTAATTTTTACATATAGAAAACTACGAGTTAAACAAAACGGGAAATTTTTTCTTCACTTTGTAGGCCTATCCAAGAAAAATTTACAAAAATTTTTTAATTTCTATAAAAGCTTAAATTTTTCCCTATAAAATCGTTTTTAAAACATGTCAATATGATTTTTCATTGCTGAGTTGTTACGAATTAAATAAAAAAAATATTTTAGCTTTGATTGCTCGTAACTCCATCAAAACCATCACAATTTAAAAAAAAAACAGATTCTTAAATTTTCTTATCAGATATAGATTTAGATTTAGATTTTATTTAGATTTTATTTTATTTTTAACAAAAATGGCAGCTGTTTGAATTTTGAATAATAAATTGAGCACGAATTTTTTTGTACTTATTCAATGTAATAATTTTGGAATCGTTTTACCTCCATAAAAGTCATGTCTTAATCTCCCATATAATAATATAATCGAAATGCATATGAGTATTTATTTACTTTTACGGAGGTTTCGATCGGTTTCGACAAGTTACTTTTATAGAGGATCTCTGTATGTACCGACTGTATGTTTTTTTTCTAACAACTGATATTAAAGAAATAAAAATATGTTCTTTGGAGCATGTTTTTTTTTCTTTATATTTTCGTTCTTTTTTTGTAAGCAACTTTAAAATGACAATTATTGAGTCGTTGCAACAAATGAGTGACATAATATATATGCATTGTAAGTTACAGCAACATGGCTCTATCTGGTTATATATATTCTGGTTATATATATTCTACACATATATGTATATATATATATATATGTGATATGAAAAAGATAATATCGTTTTATATATATATATATATATATATATATATATATATATATAAAACTATATTATTTTTTTATATTTATTTTTTATATTAATAAAAATATTGTGAGATGAAATTAATCGATTATTATTAGGTACGCTGTGTTGGGGCTATACAAATGTTCTTACGTCATCGGGAATCGACGGCGTCATCGACAGGATTACAATAGCAAACACGTATGATGATAGAATGCATATATGACCACGATCGAACCTGTTATTCTACGTGAGCCAACAAAGTGTCACGAAAATAGATGTTGATATATGAATATCGAGAGCTCGATAAACTCATGATTATGGAAGACCTTCGGGAGCGCTGGGCCTTTCGTACCTGCCAAATAGTCAGGTTAAATTTATACTCGCCGTAGATGAGCTCATCTAAATGCTTTTCTAAAAGCCATGGTATATTCTCTTTTTGTGTACGGAAAATAACTGCGTGTCTAACTCGTAAATAAAAAGAGTAAAAAGACATTCAATCGCACACAGTCGTGTTCCTGTCTTTTTGCATTCACTTCACTTTCATCTTCGATTCAATTCATTCCGATCCATTGTTTCGCGTTGTACCATTTGCATAAGTGACATGGTACATTTGTAAACAAAGCTCGATTTCGTGATTTATTTATTTCTTCTATTAACAAGATAGCATTCTCTGAGACTGATTTTTGCTATTTCTTTTGAGAAGAAAAAGCTGGAAGAGAAGAAAAAGAAGAATATCTTGCTATCTCAGATAAACGAGAGTCGTGCAAATAAACGAATGTTTGTTTGATGGGCGGAAGTGAATGTGATTCATTTGATGCTCGAAAACAAGTAATGGAAATGCTGAGAAATATCTTCTTTTAAGCAAATTCCATATATCAGTAATAAAGTCTAAATTTCTCCCACTTTGATTGTTGACGAATAACGAGATAATCGACGTATCGCTAAATTATGAGGTAACTTTGGAGCTCGCGGTGATAATAAGTCATGTCGTCGACTGTCCGATAGCCAGCTGTCGGATTGTAGCTATGTTATGGCGATGATGTTCTAATTTCACCGAACAGTGGCCCGATTTCGCTCGCCGACAACGGCGCTGACATTCGTGAATTCCATCCGCAGGATTAACGGCTGTCATCGAGATTGTCACAAATCCGACGTCAGTGCAGGACACTCTAATCGTTCATCTTCTTCAGGAAGAGATCGAAGGATTTGCAGTTGAATTCTGCTGGTTGAAACTTTGCAAGTCGTAAAACGCAAATAGCTTCAAGGAATGAGGAGACGCGGTGGCGTTCATTTAAAATCAAATTTGCGCGGTAACACGGCCACGTCGGAAGGCAAAAGTGTTTGTCCACTCTGGGAAAACATCGTAAAAGGTAAGAAAGCAGAATCTGCGTTTAATTCAGTTTGAAGTGTATTGTCTCTTTTCCTTCCTGTTTTTCTGCGACAATGTCGATACTGACGAATAAATAGTTGTAAAATTAACGTTCTTGAAAATAAGACCAGTACAAACATAAAGTCACGAACATAAAGAAATTATAAGAATTATCAAGAATGTCTTCAAGAAGACAACTGCTTCTTCTCTTTTATCTTCATTGCATTTAGAGACTCGACAAGATAGTATTAACAAACGTCTCTCAAACGGTATTAACATTTACAAAAGGAAACAGCATTTTATCCAGCCGCCCACATTGTGTACCAAGAGTTTAATAAACGTGAATACAATGCAAGCCAATATTCATTATTCGTTGAGCTGAGAATATTTCTTCAGTGATCTCCTACAATTATTGCAATATAATTGCAATAAATTTTCGGTTTCATCAATTTTAAAATATTGTCAAATTTCTGGCTGAAAATGTTATTTCATAGTAATTGAAATTTTAATAAAAAGCACAGTAATTGTGAAATCTTTAAAGCTAACCTTGAAATCACTATCAAATGGAAAGATATGAAAACTGCGGAGAATGCATGAATCACGAGAAATCACGATACGCACGATATACAACGGCAATGAGTCAGATTATGCAGCTGCCTATTAGGCGGACTTGATAAGAGTGATGTATAGCATGATAGGCACGTTAATGTGAATCGCTATAAATTATAATTTCATAACTTCCGCAATTAATTCTCGACGAAGGAATCGTGAACATCGAAATATCAAATCGTGCGCGTGGAGATGGATAATCGAAATTTCGGCCCAAAGTCAAAGACTTGTTACAGCCGTCATCTTACAAACTGATATCATCAACACAGTTTCTATTTTTTTTTTTATTTTTTTTGGTCTCATTTTGCATCGATCTTCGATGCATCATATGTATACCTTCTCATTAGAATTAACAACATCGAATGCGCGGCACAAAGGAAACGGGTCGCGGCAATTCGGTCAAATGTATTTTCCCCGATCTATTTTTTCGAAGCTCCGTGTTTTTGACTTCGAGATACGTGAATATCCAAATGGATGTTTTGATTGCTTGCAATCACGAGCGATACCGAAAAGACAAAGTTTCCAAAGGCACATAATAGTAAACACCGCGAGTAAAACCTCAGCCCGAGCCTCAGCTCACATTTTGACATTTTATCGGATACAAATCCCAGATCGTATCCCAGTTTTACTACGGATCTATATATATCTTTCTGGGATTCGAAAAAACTACATTCAAGCGGGCGTGTATTCGAAATCTATCGACGATATGACAGAAAGATCCAAGCGTCGAAGATGAAAAATAATTATATTGATAATTATATTGATTAATTCCCTCCGAAGAAAAAAAAAAGGAAAGTATGGGTACAAATTACTGTACTATCCAAATACAAAACCTAGAGGAAATAAGCAATCGTGTTGGCGTCTCCCAGGACGGCGATTGTGAGCGACGACGAGGATTAGGATCAAATTTATTCGGACCCTCTTGTGTAATTCCTCAACGCGAACGCTTGAAGTAATAAAGCGACAGTTGCCCATCTTGTATACTTACGACGCCATATCGCTTTACTACTTCCAATGAATAGGGAACTTCAGAACGGGTGACACTACATTCGGATTACCAGCTTCCAGGAATGGGAGATTCGCACATAAAAGAATAGAGATTCCATATTCATTGTTTTATTAAATGTGTCCGAGGAAAAATGAACCTCCATTACGTGATTGCCTCTATGAAAGTCTCGACTCATCCGAATCATGATTAACTGTTTGTCTATTCTACGCGATCAGCTACATTTGTCTCTTTTTGTTTATATAATCCCAAAATCAATTTGAAATTAATTAAAAAAGCTTTAATCTTAGAACGCTATCAATATGTAAATTTTACAAGTAAATGAGATCATTGAATGCTAAGTTATATCTTTAGTGGTCATTAGGAGGTTTAATCTGCTATTCTAAAATGAGGACAAGAGAAGACAAGAATTAAAAAATTCTATTATACGTATATCGTTTAAAATCTCTGAAGATTAGTTTAGTAAAGTAAAGAAATATTATAACAGAGAGTGTGATAAGTGATTTCAATTTTAAGCAGTTTTATGTATTATGTTTTATTATTTTTTTATTATTATATATTTTATTTAAGCGTTAGAGGAATTAAATTCAATCTTAAAATAATAGAGAATGTAGTCTATGGTACAATAACTGAACTGTATACTTCATATTACTTTAAAGTGGTTCTTTAGTAAAGAAAATTTGGGATAACTCACTAGACTCACTCGAAATTACAAATTTGCATAATTTGAATGAAATATTAAAACTACATGTATCTTAATGAATTAATATGGAACATATAATAGTAAATCAAGAGCTGCATCTTCATCGAACGGAAATAAGGTAAGATTATGTTTAGTTTTTTGAGATTAAGTTTATATGCATGTTTATGCATGTAAATATTTTTCTAGAATGATAATTTTCCGTTAATTTTTTATTATTATTTGTGACCATTAAAATCGTAATTTTTTAAACTATTATAACCTCGTTTTTGAGAAAAATTTATTTGTGTGCAGTTAGTCAAAGAAGTGTCTGCAAGCCTTATCTGTCACTAAGTTATACGTGAAAAGTTACATTTTCAACATTTCTCTTCTTTTTTATTTTATCGTTAATCTAGAATTCTAGAAAATCATAGAATTTTGCACATGAATTTCAACTTTATTATATAAAAAAATTAGACATTTTTATTGATAACTCGATTTAAAAAACCATCTTACTGAATTTTTGAATTTTAGTTTATTTCTTCTTTCTTTCTTTTCAAGTTAATAATTAGTTCATCTGTGTTTATAAAAGTCCAAATTATAAATATTTTATCATTAAAAATATGAAACGTACGGAAACTATGTGTTACATTAATTATAATTAATATTTCCTTGTACGTAAAATTTACGTATCAATAACAATATTGTATTACTCAATATCGATAGCATTTAGATTAACTAATTAGACAATTATAATACTGAAATCTTTAATTTTAACTGATTCTTTTTGTCGCGATAATAATCTTAACGTTGGACGCAAGAAATTTAGCATGGAAATTTCAGTTCGCGATATTTCTTCTTCGTCAAAAATTCTGTGCAAACATAGTCTAATTTATCCTGATCTTTACCCTCTTCTTTATCAAACGCGAAGAAATTACAACGCAGCATTTTATACGATCTCAGAAGATCCGACTTTCCTCGTGCTGCACTCCAACAGCGTAATTATGTTGACCTTCGAGATAAATCATCGTTGGCTCTCATATGCCGCAAGCAGATGTAATACCTACTTGCGAAAAGTTTATCAGCAAGATTACACTATTACTGCGGAATTGGACCGCTAGATACCGGATATGTATATATATAGCATATAGCACACGTCCTTCCCGAAATCCCAATTTCATTGGGAGAAGGGGGCTATAATCCGTGCGCAAAACGCCCATCGATATGCAACTGTGTGCGCACTAATCGTTCGGTATGAGATAGATCGACGAGGGGAAAACGCGAGAATACGTGTCCGAATATGTTTGTGTCAGGGAGTTAATAAGCCTATTTCGAAATAATTCTTGAATTGCTACAACAGTTAAAAAAATATACAATTATTAAGCATTTAATTCTGAATATTATTACGAACATAAATTGTAATCTTTTTAACATGTCAATTACGATTGACAAACAACTCCGCCGATTTTTCACGATTATTGAATCGAAAAAGAAATTTCGTAGTCGATATAAGTAGGTAGTCGACTAAAAATTTCTTACTTACGTATGTAATAATCATATTTATTTATATGACACGCTATCTTCTGCAATTCCACTGACAAATAATTTACTTGGCCATAATCCGATTTGCATTGTCCGTCCACGGTGTATTACTTTAGGAGGCAATAAAAAATTTAATCTTTTTTTAAATCCGTCTTTTTAATGAATCAATGCTATTCATTCCTGTTAAAATATGTAGCAAGAAATTATGTAATGCTGTGGAGCTCCGCTTTAATTTAAAACTATCCAGTGAACAGATATCCAACAAAATTATATATATTTATTACAAACGGAAACATGTTTTGCTTGTGACTTTAATTAAAACAAGTTTCCATTATTAATTAAAAGCAAAAGAAGAGAGAAGAAGAGAATGTTCTTCTCAGCTGAATTGGAGGCAACTGAATTTATTCGCAAGTTCTTATAAAGTTATAATATTTTTGTAATTTTCGTAATAATAAAAATGGTCCTTGAGTCATTATTAATTTCTCGATTGCTCGAGCGTACCCATATAAAAATGCATAGCGGTAATTTTATTAAACGACAAGTAATTATTAAATGTGCCATGTCAAGCATAATATTTCCGATAAATGAAGTATAACGTGTGATACATAAAATCTCTGTAATTATATACTTGCCAATACTTAATCAAGTAATCTTGACGGCTCTGCGAAATGGCTCTGCGAAATAGCGACTACGATTAATTGCTATTAAAACAACGTACAATAATTTTTTTTAATAATATCGAGTTGATATTTGAACAAGAAACATAAATCGAAAGCTCAAGATGTTATCCTCGAAAATATTTTTATTATAACTGCTTATAATTATACGAAATTGATACTGATTAGAAAATATCGGACATTTTAACAAGATATTAATGATGTGTCAAAAATCCGAAAATAAAATTAATTCTTCATGATGTCCTACTGCGGATACATCACACATACATCGTGAACCTTCTCACAGCATGCAGTTTCGAATAAATTTTTGGGCATCCCTCATAAACGTAACTATCACGCATTTTCCCCTAACACATTTTCAAAATCACAAATCAAACCGCGCATTATTTTGTAACATAAATTCGCATAGATCCTCGTCAATATTGATATTTCCGTAGAATATTTCATTTCTTTGAAAAAGAGATGATTTAACTCTGACGCAACACTCACCGATGCAGATGACGAGCGCCACGGCAAGAATCGGCGGGAAAGCCTTCGAAAACGAAAGCATGCTGCGGCCGGGATCTTAGCGAGAGTGGAATAAATACCCACGGCAGAGATGAAGAGTTACTCGATCACGAAGTAAAATGTCACGCGGGGCCGAGAATCGGACTGACGGTACCAACCGGAAGAGGCGGGACTAGAAGACGGTGGCCCGCGCGGAAAACGGAGAACGAAAGGAAAAAGGCACTACGAGCTCGGTGACCCGCTCGTTGATCACTGGTAACCCCCGCAGATACGTGGTCCACACCCTCTATTAACACCGAGGATCGATCTCGATCCCTTACTGGATATGAATTTAGGACGCGAACAATTTTCCTCTTCTTCCAAAATATCCCTTAATAATATTGCCTTCGCGAACGATTGGCGCGGCACATTCTTTTGCTTCTTGCCGCCCCTCTCTATACCCCCGCGCGATTAATAATTGTGAGAGAACGTTCGCGGGTGGTACCCCGATTCGATGGGTGAGGTAATCGGGGGGCAGGAGGGTGGCTTTTTACAGGCAGGCGCGTTCTACCACCGTATACGTCTGTTGCGGCGCCAACGTCGGACTGACTTTCTCTACGTTACGGCCGCTCTGCAGCAGTGGCGGCGCGACGCGCCGCGTCGCGCCGTTCCGCGCCGGACCGCGTCGTCGCGCGGATACATCCCGCGTCACGTGTGCGTCCGTGGGCGTGCTCCGGATGCAGCGGACCGCCGACGCCGAAGGAAACGCTGGGGAACACGCTCGCGGGCCCCCTGATGAAAATAAAAATCAAAGCGTAAATCGGATGTAATGGAAGAGTAACAGAAGCGTGAACGAAACTTCTAGAAAGCGAAAATGGGAATGATGAAATGTAAAAGAAGCATTTACGCTTCTTTTACATTTTGATATTTCAATTTTCGCTTCCTACAAGTTTCGTTTACGCTTCTGTTACTCTCCTATTATATTCGACTCTGATTTTTATTTTCATCAGGGGACCCCTGGCAAAGTGAAGCGACCTTTACATGTACAATCTTATCCATTGATTTTGTCAAAAGATATTCAAGAAATTTAATTGTAATTCTATACATGTAAATAAATACGCATTTCAAAGATAAAGTGGGAGCATAGAATCTTGCATAACGCATAATCTATAATGCATAAAAAAATGAAGAAACTCTTTATTTTCTTTCTTTTCATGTAAAAGATTCTGATTGGTTGAGTTTCTTATGCTTTATCCGGTTTAATGGGCTTTCTTCAATAAGTCATTACCTAATCTTTAAATCTTAAGTCATAAGAAAATGACCAATTAGAGTCGATTAGTCTTATCATATTTGAGCGTGATTAATCGATTTTTTATGGCTTAAGACTTAAGATGGCTTAGATAATACGTTATTGTAGAAAGCCTATAAGAGCTTTATTTAAGAGTTTTTATTTAAAACGCGCAAGCACTCAAATAAAAGGACAGAATTAAGAGCGCGCGCGAGTCATGCATTAGGAATTGTGTGTAAGAGTAACAATGTACATGTAAAGATAACAACATTTTTTTGGAACAACTTGCACTCTTTACAATGATTTTATCTTTGCACAAATCTGCACTCAAGCACGAACGTAAGAGTATGGGATTTCTTATCATTTTTGAATGACGTTCTAAACTCACAGAATGATACTCAGGTCAGGAAATTAGCCCGACGTGTCGCACGTTCCGTTCTTATCATATTTGCAGAAACTTACGACGAAGAGAAACATAATGCTATCTTCTTAATTTATCAACATTACTTAATCCTTGAAATATTTGGATTTGTGTCGACTCGGGTGCGAATTAGGATAAATTATTCTCCTCGTAGCAATGATTTGTTACAACAATTTAGAACTGTTGAAACTATTAAAATCTTAATTTGCAATAATTTATAGTTGAAAGAATAAAATAATTAATCAAATTGATTTATTTTTCCAGTAATTAGTGAATTTTTCCGAAAAAATCTGATGTATGTTAATTTAAAAAAAACGCATAAAAAATTTTTAAATAATAATGCTTTGAACTTTTTGATCAAGCTTTAGCTTAAGAAATTAAATGCGTATTTCAATTTGACTTCAAATCATATCATAATTTAATTGTTATTCTTTTATATTTTGAAATAAATAGAAGAGTTAAATGAAAAAAATGATATAATATAAACGATATAAAAGAAAATAGTATAAAATCCCTTTTTTTAAAACTCGACTTCCACTTCAATTTTGAAAATAACTATCTCAGAACAGTTTTAGTGAAATAAATGGTTTATAGATATTAGAATTGTCAAAACGTGAAAAACAAAAAATTTATAAGCCAGACCAGAGAACATGTAATAAAAAAAATATTTGTATACAAATAAAGTAATAGAAATTGAACATTGCATCGATCAATATTCTGTCACTGATTTATCGAAATAGATCACCATACTGCTCACTATTATTTTTTTTTGAACAGAAATTATCCATTTCAATGAAATAATTCTTTGTTACTTTTTATCACGGAAATAATAAAGTTCATAGCGTAATTAGGAGATTTTTATTTAAAAAATAACAGAAATTCCTTAATTAAGAAAAATGCTTCTTAAGAAAAACGCTTTTTCTGAAAAACACTCAACATTCATTTCGTCCTCGCAGAAGTTTTTTTTATTTGAGAAATTTTTGCTCGAGCAAAATTATATGTATAATTATATAAAATTATATTACATCATTATATATTATTATAGCAAGAAATAAAGAAGATCGATAAAGAAAAACCAGGAAATGACTTTCAGGATAAATTATATTATTCTGTATGAAAAGATATATTTCCTTGTCCTTCAACGAAGTTGTAAACCCCATTTGTGTTCCCCATCACGCACTGCAGTGCGAATACCGGTTTACATATCAAATTATTGCAGTATATGTATTCGCGCCCGTAGTTATTGGGGAGTGTATACAATGTGTGCGCGTGCATATAATGCGGCAGCAACATAGTGCCATGTGGTATCAATCATGGGGTTTCCTGCAGGTGAAAGGCCAGTCAGTTCCCTCTGCGTGAATTCGCACCTCGCATCTCTCTCTCTCTCTCTCTCTCTCTCTCTCTCTCTCTCTCTCTCTCTCTCTCTCTTTCTCCCCCTCCCTCCC
>Ga0157364_1001009_pt1 | contig 22596 bp, 12 predicted proteins | sample AttsexASBM2_FD_111476 | JGI IMG/M metagenome (GOLD analysis project Ga0157364, IMG submission 111476) | Fungus gardens microbial communities from leaf cutter ant in Ribeirão Preto, State of São Paulo, Brazil - Atta sexdens ASBM2 | ecosystem: Host-associated > Fungi > Mycelium > Unclassified ...
GTCTGATAAAGAAAACACATGATTTTTAACAAAACAATTTTTTTTTATTTTTTAACATAGTTCTTTCAATATATTTATTCCAACAATTCTAACTTTTTTAATACCGTGTGCATAATACAATTTCTCTATAAGCTTTCGAAATAAATGTTAGTTTCATAAATTACTTTAGTATTTAAGTCAAATCTTTTTCCTACGAGTTATTGATTGCGGTTTGCAGAGAAAACTAATCAATGAGTGCTTAATGATTTTTTAATATGATTGGTTCTTGTTTTTAATATTTCACTGAATCTAACAAGGAATTTGTTATAACTATTCGGAATTCGATTCTTTGAAATATGTTATTAATACAAAACTCTAAGAGACATATATCTTTATCCAATTAATCCTTATTTGTCGATCCAATTTGAGATTTAAAAGATGAAATAGCCCTTCAAAACTAATATTACTTATTATATTTAATTACTTATATCTCATTCGAATCAATTATTAATAAAAGTGAAATATATAAAAAAATGTTTTAGATAAAACTTATGGTTTTTATATACTTAATAACTACGTATTTAAATTTTTCAAAAATGTAATATAATATTTAAAAAATATCTCATCGCCATTAAGTTTTAAGGAGTTGTTTTATTCCTTAAACTTCAAATTAAACTGATATAAAAAAATACATAGAAAAATACATCTTTAGATTTTTGTTGATTATTTAATAACACAAGAAGAATCGAATCGGTTCCAAACAGTTGTGACAAATAAGTGTAGGACTCAATCATATTAAAGAATCACTGAGCGCTTACTGATCAACTTTTTCAGCTGAACGCAGCCATGTTTCTTCATATTTGGAAAGAAGAAAATTCGTCAACGTGATAAAATCCATAAAAAATTCAGTTATTCGATCATATCCAAATCCTTAGAAATGTTCATTTAAATGCGTTTTTAATTGACTATTAAGCGGCGACTGCAATGAAATTTTAAGATATGAAATTTAAATTTTAAACCTTAAACTGTACGAAATTGTTCAATCACAGTCGAATTTGAAGAGAATAATGACTATGATTGATCAATTTTTGACGATTTAAGATCCTACGACTGTTTACAATTTTTATTGTAAACAATTCTTATTGTAAACTCCATTCCCTGGTGAAAATAAGAATCAGAGCGTAAGTCGAATGTAATGGGAGAGTAATAGAAGTGTAAACGAAGCTTCTACGAGGCGAAAATTGAAACAACGGAACGTAAAAGAAGCATAAATGCCACTTTTATGTTTCGTTGTTTCAATTTTTGCCTCCTAGAAGCTTCGTTTACACTTCTATTACTGTCCCATTATATTCGACTTACACTCCGATTTTTTTTTTATCAGGAGCATTACTTATCGATCATTCAACAGCAAATAGTATTATGGATTTTTTCAATCGTAGCGGTTTTTGGATGATCTGTACGTTCACTATCATTTATGGACATATAATCACGTTAAAAATTCAACAGCCTATTTTTTAATAAATTTTTTTGAAAACATTGATGAAGATAACATTGACTGTCCCAAAGTTGAATCAAGCTCGTTTTTTATTTCTGGCGTTAAATCTTTTAAAACGAAATATTTTATCATTGTGTGATATTCGACTTTTTATTCATTAAAAAAAATCCATTAAGAAAAACCAAAAATTGGTTGCTTTACGTAATTGAAATAAAGAAACTAATGAATGTATTTGTCTGAAGTTTTGACAGTCTTCTACAGGATAAAAATTATCTAAAATTGTAACAGTTTAATACTTTTAGCGTCATCTCTGTGTTAGGTCGAGAACTTTTCGGACTACCCTCGTATATGAGTCATCATTTCTCTACGCAGCTTCATCAGAGGGTGAGAGTGGCCATAAGCATCGCTTCTCCACCCTTCCACGTTCAATAAATGACACGTCAATGCGAAGGTCGTTTAAAGATTTTCTCCTGGAATGTAACAGCTGATTGTATGCACCGTTTTAAGATCTTCCAGAGATTTTGATATGCAAATCATTCTAAATGATAATCATTGAAAACAATTCTCACGCGAAATTTTCATACTGTACAGTCTCCGAGATCGAACCTCTAATTGTCGAGATTAACGAGATAAATCTTGATGATTAAATTTTCAGATAGTAGGATGGATTATTATAAAATTTTGTACGCGATAATCAAATCAATCGCTTTTTTACAAAAGCCCGTATTTAGAACGCTTCACTATATCTACGTTTAATACCTTTTAAAGGCATACAATGCAGACGTCGTTGTAAAAGCTAGAAGATAATAATAACCAATGTCTCTTGCATGCAAAGACGAGTGCAACTCCATATAATAACACGGGAAAATTGTTTTGCATTGTGTGATATGAAACCAGAAAATAATGTGATGCAGAAACATGCGTCTAATACTCATTTCAATGTAGATTACTTTGATCTTGGTTTCATTTATTTTTTATGTTGTGAGAATTAGAAAAAGATAAGAAATAAATTACAAGTTAATCTACATTGGTAAAAATAAACATAATATATTAAAGATATTTGAAATATTATTGTCTCGTGTGACAGTAATATTTCAGAGTGTTTCATCTTTCTAGTAAACTTTCCGAATCATTTGAAACAATTTATGGGAAATTACAAGCTGTCGCGATATTTTCGAAACTTTCGACGTTCACACGAAGTTGCTCATAAATTATATTCTCTGCCAAAATTGGTTCTCCGACATTAATTAAGAAAATTAAGGTACGGCTGAAATTGATTCAATCAGAAATAGATAAGGAAATTATATATAATTTGCATTGTTGGACAGACATTTTTTTTTATGTATTCTTTAGGATATATTGAGGACATTTGAAATATTATTATCTTATGTGACAATATTTCGCGAAAATAGTTTTCTTTTTAGCGTTTTTCGAACTTTCCGGACCATTAGAAACAGTTTATAAAAAATTATGAACTTTGTCGCGATATTTGTGAAATTTTCGACACACACGCGCGCGCGCGCGCACACAAGCTTATGAATTAGGTATATTCTCTACCGAAATTGCTTCATCAGTATTAATTAAGAAAACTAAAATATGACTGCAATTAGTTAAAATATTTTTATCTGTACGATTATTTAAAAAGTTAAGCGGCTCTTTTATAATTAAATTTATTTAATTATTTCAAAGTTGTTTATAAATCAGACTTATTTAATCTTTTCATTACTTTTTTTAGCTTATATATGATGGCTGTCATTCAAACCGGGTCACATAAAAATTTTGTAATAATGAGTGTTAACGTATATTAAAGCTTTATTAATTATACCACATATAAAAACTAAATATAAAAAAACTGTCGACCTCTGCTGTTTACCTCACTTAACGATATGATCATTGCAATTTTAAAATGCTGATAAAAATAATCCAGAGTAGCACTTGCTTGATTTATTGACATTCCACATTTTGAAAACTAAATGTGATGTCATTATTAATGAAAAATCTATTCTTTTTGTGTTTTTTGTTTTTTTTTTTCATTTTGCATGATAATCGACTGGTGGTTTAATAAATTCTCTCTGTGTTAATTTATTAGTATTCTGCTATTATTCGACACGATCCGATATACCAATATAGTCTTTCCTTTTTCGCTATTAAAGAATTAATGACGTAAATCTAATGGAGACACTTGATCGTGTCTAAAAATTTATTAAATTTATTTGCATCAATGTCTCGTATAATCCCATTATCAAAATTTACTTGTGTAACGTATCATTCTAATAAAATCAGTTGAAAGTTTGAATGACTTTTCATTATTATATACATATATACAGGAAGCTCGCAAGAGACGCGATATCTCTCTGAGATATCTTCTATTCATTGGCATGAACTAGATAAATGTGCGCCTGTGAGACATTAAACCTACCTTTTCCTTGCTTTCACATATGTACGTATACATGAACACGAAAAGTCTAAATTTGCTATAAAACAAAAGGATAAATAAAGCCTCGGTGAATTGCATCGCAATGAATGCTACATCAAGATTGACAAACTTAAATTTGTGCCACCTACTCTTTAATTAGCTTGCTTCTATTTTTTGTTTTTAACTGGAGTCGGTTCACTTTGTGAAAGATATTGGCGTCCGCCTACATGACCCTTGTATTTCGTGCCTCAAGTCATTCAGCGCGAAAATCATGAGCTTGCAGTTGCGCGCGTGGCAGAACAAACATTACAACCCCTTACAGAAGCCGCCTACAAGGCGCTCGCGCGCGTGCCATGGCACCCATCCCCTCCCCCTGGTGACGGTTAAAATGTGGCACGGTAACCTGAGACATAGGGTGCGACGTGGGGATGCTTTAATTTAATAGGGTATAGGATATTTTTATTCTTTTACGAATATTAAATATGTACAATAAAAAATTTTATGGAGAGTGAAAATGTTGTAGTGGATTATGCAAATTCCATGAAAATATAAAGAGAGATGATGTAGTCTACACACGTGGACTATTTTTCGTTTACCTTATTTTTTCCAAAATGTATAGAAAGTCTAGAAATACTGATAACTTAAAAAATTTGAGGAAAAAATGAATTAAGGGGTTAAGAAAGAAATTAGACTGTTAAACATTTTACAATTTCTAAATAGATAGCTATATAATATAAAAAAAAAATAAATAGTATTTTATTTAATTTTATGATAGTATTTTATTTAATTTCATTTATTTAATTTCAACTTAAAATATGAAAAATTATATAAAATTCTTCAATTCAATGTTATAATTTATTTTATAATTATCAGATAAATGTCATCGCGTTTGAAAAACGGAACGGATGCGTATTAATTATTCTTATTGATTACATTAAAAATTTCAGGTATTTTGATCGTCGAAAAGAATGCGTTTTTCTTAGAAGGAAGTATTCGGTTCGATAACGAAGGGGTAGGAAGATAGCAGTACCCTACTAAACTTAACTAAGCATCCCTACTCTAGACGCACACGACTTCGCGTCCCCGACGACGACGATAACGACGACGACGGACGAGATAGTACGCAGGCGCCCGCGGTGTAACATCGTCAGCACTCGCTACGACTCCGGGGTGGTGTTGCAACGGGGGTGGTGAAGCCGAACGTCTGCTCGGCGAACGACAGACAGCAGGCAGTGCAGGGTGACTCGTAACTCGTATGCGTGCGCGCGAGTATACACGCGTTATAATGTCCGCCTACGTGGCTGCCGAGGTTCTCGCGGGTCGCGGATCGTTCAACGGATGGCCGACGTAGTGACATAGAGTGAAGTGGAGAACGCCGTTGTACCGCGAGGAACGTCGTCGCGAGTGTCGTCTGCGAATCTCTTCTTCTTGCCTTATTCGTACATTATTTTTTTTTCTTCACGCGAAAGGGAAAGGATCTTGAATCGTGATCAAGATATCCTCGATCTTGGCACTCCCGCTTGACTGCTTCCCTTCGGCGTTCTCTTTCCGCCGAGAAGAGGTAAGTCCGACGTCCATACGACGTCGTATCCTCTGAGCGTGAAGACGATCGATCGTAAAAATCCACATATACACCGTGCCCGCCGTTCCCCGCCTCACACCCCTTCCGGACCTTCCTCCGGCGAACTACACTCGGATACGCTGTCGTATCGATCATGCCGCTGCCGTGATGGATGTTTTGCACGTCGATTACAGGAACGGCCTTGTCACAGAAGGGACGTTTCTTCCGGAAATCTGATCGTTGATCATCCCTTCGATTTCCTCAAAGCTGTTACATCGCAGTCTTTTAGATGAGCCTCCGCGTGTTTTTTAACACCCTCGAGAAATGACAGGCTCTGCCAGATGCTAGAGTTCGAAACTCCTTCGATTCTTATTTTAATATTCTTAATATACTGCCCAGCAAATTTTGTACATCTATTATCATATACATTTCACAATACAATTTTTATAAACATATATATAATGATAAAATATTGCGCAATATGATAAATAATTAATGAAAATAAAAATTATTATTGTATAGCACACTTTTTACTTTGTTGTGTAGCCATTTAAAATTCTATTAGATATTTATTTTTAATAAACATTTAAAAATTTTGATAGTCTTAGTCACCAATGATCTATCATGTCAATGTGTTGACATTTGTAAAATTCACACTAGTGTTTAATGTGAGAAAAATGCGTTATATATTTAATGAATTATCCATATTATATCCATATTATATCCGTAATACATATTACATTTTTGTTTTCTGCCAGTAGCGAGTAACCGAGATATTTATTTCAAGGAGAAATTTTCTTCCCCTTATCTTATTATCTTTCCTTATTCTTTCGTTATTTCGTTTCCTACTATCCTTTTCTCTTCTAATTATCCTGTTCTTCCATTATCTCGTTAAGCATTATTCATTTATAATAATCTTCTCATAATTTATAAATAAAAATAATCAGATCTTAGTTTAAGTCGAAACTTCTTAAATAGTAATGAATAGCTTATCGAGAAGCAAATATAATTCTCTTTTTTGTTAGAAGAAATATAAGTAAGGGTAAATTTAATTAGATAGTCTCTCCCTGAATCGTTACCGCAGTATCGTACCGTTAGTATCGTATATTGAGAAGCTTCTCTCGTCTTGTTAATATCCGTCGGATTCGATTATGCATTCATGCGAATTTTCACGTAAGACGTCACAACTCCTGATAACTAATTTACACGTAAGTTACGCAATTTCTATTCTTTCAGGTTCAATCCTTTTGAAATTTCAATGGGAGTATTGACAACTGGTTGTCATCCATCAACTTGCAGACAATTAATATACTCTTTTAAATATCACACGAAAAATAAAATTTAAAATGAATAAATTTAATAAATCCAAAAATGAAACAATCTTAAATGGACAAATTTAAATAATACATCGAAAAAGGGAATATTTTTTTGCACTTTGACAATATTAACTTACATTGTACGTTAACTTGTACGTATTTAATAATAGGTACATATGCATTAATACTGACGTATTTGTATATAATATATTAATATGTCGTATTTTTTTTAATTATCGACCTACACGCACAATTTTCTGAGCAATGCATGAATGCATTATCTCACATACTCCTCGCATCGACATATAATGACGTCAATATACCTTCGTAATATATGACATCCATCATTTGTATTAACGATATTGATTTGTGAATATTTATAGAAAATTAGACGAGTTTGATTCTTCATTAAGTTTTTTTTTTCTGACATAATTTGATATCGCGAGATTTGATCGGCTACTAATCGAATAAAATTGGAAAATTGATTTGTTTAGATTATTTTTCTTTTTCGTTCATTCTTTCCTGCAAACGCTCGCCGATTAATTAAAATAAATATTTCATCTCTCGCATTAATATGACACGTCTTCAGTTACAAATATAGATCAGTCACAGTACTAATTAATTATTCTCCTGTATCCGATAATTCACGTATTTCTGGATGGATCAATGGCCCGCACAAGTTTCGTACGATGCTTGTAAATATATATCTATAAAGTGTTGTTATCATTTGACCGGCCAATAATTACGTGAATTCAAACGTTGAAATCTTTTATGTCTAATGAGACACTAGACAACATATTTGCATAAATTTAAATCATGTAAAACTCAATTTAAATTTAAATTTAACAAAAGGGTCAATTTTATATGATCATTAAAAATGTAAAGTGATACATATTTAGTTTCAATGGTTTAGGTCAACGATTAACGATCCGTACGTAAAAAATATATTTCGCATACGATAAAAAAATAAATAATGTATGTAAATATTTTAAATATCTATAAATAAATACCTAATACAAACATGTAATAAAAATACATTTGTGAATTTTACATAATATTTAATAAGTCTGATACAAAGTGATCCGTCTGATTTCAGTAGTTTAGATCAATGATTAACGATCCCTGTGAAAATGAAAAATTTTATACTCAAGAAAAAAATATACTACGGCATTTTAAATGTAATAAAAAATACTACTATATAAACCTTACATAAAAACCAGTTTCCTTCCTTAAAAACAAGTTTGATATAATAAATCTGATATAACAAGTCTGATGTAATCTATCTAGTTTCAGTGGATTATATCAGCAATTAACGATTTCCGTATCTGAAAGATATTTCACACACAAAAAAATATATCGTATATTTTGAATTTAATAAAAAGACACGTGAATCTTGTGTGATCTTTAAGAATAAGTCAAAATCTGTTGTAAGTGAACTATCTAGTTTTAGTAGTCTATCTAATTTTAGTAGTTTAGGTCAATAATTAACAATTCCAGCTTGTAAAATATTATATTTATATTATATTTATACAAAAAAAATCTACATTTAAATTTAATGAAAAGACATAGATCTTACATGACATGTAAGAACAAGTAGTAAAGTGTTTTATCTAATTTTAGTAGTTTAAGTCAACGATTAACTACACGAAAAATATTTCGCGCATGAAAAAATATACATTCATTTTTAATTTAACAAAAAGACATGTGAATCTTACGATTCTTAAGAATAAGTCTGTTGTAAAGTGATCTATTTGATTTCAATGGTTTAAGTCAACAATTAAAGACGTGAAAAATATTCCGCGCGCGAATATATTGTGTAAACTGCGCGCTACGTTTTTTTTTATTCTTTCTTATTCACCTCCATGGAAAAGTATCGGAATAATATATTAATAACTGAGATATATTCTTAGATATGAAGACTATAGAGTAGTTTCGTAGCAGATTTTTTGCCGCGTACTTGCAATAAACGATATTAAACGTAAAATTAATTAATTCGACACAATTACCGAGACGTTATTTTGTTATAGAGAGACGAGTGAGAGAGAAAATTATCGCCAGCACCGCCGCCGACTTGATCCGACGTTAAATTAAAAAGAGAAGAAAAAATAGGAAAAATGTCGTCGGTTAAGGTGGCGGTGAGGGTACGGCCCTTCAACTATCGCGAGGTCAGTCGTCAGGCACAATGTATCATAGAAATGACGGGGAGTACTACTTGTAAGTACTACTTCTAACATGCAGCTTAAATCGAACAATTTATGAAATAATTATCAGTTTATCGTTCGTGTACACATTTGATTCGTTACTTTTTCTTTTGCAGCCATAGTGAATCCGAAAGCTACACCAGGAAGCAAAGAAGCGATCAAGAGCTTCAATTATGACTATTCCTACTTTTCTATGGACGTAAGTACTTTTTCAATATAATAGTTATTGACGTGATACCCTTATGTTTAATTTTTAAATTTTTTAAATTATTACAGCCAAATGATGAGAATTACTCATCTCAGCTTATGGTTTATAAGGATATCGGTGAAGAAATGTTGGAACATGCTTTTGAAGGTAAATATTAATTAACAATAAAAGACATTTTTTCTAACTATTTGTTTAAAAAATCGTTTAAAGAAATAATTAAGACAATATTGTATTTTAAAGGATGTAAATGACTTAATAATTTTTGTATGAAAAATGATTGTAAATAATCACATTATGTTATTAACATTTTATTAATCATATGTTATTAATAATTTTAGTTCTTAGATAAATTTATAAAGATCATTGTTTTTCAAAGCGAAATTTAGTTAATTTGGTTTTACTAATAAACAAGGTATAATTCTCTTTATTTTTTTTACGATGCAGGCTATAACGTTTGCATTTTTGCATACGGTCAAACTGGCGCCGGTAAATCTTACACCATGATGGGTAAGCAAGAAGAAGGACAGGAAGGAATAATACCACAGATTTGCAAAGATCTGTTTAGAAAAATCAGTTACACATCTAATGAGCGATTGAAGTACTCGGTAGAAGTGAGTTATATGGAAATCTATTGCGAGAGGGTACGCGATTTGTTAAATCCGAAAAATAGGGGAAATCTTCGAGTAAGAGAACACCCTCTTTATGGACCTTACGTCGAAGATCTTTCTAAGTTAGCTGTATTATCATACGAAGACATTCACGATCTCATAGACGAAGGTAACAAGGCCAGGTTGGTTTCATGTTCAGTAACTGAAATTTTACAAAAATTATTTTTATAGCACTAATACACACACAATATGTGTTGAAATATATTCTAGAACTGTCGCAGCAACCAATATGAATGAAACATCTAGCAGATCACATGCAGTTTTCACGATATTCTTTACACAACAACAACAGGATAGTACCACTGGTTTGATGACGGAAAAAGTTAGCAAAATATCGTTGGTCGATTTAGCCGGATCCGAGAGAGCTGATTCAACGGGTGCGAAAGGGACACGATTGAAAGAAGGAGCTAATATTAATAAGAGTTTGACGACTCTCGGGAAAGTTATCAGTGCCCTGGCCGAAATTGTAAGTATCATACTTTGTTAAAATCTGTGTGTTACATTAAGCATTGAATTTATCTTACATTAGATATTATATTTTTGTCATTATTTTACTTGTTTGCTACTTTGGATTGTTAGGCGGTAAGTTCAGTAAAACTAATACTATAATTCAAAGAATATTTAATTATAATAAGTATTACACGTTAAAATAATATATTTAATTGTAATATTTTGGATGTAATATATTTTGTGTAATATATTGAGTGCTTTCCATTTAGTGACACAAGTCGGCACAAACATCATTCGTGACATTCAGAGAGTAGCAAAGATAGAAAGACACTTGTTTCGATTTATAAATTGTAGATTTGTGTTACCAAATGAAAAGCATAATGATTATCGACAAATTTGTGTTTCTCTATAGGCAACAAAAAAGAAGAAGAAAGCCGATTTTATACCATATAGAGACTCCGTTTTAACATGGTTATTACGGGAGAACTTGGGCGGAAATTCAAAAACTGCTATGATTGCAGCAGTTAGTCCTGCCGACATCAATTACGATGAGACGCTTTCAACCTTACGGTAAAATTTATTATTTATTACATATTTTTCGAACTAATTCTTGAAATTTAAATGACTTAATTAAGCGTTTAATTAATGATTAGATCTAACAGGCTTACGTTTTTGTTTACAGATACGCAGACAGAGCGAAACAAATTGTCTGCAAAGCCGTGGTCAACGAAGATGCGAATGCCAGACTTATCAGAGAACTCAAAGAAGAAATACAGAAATTACGCGAACTTCTAAAGCAGGAGGGCATCGACGTACAAGAAGGTAAATTAAAAGCATTCTTAGAAAATTATTAGAAATCATAACATTAAATTGAATTAGAGGACTTTTTATTATAAAAAGCATATACAGACAAGGACAGACTATATATAGATATGCTAAATTGAATAATGATCAAATATAAATCTTAAATTATAATCGTCTATTTAAATTCGCGAAATATGCAGAATATTGAAATACTATTCATAAATATAACTTACTTTATCTATTAGTTGACTAGTATAATAATAATAATTGCATAGATTATAACAGAAATTATTCAGAGAATCACAATGCTGATTGCAAACGTGAATTATTCTTAGCTGCTATAAACTAATTGCAATTGCACAGCGCGCGACAGGCAATCCATTCACATAGTATTCTTCTCTTTGTTTTCCTTGCGCTCGACGTAGGGCCAGATGGCAAAGTTACATACGAAAAGAAAGAACCTAGTAAGTAAAAATGCTAACAATCCATTGCAAGCAAAAAGTACAACCAGGGCATCTCTTGCGCCTCTTTTGTAAATATTTTGTTATTATATTTTATTTATGCGTTCTTATTTCATCGCTAAGCGCATAATATTTGTTATTGATACATCGATCTTCTTAATTTTTGTATGTTTGCTTCGCGAATTTCCTTTTTATCACTGTTTGTTCATTACTCTATGTATTTGTCTTGTTAATGTCTATTAATTGCGCTTCCCTCTCTCATATATTTCATACAGTTAGTACTTTTTTGACAATTCTTAAAATTTAAATGAAAATCTAAATTAATATAATTAATTATGCTTCTATTTATAAAAGCAAAAAATGTATTTTAAAAATAAAATATTACATTTATGAAAGAGAAAATTTGACACAATGAGGATGCCAAATTAATTGAATTTATTCGAAAGTGTTTATTCGAAAAATATAATAGATATCAAATGGCGATTAGATCATGCTTATATTTATTAGAGCATGCCGGTGCTCTGTAAAAAAATATCAGTTCGCTAGTTATGTTTCTACATTTTTAGAATGAATATGTAGTAACAATACAAACTTTACAGCTTCAGAAATACTTCTCTTCATCAGCCACTGCTTTAATTATGGCTTTTGATGTTTACACGACTCACGATACCGACTCTGACGCTTGCTATTTTTAATTTTATAACCGCCGTTTTCTCGACTCCTAACGGTCTTCATTTTACAGGAGATGAAATTATTAGAACGAACAAGCGAAATGAAGAAGACACTAAGGAAACTCGACCAAGAATTTCTTCTCATACTACATCCACCATTGCCGAAGAGGCGGTTGAACAATTGCAAGCGTCTGAAAAATTAATCGCAGGTACATATCTGTAAACTGCGATTATTCTGATAGTCTTTTTTATTTTTATCTCATTAATAATCAATTATAAATATGTAATGCGAAAAACAACAAATGTTGTTATAGTGGGTATTCTTTTTATTTGATTCTTTACTTTTGTTTTAGAACTGAACGAAACATGGGAAGAGAAGTTAAAGCGAACCGAATCAATTCGCTTGCAACGTGAGGCAGTTTTCGCCGAAATGGGAGTCGCTGTGAAAGAGGACGGAGTCACAGTGGGCGTCTTCTCCCCTAAAAAAACACCGCACTTGGTAAATCTGAACGAGGACCCTCTCATGTCAGAATGTCTGATCTATTACATCAAGGATGGATTCACACGTATTGGTAGTGCCGAGGCGCACATACCTCAGGATATCCAGCTATGTGGCCCACACATACTTAGGGAGCATTGCGTTTTTGAGAACCATGAGGGGATTATAACTCTCATACCGAAGAACGGAGCCTTGATTTATGTCAACGGTCGCGAAGTAACTGAGTCACTTATCCTAACGACTGGCTCACGTGTCATCTTGGGAAAAAGCCATGTTTTCCGATTTAATCACCCAGACCAAGGTATGCAATACTTGGACTTATTTGTTAATGAATTATAAACATTTAGTGAAATGTATGAATAAAATATTGTATCTCTGTGTTTAATTATGCAGTACGTGAACGGATAGCGAATGGCTCCCCGGCGGAAACTCCTGGCAATAACGAACCATTAGCAGACTGGAATTTCGCACAGGTCGAGCTATTAGAAAAACAGGGAATCGATTTAAAGGCTGAAATGGAAAAAAGATTACTTGTACTGGAGGAACAGTTCCGTAAAGAGAAGGAGGAAGCTGATCAATTGTTTGAAGAGCAGCGAAAGGTATATATAATACGAATACATCATGTCTTTTTAATACGTTTAATTGATTTTTTTCTGTGAATAGAGCTACGAAGCACGGATAGATGCGCTACAGAGGCAGGTGGAAGAACAAAGTATGACCATGTCTATGTACAGCAGTTATACACCAGAAGATTTCAACAACATCGAGGAAGATATTTTCGGTGAGTGTGGAAAAATGTGTCGCTTCCGAGTCTTAATATACTTTAGTATAGCTATACCTGATCGACTGGGCATCGTCTTACTGTACCTTTCACGTAACTCTTCAGACTTACAAATGTCTTTCACACCATTGAAAGTTTATTGCATGCTATAAAGCCTTATGTTGTCGATGAGACATAGCACATTTGAAATATACTTGACACTTTGATTGCTAAGCTGCTTTCATTAAGATTACAAGCTGAACTTAATAAATAATAGTAACTAATAAATAATAGTATATATTTTTTAATAGTTTGTTATTGTTTTGTGTCTTAATATAATTTATATTACAATATTAATTAAAATAAACTGAGAAGTGTTAAACACAAATAAGAGAGAATTGTATTTATATATTCACATATGAATGTTACCAAGCACTTGTAAGACTCGCTTTGACCGAAAATGTTTACTTTTTAATAATTTATATTATTTTTCTTTAATGCTTTAAATACTTAATACTTAGTAAGATAATTCTTGAAATCGTGTAAATAAAATTGCCGTTTATAAATGAATAAGATTTTTATAAATTTTATATGTCATCCAAATATGAATGATATGACTGTCAAAGTGTTAACAAAGTAATTGGTGTTATTTCATCAAACGCTTGGCTTCTCTGACTGTTTTGCCTCGTAATGGCTTGCATTTCAGTCAACCCATTGTTTGACGCAGAGAGCAACTGGACCGAGAGAGAGTTTCAACTGGCCGCTTGGGCCTTCCGCAAGTGGAAATATCATCAATTCACGAGTTTACGGGACGATCTTTGGGGCAACGCGATATTCCTCAAAGAGGCTAATGCTATATCCGTTGAACTAAAAAAGAAGGTATAGTCGCGGAAATGTACGACGGATAATTCTTGGCACGGCTTTTTTTCACTTGCGTTTACTACCTCTGCACTTCTGTTCTTTATACTTTTGAATACGGGAATATGAACTTTGAACTTCTTTTAATGTTAATGTGAATTACATTTATTCGTATCTTCGCGTTATCTACACATAAGTGCTTCTTCAAGTGTAATGATAGTTATTTGCAGAATTTAATATTGCACAAAGAAAATTTATACAAAAATATCCGTTAAATATGTTAAATTTAAAAAACCAAGGAAAATATTTCCGTTGTATAATGGGTTTTATAACATTAATTTTCTTTTCTAGGTTCAATTCCAATTTACCTTACTCACGGACACCCTTTATTCGCCCTTACCTCCGGATCTCTTGCCTGTTATGGACGAAGAAGAGGAGGATGAAAGACCCTTCCCACGCACGATTGTCGCTGTTGAAGTTCAAGATATGAAAAATGGTGCTACACATTACTGGACCTTGGACAAGCTAAGGTTTGCTTTACTATTCTTTTACGTTTTACGACTTTAAGTCTTAACAAAACATTCGTGTTGATACAGATAAAATGTATTTTGCCACTAAGAAGTAATTTTTATTAATGATCATCAATTTGCCGACAAAATTAACAACACTCTATGGAGTAATTTTCTAGCTAAATTACAATGGCATTTAAATCATCAAATTTATACATTCATATAGCATGTTCTTTATAATTGTATTTAATTTCTCATTATAAAACAAGATCCTTTTTTATGCAGCGATCGACGATTTCTTTTCTATTTCGTTACCGTCGCACGAATGCACTTCTTGTGCACTTAATGAAAATTATGAAAATTATCGACCTGCATCAAAAGTAATACGAAAACTAAACATTTTTATAACAATATGCAGTCGCGAGACGACAAAAAATTCTTCTGCGTGCACTAGATTGCACGATGATTAAGATCATAGAGTTGAATTTTAAGTCGCGGGCCTTTCTTCGCTAATCGAGCGAATTCACAGCTTATACTAAAGTAAGACTCGGTCCGCATTCAGCTTAAAGGGATCGCACGGTCCACTCACGCGAAGTAATGACATGTATGACTTGTAGACAGCGCTTGGAGCTGATGCGACATGTGTACAACGAGGACTCGAGCCCCAGCACTCCGGAGGCCAAAGAGGATATTTTCCAATGTCTTACGGTCTACTCTAATCCGAAGTTCTCGCTCGCAAATCTTTTGCCTTCGAGGTTGGTGCTCGAATGCGCGAGGCTCTCCTCTTCGCCATGTAATACGCTTTAAACGCCCTCGGCCTTCGAAGAATCTCCTTATCGCTGGCGCAAAAGTCCGTTTTCACCGCCATGCGTTTGTCGTTTTTTGCTCTGTCTGTCTTGAGAGGCTTTTCTCGGTATGATAACGCTGTGTGCCCTCCAGATACGAAATGGGCTTTGCACTTTGAACTCGCGAAACTTAACGGTTGAATCTGCATGGTTTCCTTTGATAGATTTGTAGCGCAAACGACGCAAATTGGATTGGAATGAGTACGAGCCCTCGGCTCGCCAAAAGTTATGCCATCGTTTACGCAGCACCGCTTCCGCTGCTGTGAACATCTCTATTGCTATCTGAATGTAAAGAAAAGCGTCTCGTCGCATTCTGTGCACGTCTATCTCAACACCGACACATCTTCTAGTTATTTCCTGCTGAGCTCGTGTCCTCACTATTTCGCTTTCCAACTTTGTCATGCACGTACATTTAATCAATTCGATCAAGAAAGCAAGAAGAAAAAAAGAAATATTAAACACGTAAAGGGAAGTTTCAAAATTTCAGGTTTTATAATAAACACATAAATATTTCAATGTTTTTTTATAAATTATTACATAGCGCTTGCTTACAAATATTATATAAATAATATAAATAACATTTGCTCTTATTATAAAACAAAGCTTTTTGATAGAAAGGTTGCTTAAACTCGCAACCCCGTGAAAATATTACACACACACACACACACACACACACACACACACACACGCACGCACACGCGCGCACGCGCGCGCGCGCGCGCACACACACACACACACACACACACACACACACACAATTTCATATTATATATAATTATTATATATAGTTATATATTATATATAATTATTATATATAGTTATATATTATATATAATTTTATATATATATATATATATATATATATATATATATTATATATGTATATATTTTTCTATTAAACAAAGGTAAAAGGTCGAAAATGTTGAATACCAGATATCCGATGAAATTTACACGAAGAAATTTTAGATAAGTTAAAACACTTAAACGAGTAAAACACTTAACACACGAGTTACGATTGCATTCGCATAATGTCTTGTTATTGGAAATAGCAGTAAATGATACAGTTTCGTCTGTTTTCCAGGCAAAGATTGGAGCTGATGCGCGAGATGTATCATAATGAGGCGGAACTCTCGCCAACGTCTCCGGACTTCAATATCGAATCTATCACGGGAGGCGATCCATTTTACGATCGATTTCCGTGGTTCCGTATGGTCGGCAGGTAAATGAACGAATCTAAGTGTCACCATTTTTCTGGTTTTTTCTTCTTTTTTTACTTTTGATTATCATGCTAATCTGATGTAAAATTTTTCAGAGCTTTCGTATATTTGAGTAACCTCATGTACCCGGTGCCACTGATTCACAAAGTGGCTATCGTAAACGAAAAAGGCGACGTTAAGGGTTACTTACGAGTCGCTGTACAAGCCGTAGTTGGTACGTAGCGTATCTACATTTCACGTCTCTTGCGTACATAAGATGTACATAACGAACCCTTCTTCTAGAAGAGGAAAACAGTGAATATTCAAGTGGCGTCAGACAATCAGCCCGAATCTCCTTCGAGGATGACTTGTTTGGTGGGCATAAGCATAATAAACGTAACTCGCTCCTAGCTCAGACTCTAGAGAAGAATCGACAGATTATGCTGCACGAGGAGCGCGTGGTCGAAGGTCATAACGAAATTAATCAGAAGGACATGAAAGACGAGGACGATATAGGAGATGCTGATAGTGGCAGAGGTGATAGCTCAGTCTCGAGCGATATGAAGGAGGAAGAATTACCGGATCACTTGCAACCCGGTGCAGAATTCACTTTCAGGGTAACGGTCCTACAAGCTATGGGTATTTCCACGGAGTACGCTGATATTTTCTGTCAGTTCAAGTAAGTGTCTGTTTCGGCTTGTTTTAACATGTAACATATGACCTGCAAAATAATTACTTTTACAGCTTCTTACATCGACACGATGAAGCTTTCTCGACAGAGCCGGTAAAGAATACAGGCAAGGGTAATCCACCTGGATTTTATCACGTACAGAACGTAAGTCGAATATAGAGAAAATCTAAAATTTTGTCAAAGTTAAAGCCTGTTAATTAATGTCTCTCGATTAATACAGATTACAGTCACGGTTACCAAATCCTTCTTGGAATATCTGAAGACTCAACCTATTGTCTTTGAAGTGTTTGGCCATTATCAGCAACATCCGTTACACAAAGATGCGAAACTGGAATAGTGAGTATTAATCATAAACGCTAATTCTTTTAGATTTTGTTTAAGAAAATTTCATCATCACATTCGTATTCACATAGCAGCGTACGACAGCCACCGAAGAGAATGTTGCCGCCATCCATACCGATCAGCCAGCCAGTTCGTTCGCCGAAATTCGGTAGTGTTCTGCCGTCTCCCAGCACATCGCATGTGCATGCTAAATACGATGTATTGGTGTGGTTCGAGATCTGCGAATTGGCACCGAGTGGCGAATACGTACCATCAGTGGTGGACCATAGCGATGATCTACCATGTCGTGGACTGTTCCTGCTCCATCAAGGCATACAGCGACGTATACGAATCACCATTGTGCACGAGCCAGCTTCTGAATTGAGGTGGAAAGACGTACGCGAACTTGTGGTTGGCCGCATACGAAACACCCCGGAACCCGAGGAAGAAGATAATGACTCGTCTGTGCTTTCACTGGGTCTGTTCCCGGGCGAGTATCTCGAAATTCCTGGCGATGATCGAATCATGTTCAGATTTGAAGCAGCCTGGGACAGCTCTCTGCACAACTCAGCTCTGCTCAATCGAGTCACATCCTACGGAGAACAAATCTTCATGACCATCTCCGCGTATCTTGAGGTACATATTAGATATTTTAATGGTTTGTGGGAACATTTTAGGAGGCTTATTCTTTTCATCTGTATCGATTTTAGCTGGAGAATTGTGGAAGACCTGCAATTATCACGAAAGATTTGAGCATGATCATCTATGGGAGGGACGCAAGAGTAGGGCCACGTTCACTCAAGCACCTATTTAGTGGCAGCTATCGCAACCAGGAAGCGAATCGACTCAGCGGTGTCTACGAACTGGTGTTACGTCGTTCTTCGGAAGCAGGTAGCCCAGGTTTGTTATGTCTAACCATAGCGTAGTTCCGTGTTCTACTTTACATCACATTCAGATGGAATAACGTCTCACTTTTCAAATTATATTATTCCATCTGCGACATATCTTTTATCTATATGTACTTAAAAGATATATCTTAAATATACTTCTAATATATCTTTTTAGTGACTCTTCAAGTGTTGAAACCAAAACTATCTACACCAAAATATCATTCTTAATTTGAAAAAAGAAAGCAATGATTAAATAATTAGTTTAAAGTACATTATGATGTTGATTACTCTGATTTTAAAATATTAATCTTACTATAAAAAAACATAATACTGTTTTACTGCACTATTGCTTAGTATAACAAATTTCTTTAATTAATATTTAATGAACAATAATGGTTTTATATTTATTTATACTTTTGGTTTTTTCCTGTTTCTTGTTACCCTTCCATTTTTCCTCCCTATATATTTATAGGAGTTCAAAGACGTCAACGTCGCGTTTTGGACACGAGTTCCACATATGTCCGGGGCGAAGAGAACCTTCACGGATGGAGACCACGGGGAGACAGTCTCATATTCGATCATCAGTGGGAGCTTGAGAAATTGACGAGGCTGGAGGAAGTGGAGAGAGTACGACATACATTGTTGTTGCGGGAGAAACTCGGCATTGATAAAATACCATTCTGCAATAAGCCTCTGCACGATTTTACGAAGAGTGAAAAGGTAACCGCATTTTATATTATTAAATACTGAAATATAACAGAGAATTATATATAATAATTTTAATCTGATACAGGACGTGTGTAATATGGTGGCAAAAGCCACAAACGAGCCACATGCTAGCCCAGTAAAGCTGAAACGTTCGACAAGTAAAGACGTTTATGAACCTTGGGAAATGACCGAAAGAGATCGTGAATTAACGACTAAGTACATTAAACTTATCCAAGGAAGAATCCCGAGCAAAGAACCGATATTACTGTCCGATGTTTCGCCCGGGGAAGACACTATAACCGATTTATCCGCGTCTATGATGTCTTCGGTCATATCGTCTTCATCTCAAGAGTCAGTATATGCGAAAGCTAGCGATTTTTTAGAGCAGGTAACCCTCTCTGCATGCCCCTGAGTGCTCTTGCTAGTAGCGGTTGTCTATGCTTTGCTGCGCCATATTATTATTCCTCCATTAAAAAAACAATTCAATATTCGAGAAATCTCGATTAATTCATTATTGAATATTCTTAATTTATATGCTATATAATTTTACTACATTCCAATATATATGAAATGAAATGAAGACACGAATGCTTCGAACGATTTGAAAAACGGCGTTTGACCTAATTTTTTACTTACACTGTCGTGTAAAGCGGCGATCGATTCATGCATTCTTTTCAGTTTAGCTCACTATATATTACCGCTTTCTCAAATATTATGCTTTCTCGAATCGATATAGCTTTCAAAACATCTGCTTCTGCATTCGTTTCAAAGTGTGGCATTCGAGACTTAAGTGCTGAGATATCTCGAGACAACCGCCAGCATGATTAGCTCATGGTTGGGGTTATGTTGGAGTGTTACTTGCAGGCTGCTGGTATAATAGTATGGAGCAAGTCTAAGTCGTGCCTCCTTAGGTTGAGTTCACCGGAAAGGGCTAGACTGCAAGAACTTCAGGAGAGTATATTGGCGAGCGAGTCGGCTAATCAAACTTGTACTGTCGCACCGCCGCCGCTTGGATCATCCTCGCCATCGAAGGAGAACCTGGTATTGTATGTACCAGAGGTGGAGGAAATACGCATAAGTCCGGTCATCGCGCGGAAAGGCTACCTGAACGTTCTCGAACACAAAACCAATGGCTGGAAGAAACGCTGGGTGGTACGTCCTTTATTAAATTTATATTATCTAATTTAAAAGAAGAGAAAGCTTAAATATAATTAAATTATTTTCAAATCATATTATATAATAATATTAATTCTTAATCCTTAATCTAATCCTTAATTCTTAATCTAAAATTATTGATCTAAAGAGATATCAATATCTGCGCGTTTCTTCTTTGTCATATCAGGCTGTTCGCCGACCATACGTTCTCATTTTCCGAGAGGAGAAAGATCCCGTCGAAAGAGCATTAATTAATTTGGCTACGGCTCAAGTCGAATACTCTGAGGATCAGCTGGCCATGGTGAAAGTACCGAATACTTTCAGGTAAATTGTTCGCGAATAAGGAAGTAAATATAGATGCGATTGTGTAACATATACTAAAATATTGTCTATCTATGCAGTGTCGTCACCAAGCACAGAGGATATTTGCTTCAGACTTTAGGTGATAAGGAAGTCTACGACTGGTTGTATGCGATTAATCCTCTTCTAGCTGGTCAAATTAGGCATGTATAATAGTATAAATTTATTTCGCTCTATTTATCTTAATAATAAATCGTGAAGACTCCAATTAACTATACACAATTATATATCTTATACATGAAAATTATAGAAACAATAGATAGAATGCTTAATACTATCATAGGTCGAAACTTGCCCGCAAAGGTCCGGCTGCCCCGAATTTAAGCAATGGCGCGCCGATAGGCATGACACCACAACTGGAGCAGCAGAACAATCAGACCAAGTGAGTGGTCGACACTATGGCCGGGGTAACGAGTGCAATAGCAAACATGTCGGAGAAAATGCTGTGTTGGTCACACTCGGCCTTAGAATCCCAAGACTTCTGCAACTTTCGATTCTCGCTAGTCTTTGATTGACTAAGCGAAGGCGAAGCTGTCCCTTGATACCACAATCGGCAGCATATTAATATCGACGTTTTACTTTACACAGCGTCCCTTTAGCACGTTATAGGGCAGTCAGAAAGGAAGAAAGGAAAAAAGAGAAGGAAGATAGTGCTCGTCTTTCGAAGAAGTTACAAATGCACGTATAAAATTCAGTTACACTGTGTTGGAAAAAAAGTTCGTTTTTAAGCAATGTTTTTAAGTCTCTCCGTACATTTCGAATTCGCATTCGAAATGCTCTCCACGTCGACGAGACGAGATCGCGCGCGAATATTTTCGTTGAATTTTTATTTCTGTAACGCATATATCAACGTGTAACTACGCGAATACCTCTTACATACGCGATGTGAGGAAGATAGAAAATGCATTTATGCCTAATAAACATATTCCTAAGACGATCACTGAAAATCGGGATAAGGAATATACATTATAGATATAGAAGAGAAAGTATGCGAGAGAAAGTGAGAAAGAGGGAGAGAAAGAAAGAAAGAAAATTACAAAATAAACAAGAGATAAGAAAATATTAATAATTTCATACGCTTAACGATCCCTTAGTAAGCGAAAAATTATGAAGAAAAAAAAAGAGCAACATTTTGTAAACTAATTCAAGCAAATTGATAAGATTCGTTTAAGATAGTTCTCTATCTATTTTAACATTTTATCATTCTATCTGTTTTAGTATTTTAACATTTTAGCGTCGTAACGATCATTAAGAATAAAGACGATTTTCTATAAAGATTACATTTCCATTTTATTCAATAATCGTTTTCTTTTACTCGATCAAGCAAATTAGATATATACACCAATACTGGCTATCCGATTTATGAAAGATATCGGATATATTGCTGTACACGTAATCGATCGATCGTCGCTCGATGAAGATTTTATCTTCTTAATTAAAGATTCAAATAATTTTACTTGCAACGCGCGCGTATTGTAAAATAAGAGCATTACTCCAAAGCAACGACGCTAATTTTGTATTAGAATGAAAAAAAGATTCGAATATTATTTAAGATGTAAAAACTAAGAAGCAAC